>Ga0335070_10002280_pt1 | contig 22377 bp, 14 predicted proteins | sample Lox_Sample_13_FD_206722 | JGI IMG/M metagenome (GOLD analysis project Ga0335070, IMG submission 206722) | Soil microbial communities from Loxahatchee National Wildlife Refuge, Florida, United States - Lox_Sample_1.3 | ecosystem: Environmental > Terrestrial > Soil > Wetlands | place: USA...
CGTCGATCGGCCCCAGCCGTCGCTCGGTCTCGGCAACGGCCTTGGCGCAACCCGCCGCGGTGCCGAGGTCGGCCGTGACGTATTCCAGACCGACGGACGCCAGCTCCGTCGCGCTCCGGGCCACGATCATCACGTTTGCGCCCGCCGCGGCCAGCAGGAGCGCCGCCTCGCGCCCGATCCCCCGGCCGCCGCCCGTGACCAGCGCCACACGCCCATTCATCCTGCAGCCCCCCTATTTGCACTCGCGGAAACCGTTCCATACTAGGGTGCCGCCCACAATCGTCCAACGGACATGTCCGAGTTGACGATCCATGCCTAGCCTGCGTCGGACGACGCGCACTCGATGCAAGAGAGGAAGAATACTCGTCCTTCAGTCGCCGAAGTTGATGGCGCTGAGATCGAGGACGTCGGCTCCGGACTCGTCGTCCTTGCTGCGCTTGCCGGGGGCGAGCTCGGGGCCGAGGGGCGTCGGCTCGGAGAAGTCGAACACGGTCTCCTCGGTGCCGGCCTCCGGCTGGCCTTTGAGACGCGTCAACAGCTTCGCGACGGCCTGGTCGTTGGGATCGAGGCGGGCCGCCCGCTCCGCCGCCGGCAGCGCCTCTTCGTTGTGGCCGTGGCGCGCCAGCTCGAGGGCGAGGACGCGCCAAGCCGCCGCCGCCTTGATGTCGATCGAGGTCGCGCGGCGGAGCCAGCGGAGCGCGCCGGCGATGTCCGGGGTCTTCAGCAGCAGGACGCCATAGTTGAAGGCGGCGAGGAACTGGTTGGGATTGCGGTCAAGGCTGCGCTTGAAGGCTTCGCGGGCCTCGGCCTCCTTCCGCTGCTCGACCAGGACCCAGCCGAGAAGCGTCAGAATCGGTGCATCCTCCGGCGCCGCTTCGAGGGCGCGGCGAACCAGGCGCTCGGCTTCCGGGAACCGCCCGATGAGGCCGAGGCTTTCGCCCCAGCTCGCGATCGAGGCCGGCGGCAGGACGCCGGTCGCGTCCGCCTTCTCGAAGGCGGGCACCGCTTCGGCATGCTGTGCCAGATCGCGGAGGCCGAAGGCGAGGTTCTGCCAGGCCTCGGAATATCCGGGCAGCAGCGCGACCGAGCGGCGCGCCGCTTCCACCCCTTGCTCGGAATGCTCGACCGAGAGATAGGCGGCGGCGAGGTTGTTCCAGTAGAGCGCCTCGTTGGGGCGGGCGTCGACTGCGGCGCGGAGCAGCGCCTGCCCCTCTTCCGAGCGGCCGGTGCGGACGTAGATCATGCCGAGCTGGTGCTTCAATTCGGGATCGTCCGGATTGATGCGCTGGGCCTCCAGGAGCAGCGCCTCCGCCGCCTCGAATTTCTCCGCCTGGGCGAGCAGGATCGCCTCGTTCACCTTGGCGGTGGCCGCGTCGACATTCCTGGTCTTGCCGGTCCGGGTCTGCTTTGCCGCCGCCCGCCGTTCCTTGCGATTCATCATTCCGATCATGCGCGCCCAGTTGCCTCCGACGTGCTCAATGCTGGGTCTTTGCCTTGATGCGGTCAACATAATCCAGCGTGGTGCGGACCGCCTGCTCGTCGAGCTTGTCCGTCACCGTGACCCCGCTCAAGCCCGGGAACCAGGGATTGGCGGCGCCCTCGGCGCCCCACCACCAGTGATCCACCGGCCGCCGCAGCTTCACCACCGGGCGTCCCAGCGCCCCGGCCATCGCGCCGGCCAGATCCTCCACCGCGACCACCGCATCGCAGGCCTGGATCTGCGCCGCGTAGTCGCCGAGATCGCCGGCGAATTCGAGACGCCGGTCGTGGATCAGGTCGCGTCCGGTATCCTCCGCGAAGGCCGACAATTCCGCCTCGACGTTGCCGGTGCAGAGCGCGACGACGCCGTATTCGGGCCGGTCGAGCAGCGGCAGCCAGTCGGTCAGCCGCGACGAGCGGCGGTCGGTCTCGCGGCCGTTGCGCCAGGCAAGGCCGACCAGGAAGCGGCCGGGCAAGCTCGCCTGATATTCCGCCCGGAGCTCCGCCACGCGGGTCGCGTCGGCGTTGAGCGCAGGTGCTGCGCGCCGCGGAAACGCCTCGTCCGAGGGGCGGAACCGAGCCGCGAGGTCGCCGAGGGTGCTCAGGGTCTGGATCCGCCGTTCCTCGACGCCCTCCGGCGTCAGGCTGGCACGGGCCATCACCTCGACGGCCGGGAAGCTCGCCTTGAAGATCGACACCAGCGAAGCGTCGCATTCCATGGTGATGCGGCGACTTTCCTTCGCGACCTCCGGCAGCAGGCAGGCGAGCAGCAGCTGCTCCAGCGGATTGCGCTCGCCCAGCAGCAGCAGCCGCGCCTTCCGGAGGCTGCCCCCCGACCAGCGCGCCGGCTGCTTCTCGGGCTCCATACCGGCGAGATGCCGCGGCAACACGCCCGGCCGGACGCCGTAGCGCCAGCGGAAGTGATCCCAGCCGCTCTCCCATTGCCGGAGCCGGAGATCGATCTCGGCCAGGGCGGCGTGGGCGCTGGCGCTGGCCGGGTCCTCCTCCAGCACGCGCTGGTAGTTCTTGCGGGCGAGATCCCAGTGCGACTGCATCGCCTGCAGCCCGGCCAGCCAGAGACGGCTCTCGACGTTGCCGGGGTTGCGCCGCAGCACGCGGGCGAAGAAGTCGGTCGCCTCGTCGCCGCGCTCGAGGTCGGCAAGAATGCGGCCGCAGGCGATCGACGCATCGTCGCTCTTCGGGAAGCGCCGCGTCGCGTCGCGGGCATGGGCGAGGCCGCCCTCGGGATCGCCCGCGCCCGACATGGCGACGGCGAGGTCGGCGTGGATCCTGGGATCGCCGGGCTCGAGCTCGGCCGCACGATGCAGGATCGCCTCGGCGTCCTCCGCCTTGCCGGCGGCGAGCGCGGAGCGGGCGATGGCGCGCATCGCCTCGGCCTTGTCCTCGCCGGCCGCGAGCAGCATCCGGCCGTAAGCCTCGGCATCGGAGGTGCGGTTTGCTTCCATCATGGTCGCGAGCGCGCGGCGCAGATAGGCGACCGAGGCCTGCTGCAGCGGCGCATCGTCGAGCGTTGCCACCCGCTTCGCCACGCGCTCGATCACCCCGTCCCAGCCGCCGTCCTCGTCCGGGCGGATCAGCTCGAGACTGTCGTACCAGACGGTGTCGGTGCGCTCGATCTGCCAGCGCCAGTCGGAGTTGAACGGCAGCATGGCCCAGCAGGGCTTGCCGAGGCCGCCGGCGAAATGGATCGTGCTGTTGTCGACCGAGATCACGAGATCCATGGCGGCGACCTGCGCCGCGAACGGATCCATGTCGCCCATCGGGTTGACTTCCTTGTCCCAATGGACGCGGTCGCCGATCTGGGTCTTCAGTTCCTCGAGGTCGCCGGCGATGTCGCCGTATTGCAGGCTGATGAAGGCGCAATCCTCGAGATCGAACAGCGGCTTCCAGCGCGGCAGGTCGAGCGAGCGCATGGCGGCGCTGTCGCGATTGCCGCTGCGCCAGGAGATGCCGATCAGCCGCTTCCCGGGAAAGAGCTCCTGATAGCGCTGCCGGTAGCGCTGCATCAGGTCCGGATTGGCGACCAGGATGCCGCCCTTGCCGGGCAGATGCTCGATGTCGCCGCCGAGGAGATCCGGGAGATCGCCCGCCTCGGTCTTGGCGGCGATCGCTTCGAGCGGCGTATTGGGGGGCAGCTCGTTCTCGACGATGATCTGCATCGCCGGGAAGCTGCGCTGGAACAGGCCCTGCATGCGGGCCATGGTGCGGATGATCACGTCGCGCGCGACCGGCTTCAGCCCGGGCAGGCAGACCGCGAACATGACGTAGTCGCCGACGCCCTGCTCGCATTGCACGATCAGCTTGCCGCTGCGGATCGGCCTCCCGTCCCACTTGGGCACGCCCGGATCCCAGACCGGCTCGGCCCCATCGCGCACCCAGCGGGTGTGATGATACTTGTAGAAGGTCTCGAGATCGTTCAAACGGAAGGCGTTGAGGCAGTAGACCATCTGCAGGTTCGGCCGGTCCGGAACGATCCGCAGCACCTCTTCCAGGATGCGCTGGCCGCCGACGAAGTCGCCTTCCTGCATCAGGGTGACGGCGAGGAAGCGGTGCGCCTGGGGGTCCTCCGGATGGAGTGCGATGTATTCCCGCACCACGTCGCCCGCCCGATCGAGGCGGCGGAGCAGCATGAAGATCTCCGCCGCGTGGTGGGTGCGGGACCAGGATTCGGCGGTCATGCCGGTCAGCCGCGCGCGATGCGCGGCGGCCGCATCGGCATTGCCGAGCCGATCCTCAAGAACCTCCAGCTGGGCGACCGCGGTCGCGGCGTTGGTGTCGATCTCCAGCAGCAGCTCGAGGCAGGACTTGGCCTCGACCAGGTCGCCGTTGCGCATCAGCAGCGCCCAGGGGAGATAGTTCAGCGCACCCGGCTCCCGCTCGTCGATGTTGAGGAGGCGACGGGCGACGGATTCGACCCGGTCCGGCTTCCGGAGGATGACGGAGGCGCGCAGCAGCGAGCTCAGCAGCGGGAGGCGCGTCGGGATGCGCGCGAGGCCGCGCTCATAGACCTCCATCGCCGACATCAGGTGGCGGCACTGGAAGTAGATGTCGCCGATCGCCTGATAGGCGTCGACATAATCGGGGTCGGCGCCGACTGCCTGGCGCAGATAGCGCTCCGCCTTGGCACGGTCGTCGCGCTTCTGCGCGATAACGCCGAGATTGTAGAGGGCCTGGGCGTTCTTCGGATCGATCTCCAGGAGCTTGTTGAGCGTGACCTCGAGATCGTCGGTGCGCCCGGCCTTGTGGAGCAGGCTGGCCTCGTGGGCGAGCTGCATCTTGCGCTTGCGCTGGCCGGCCAGGGTGAGGTCGGGACTCTCCACGGGCTCGGCGATGGCCGGTGCCGGGGGTGGATCGAGCGGCGCTGGAGTGCTGGTCGTCTTGATCATTGAGGCTCGCCTGCTGTGGCCGGATGCATGAAGTCGGATTCCGGAGAGAATCCAATCTGCCATGCCATTTTCAGGCCGCAGGTTAGCCCCGCCGCGTTAACAGAAAATAAACGCTAACTCGATGAATCCAGCCACAAATCGAAAAATCGTCGCGGCACAAACTGCCCATCTTAATCTTCCTTAATCGGCAATTTTTACCATTGGCCGGCAGGATTTGCCGGGTCCTGGAGGTCCGAGGGGGTGGGACTCGGAGGGGTTGGGCCGCGCAAGGGCGCAGTTTGCCTAGCCTTTTGGAGTCTTTGGGCAATTGCTGCCGCTTGGCAGGGAAATTGCTTCCTAGCAGGACCGCCCGCATGTCCGCGGTCGGTGCGCCTGACAAAGGTCAAGCGCTCACATAGCCTCCAAAAGGGAGCACTCGACAATGGCTAACGAAGTCCAGCTTTCTGCCAGTATCCGCAGCAACCTCCTCCTGCTGCAGACCACGCAGACCTCTCTCGACCGTACCCAGACCCGCCTTTCGACCGGCAACAAGGTGAACTCGGCCCTCGACGGTCCGAACGCCTTCTTCTCGGCGAAGTCCCTGAACCAGCGGGCGAGCGACCTCACCAACCTGAAGGACGGCATCGGCCAGGCGATCAGCACGATCAACGGCGCCGACACCGGCATCACCAAGATTCAGGACCTGGTGTCCAACGCGCAGGCGCTGACGACCTCGGCGCTCAGCAACCTCGGCACCGACTCGGCGTCGGTGGCGACCCGCAACAGCCTGGCGACCCAGTACAACGCCATTCTCCGCCAGATCGACAGCCTGGCGAAGGATGCGGGGTATGCCGGTAAGAACCTGCTGATCGGCAGCGGCCTCACGCTCGGCGTCACCCAGAGCAGCCAGGCCTCGGTGAACTCCATCACCGGCATCAGCGGCGCGACCGTCACCAACGTCACGAAGGCCGATACCTACACGGTTGCCGTGAGCGGCGACGGTACGATCTCCGGCGACGCGGGCGATGTGGCCACGACGGAAGAGGACCGCGGCATCAGCAACCTGCAGGTCAACGGCTTCGCCTCGACCTCGCAGAACACCTTCTCCGACATCACTCTCAAATTGTCGGGCGGTACCGGCAAGAGCAAGACCTTCACGGTCACCGAAGGCGACGAGTCGTTCACTCAGACCTTCACCCAGGACGACTGGAACACCGCGAAGACCAACGGCACCGTTCTGAAGTTCTCGCACAGCTTCAAGAGCGGCACCAACGTCGGCTTCGACGTTGATTTCGACTCGATCGAGAACGTGCCCGACACCGCCGGTGTCGGTACGTCGACGATCCAGAAGAACATCAACCTCCAGGTCTCCGTGACCAACGCCGCCGGCGAGACCATCACCCGCGACGGCCTGCAGTCGGTCGGCAACGGCAAGGTCTCCGACGGTCAGAACGCGTTCTCGTTCGATACCGGAACGGCGCGCGTGACACTCGACGAGCGGCAGATCCTGCGAGCCTCCAGCTACACTGCCAGTGCCTCCACGGGCATCGGCACCGGCGCGGCCGTGATCGTCGGCACCCCGACGATTCAGACCACGTCGAAGGTGAGCGTCGATGAGACCTACAACCTGACCGCCACCGCGGCCGGCGTCAGCTTCAACTACGCGACCGGCAACTTCGACAGCTACGCGGTGACCCTGGACGGCGCCGGCTCCGCCGGTACGCCGACGACCGTCACGATCGGCGCATCGAGCGCCAACTCGGTGGTCTTCTCGGTGGTCGCGGGCCTCAACAGCTCCAGCTTCACGCTCAACCTGAACTACAACGAGCTGAAGTACATCACCACCGCCTCGGCGGCGAGCGTGAACGAAGTCTCGACCACGATCGCCATCCAGCCGGGCGCCACCGGCGTCCTGTCCACCCATCCGTTCGCGGTGGTCAGCACCTCCGGCTTCGCCAACAACCAGGTGACGGCGCTCAGCGTCGATGTCGCCACCTCGGCCGGCGGCAGCGCCGTCGTCCGTGTGACCGACGACTTCGGCGGCGTCTACAGCACCCACCTTACGGCCAGCGCTGGTGCGCAGAACATCAACGCGACGCTGACGGGTGGCATCAACAGCGGTGCGGTGTTGCATCTGTCGTTCTCCGACAGCGGTCTGTCGGCGGCGGCGAGCACCACCACTGCCACGAGCCATGCGGCGTACACGATCCAGGTGCGCGGCGCCTATACCGCCCCGCGCCAGGCTCTGTTCAACGTGCGCGGCTCGAACACCGGCTCGACCGGAACCCTGGACACCAAGCAGCTGGTCGATGCTTCCGATCAGAACAACCTCACGGTGGTTCTGAACGAGAAGAGCACCAGCATCGTCCAGGTGGTCAGCCAGAACGTCCAGACCAACGGACAGGGCTTGCAGCTCGATCTTGCCCAAAACGGCTGGAACGATCGTTCTGACATTCAGAACGCCATCGACCAGCTGAGCAAGGCGACGACGACCCTGCGAACGGCCTCGTCCAACCTGGGCACCAACTTGAACATCATCCAGACACGTCAGGACTTCACCAGCGAGTTCTCGAACGTGTTGACGGAGGGTGCCTCCAAGCTGACCCAGGCCGACCAGAACGAGGAAAGCGCGAACATGCTGACGCTGCAGACCAGACAGCAGCTCGGCACGATCGCCCTCAGCCTGGCCAACCAGGCGCAGCAGGCCATCCTGCGGTTGTTCTAACCGTCGGGGGTTGGGTAGACTTGGGCGGCGGGGCAACCCGCCGCCCAGGCTTCCCCGGCCGAAATCTGATGCATATTCAAAAGCATACTGATAATCGAGGGGGCCGGGCTCAAAGGGCTCGGATAGGGAGTTTGCGTTTTGCCCCTCAAATTCACGCTGAAACCCGGCGAGAAGGTCATCGTCAACGGCGCGGTCATCGGCCGTGGCGAGGAACCGGGCAGCTTTTACCTCTACAACAAGGTCAAGTTCCTCCGCGGCCGCGAGGTCATGAAGGAGGAGCAGGCGGATTCCTTAGAGAAGAAACTCTATTTAATCATTCAGCTGATATACCTCTTCCCGGAAAGCGCGGCGGAAAACGTCGTGAAGTTCGAGTCGATCTGGGAAGAGGTCTCGCGGCAGCGGCCGGGCGACCGGGAGAAGCTCGCGGAAGTGGCACGCCTCGTGCAGTCCGAGGACTATTACCGCGCGCTGAAACTGACCGCGAAGCTGTTCTGATCCGCGGCTCCCTGCTCGCGCCGGGGCCGCATCAACCGGCGGGAAGTCAGGAGCGACGGAGCGTATGATGATGAAACAAGGTGCCCGAGCCGGCTATGTCAGCCAGCCCGCCGCGGCGGATCCGCGCAGCACCGAAGCCTGGGCGCTCTCGGAGGTTTCGCGCCGCCTGGTGATCGCCGCCAAGACCGATGACGGCGGCAAGTCGTTGCGCGAGGCCCTGATCCTCACCCAGCGGCTCTGGACCATCTTCCAGACCTCGATCACCGAGCCCGAATGCCCGCTCCCGGTGGAGATCCGGAACAACGTGCTCGCCCTCTCGATCATGATGGACCGGCAGATTCTGCAGCGCCTCGGCGACCTCGACGGCAGCAAGCTGCAGCCGATCCTGGACATCAACCGCTGCGTGGCGGAGGGCTTGGCCCAGACACCCCAGGCCGCAGCCCCGGCTACGGCTCAGCCGGGCGGAATGCCGCAGGCCGCCGAAATGGCACAACCGGTGCAACAGATTCCGCAGCCGGCGGGGGCCGGCACGCCGCCCAACATCCGGGCAGTGGTCAACCTGTCGGCCTGACGGCCGATACCTAAGGGAGGGATCGGAGCATGTCGTCAGTAAGCGCTCTGTCGAGCGGTCTCACCTCCGGTACGGCCACCAGCGCCCTCAGCGGCAACAAGACGACCACGGCCGACACCAGTCTCACCAATGCGCTGTCGGGCACCAGCACCGGGAGCTCCAGCTCCAGCAGCCTGACCGGCTCCGACTCAGCCAACAACGCAATCGCCGATTCGACCAGCACGGCGCTGCAGCAGATCTCCGACCAGATCGCGGCGCTGGGCGCCCAGGCCTCGGGCGACGTCCAGGAATTCGACAAGACCACGCAGGACGTCCTCTACGACAACAACGCGACCGCCCGCTCGATCGGCCAGCTCCGGCTCAACACCAGCCGGCTGAACGTCATCAGCGCGCTCTCGCCGAAGGACACCGCCGACGTCTTCACATTCACCGCCTCGACTCCGGGTACGACCAAGCTCAACCTGCTGGTGAACGATCCCACCGCCACCGACCCGACCAAGGATGCCAGCGGCAACGTCCGAATCCAGGTGTTCGCCCAGGGCAAGGGCCTGATCGCCGACAGCGATCCCAATGCAGGCGACGCCTACGCCAACTACCAGGCCTTGAAGAAGGGCACTTTCGACCTCGCTCGCGGCCAGTACTCGATCCGTATGTCGCGGGCGGACGGCATCGATCCGCAGAACAAGAATACCTACAACTACGCGATCCAGCTCAGCCAGGGCACCACGTACACCCAGGACTTCACCACCACCGAGCAGGCCTACACGCCGGGGACCGACGATCCGTTCGGCCTCGCCAACATTTCCAACAGCCCGGGGCAGATCCTGAGCGATGCAATGGCGGACGCCTACAGCTTCGTCTCGTCACTGCCGGCGATCGGTACCTCCGGCACCAGCAAGCTGCTCGGCTTCATCTACAGCACATCCGCCTGACGGCGGCGCCTATCCGGCCTTCGATCTCGAGGACAACTTCACCATGACTGCCCAGACCTACCAGCAACCGCTCCGCATCTTCATCGGCTACGACCATCGCCAGGCGATCTCGCACAACGTGCTGCAGTTCAGCATCTTCCGCCGCTGCTCGAAGCCGGTGGCGATCACGCCGCTGTTCCTCCCCAGCCTGCCGCTGACCCGGACTGGCCTGACGCCGTTCACCTACAGCCGCTTCCTGGTGCCCTGGCTCTGCGGCTATCAGGGCTGGGCGATGTTCCTCGATATCGACTACCTCTGCCGCGCCGACCTGGCCGAGCTCTTCGCCCTGACCGACGACCGCTACGCGGTGATGGTCTCGAAGAACCCGAAGAAATTCGAATGGGCCAGCATGATCCTGTTCAACAGCGGCCATCCCGCGAACCAGATCCTGACCCCGGAATACGTCCAGGACCCGAAGCAGTGCCGCGCGCCGCATACCATCGATTGGCTGCCGGAAGAGCTGGTCGGCGACCTGCCGCGGGAATGGAACCACCTGGTCGGCTATGATGCGCCGCGCAACGACGCCAAGCTGGTGCACTACACCCAGGGAATGCCGATCTTCGAGGAGACCGCCGGCAGCGAATACGCCGAGGAGTGGAAGAAGGAGCATGCCAAGGCCAACCAGACCATGGGCTGGCAGGACCTGATGGCGCGCTCGGTCCATTCCGCCAAGACGGCCGACGGCCGGATCGTGGCGAAGCTCCACCCCGACGCAGTGCGCTGAAGCCGCGGACCGGCTCAGCCGTCCGATCCGGTTCAATTGAATCCCAGACCGGGCCGCATCCGGCCCGGTCTCGCGCTTGGCCAAATTCCCGGCCGGCGCCTATACTGCATCCGAGCGGAGTTCGCGAACGCGCCGGCGGCCCGGAAATTGCTGACTAAGGGCAGTTGCTGAGGCGGGGGACCGCAACGGAGAGTGACTTGGTGCAAGACGTCGACACGGCAGGGCTCACCCAGACCAACGGGCCGGCCTGGGACTACTTCTCGTGGTTCTATGCGCGGAATCTCTGGAAGAACATGCACTACCGGGGGATCCGGACCCTGAAGTTCCCGCCCGACATGTGGAACTACCAGGAGATCATCACCGAGCGCGGCATCGATTGGGTGGTCGAGACCGGGACGCGGCACGGCGGCTCGGCGCTGTTCTTCGCCGACCTGCTCGCCAATCTCGGCCGCCCCGGCAAGGTCCTGACCATCGACCCCTATCCCGAGTGGCAGGTCGATCCGGCGAAGATCGCCAATCTGGTCGCGGTCGCCAAGGACAGCGGCGACCCGGCGGTCGCGGCCGAGGTCCATCGCATGATCCCGCAAGATCGTCGCGGCGTGTTCCTGATCCTCGATTCCGATCACAGCGCCGCCCATGTCCTGCGCGAGCTCAGGGCCCATGTGCCGCTCTTGAAGAAGGGGGATTACGTCATCGTCGAGGACACGGTGGTGAACGGCCATCCGGTCCGTCCCGAGCACGGACCAGGACCCTGGGAAGGCGCGCGCGACTACATCCGGGAGAATCCGGGCAAGCTCATCGCCGACCCCAAGCGCGCCGGCAAGTTCGGCAGCACGGCCGCGGTCGACGGCTTCTTCATCGTGGCCTGAGCCCGGCCAATGCGCGTTGCATGGCTCAATGAAGCGCCGGTCATCAAGAACGCCGACGGCACGGTGACCGGCGGCCTCGCCAGCCTGCGCTATCGCTGCATCATCCCGCAGAACGAGCTGAAGGCGCTCGGCGTCGAATCCTTCCTGCTGGGGCGGATCGACAAGGCCAACGAGGCCGCCTTCGGCCAGGCGATGGACAAGGTCCGGCCGGACGTCGCCGTGATCGGCAAGGTGTTCGGCCAGCACGTGCTGAGCCTGGTCGCGATCCTGAAGCAGCGCGGCATCCGCGTCGTCGCCGACTTCTGCGACAACCATCTCGCCAAGCCCGATGTCGGCCAGGTGCACCGCGGCCTGATCGCCGCGGCCGATGCCGTGGTCGCGGCGACGCCGATGATGGCCGAGGCGATCGCCGCGGCGACCGGCGCCGCATCGACGCTGATTCCCGATCCCTATGAGGGACCGCGCGGCGAGCCGCGCTTCGCGCCCGAGCCGGGTGCGCCGCTGAAGCTGCTCTGGTTCGGCGGCCGCACCAATATCGACACGATCGCGCCATGCCTGCCGTCGCTCGCGAAGTTGAGTGCGGCGCATCCGCTGACCCTTCACCTCATCACCGAGGCCGGACCGGCGATCGACCAGCTGATCGCCGGCCAGAAGGAGAAGTACCCGGCGCTGGCCGGCATCACCTTCGAGCCCTGGTCGCCGGAGGCGCAGTGGCGCGCGATCGCCGCCTGCGACGCGGTGATCATTCCCAGCCTCGACAACGAGACGAAGAACGTCAAAGGGCCGAACCGCCTGATCGAGGCGATCCGTGGCGGCCGTCCGGTGGTCGCCTATCCGCTGCCTTCCTATCGCGCCTTCGAGGAGGTCTGCTGGCTCGACGCCGATATCGGTGTCGGGCTCGCGCGGATGCTGGCCGAGCCGGAGCGGATCGTGCCGAAGATCGAGGCCGGCCAGGCCCTGGTCGAGCAATTGCACGGACAGCGCGCAATCGCCGGGCGCTGGCTCGCGCTTTTCGAGGCGACGGCCGGGACGCAGCCGGTCAACGGCGCCGAGACTCCGGCCGCCGCGGCGAAAGCCGGCGCCGAGACGATCCGGCTCAACCTCGGCTGCGGCGACAAGATCCTTCCCGGCTACGTCAACATCGACCTCGTGGACGAACGCGCCGGCCACAAGCCGGACATCATCTGCGACGTCCGCAAGCTGACCCTCCCCGACGCCTATGCCGACGAGGCCATGGCGATCCATGTGGTCGAGCATTTCTGGCGCTGGGAAGTGGTCGATATCCTGAAGGAATGGCACCGGGTGCTGAAGCCCGGCGGCAAGATCATCCTGGAATGCCCGAACCTGCTCAGCGCCTGCGCCGAGGTGATGAAGAACCCGGAGGGCGCATCGGGGCCGGGCCGCGAGGGCCAGCGCACCATGTGGGTGCTCTACGGCGACCCCGCCTGGAAGGATCCGCTGATGTGCCATCGCTGGGCCTATACGCCGCAGAGCCTGGGCGCGGTGATGCGCGAGGCCGGCTTCGCCGACATCCGCCAGGAGCCGGCGCAATTCAAGCTCCGCGAGCCGCGCGACATGCGCGTGACCGGCATGAAGCGCTGACCGGGACGACGCAACGCCGATGAAGATCCTGCTCACCGGCGTCGCCTCGTTCACCGGCTTCTGGATCGCGCGATCGCTGGTCGCGCAGGGCCATCGCATCGTCGCGCCGCTCGATCGCGGCCGCGCCGATTACGACGGGCTCGAACGCCAGCGCCTGGAGCGGCTGAGCCCGCGGTTGCAAACCGTCGATCACTGCCGGTTCGGCAGCCCGGGTTTCCTTGGCCTGCTCGCGGACGGGGAGTTCGACCTCCTCTGCCACCACGGCGCGCACGATGCCCTTGACGGCGACGTGAAGGCGTCCTTCCGCGCGGATACGCTCAATCTCGGCGAGGTCCTGGAGCGCGGCCGGCGCAAGCCCGGCTTCGCCGTGATCCTCACCGGTACGGTCGCCGAGCAGAATGAGGGCCGGGGCACGCATCCGCGGGTAGCACTCTCGCCTGCAGCGCAGGCCCGGGGCATGACCGCGGACGCCTTCCGCTTCTGGTGCCGCAATCTCGGCGTCAAGCTGGCGAAGTTCGTGGTGCCGGAACCGTTCGGTCCCTACGAGGACGCGAACCTCTGCCACCGCCTGATAAGCGCATGGGCGGGAGGGGAAAGCGCCACCATCGCGGCCGCGGCCGAAACCCGGGACTACATCCATGTCTCGCTGCTGGCGGCGGCCTATGCCGACCTGGTGGCGCGCCTGGAAAAGCTCCCCGCCTGGTCGCGCCTCGGTCCCAGCCTCTATGCCGAGACCGAAGGCGCGTTCGCACAGCGCTTCGCCCGCGAGATCGGCCGGCGGCTGCAGCTCGAATGTCCCCTGACCCTCGCGACGGAGACGGCGGCGGCCGCCCCCAGGATGCGGATCAACACCGACAGTCTCGATCACGCCTGGCTCGGCTGGAACGAGCAGAAGGCCTGGGACGAGCTCGCCGACCATTATCGCGGCCGCACCCTGCAGCAACGCGCGGCGAGCTGACCCCGCGCCCGGGTCGGCGATGCAGTTCTTGCCGTGCCGGCACCGGGCATATTCTGCCGGGAACCGCCGGGTGCCGCGTCAATCTTTTGATAACACTTGGTAAACCTTCGCCTCCGCGACTGGCCCGCCGCTTGCTAATTCCCGTCCGACACCTGTCGCACGGTCCTTTAGGCGAGGCTATCCATGAGCATTCTCGGCGCGATGTTCACCGCAGTCAGCGGTTTGAACGCCCAGTCGCAGTCCCTCGGCAACATCTCGGACAACATCGCCAACTCCCAGACCGTCGGCTACAAGAAGGTCGATACGCGGTTCTCGGATCTGATCACGATCTCGAACAAGAACCTGAACCTGCCCGGCGGCGTGGTCGCCTCGCCCTATTACGCCAACGGCCTGCAGGGCAACATCAACCAGACCCAGAGCACGACCAACCTCGCCATCAGCGGCAACGGCTTCTTCGTCGTCAGCCGGCCGACCGACCAGACCGCGACCCAGACCACCTTCAGCGCCCTGCCCTACTACACCCGCGCCGGCGACTTCGAAGTCAACCGCGACGGCTACGTCGTCAACGGCGGCGGCTATTACCTGAACGGCTGGACCGTCAACCAGACGACCGGGGTGCCGGACACGGCGAGCCTGGCGCCGATCAAGATCACCCAGCTCACCACGCCGCCCACGGCGACCTCGAAGATCGAGGTGGTGGGCAACCTGCCGGCGACCTCGGTCGTCAACCCGACGACGCCGCTCGCGCCGACCAACGTCAAGATCTACGACGCGCTGGGCAACCCGCATACCGTGACCCTCAACTGGACCAAGCGCGCCGATAACATCTGGAACCTCGACGTCCAGGCGCTCGACAGCACGCTCGATCCCGTCGCCGGCACGATCAGCGGCACCAACGACCAGACCGCGACCGCGGTCAACACCACCGCCAACGTGCCGGGCGTCGCCCAGGTGGACACCGTCACGGTGCCCTCGGGCGGCCTGCCTCCGGGACGCTCGCTGACCTTCACCGTCGGTGCGAACACGGTCACCGTCACCGCGCCGGTCGGCGGCTACACCGGCAACGGGCTTGCGACCGCCCTCGCCGCCGCGATCAACTCCAACGCCGGCACTGCCGCCGTGGTAACGGCCGGCAACGTGGTCGGCAACACCCTCACCGTGACCGCGGACGTGGCCGGCACGGCGTTCGCCGGCTCGCTGAGCGGCAACGGCTCGGGCGAGGTCGACACCGTGAACATCCCCGCCGCGCTCACCGCCGCCGATACGCTCAGCATCAGCGTCCTCGGCAACACCTTCACAGTCACCGGCCCGCAGACCATCGCCGCCGCGCGCACCTCGCTCATCACCCAGATCAACACCGCCGCCATCGGCGTCACCGCGGTTGCCGATCCCAACAACGCCAGCAACATCCTGATCCAGAGCAACACCGCGCTCGGCACGCTTGCGCCCGCCACCGCCGATGCCGGCGGCACGATCACCGCGGGCGTCACCATCGGCACGCCGGCCTCCGAGACGACCTCCACCGCGAACGTGGCGCCGGTCGCCCAGGTCGATACCGTCACCCTCGGCGGCACGGTCGGCCCCGGCGAGATCGGCGACACGTGGTCCATCACCATCGGCACCCAGACCGTCTCCTACGTGAACAACGGCACGGAGACCACCCTCAGCGACGTCGCCACCGCATTCGCCGCCAAGATCAACGCGGCGAGCGGCCTCGGCGTGACCGCCTCGGTCTCGGGCAACCAGATCATCCTCACGTCCAGCACCCCGGGCACGCCGTTCGCCGAGACCCTGACGGCGACCAACGGCAACGTGCCGGGCTTCATCGACATCCATTTCGGCACCACGCCGACCACCGCCGGCACCATCACCTCGATCAGCAACCAGTACAATCCCTCGGGTGATGCGACGGTGCCCACGTCGCAGAACGCCAACGATCCGGCGACCATCTCCTTCACCGTCAACTACGGCTCCGGCCCGCAGGTCGTCACGCTCAACCTCGGCAACTTCCAGACCACCGACGGCCTGACGCAGTTCTCCGGCACCACGGTCGATATCCAGCGCCTCTCCCAGGACGGCTTGCCGCAGGGCCTCTTCACCGGCATCAACATCAACGACAACGGCGACGTCGAGCTCAACTACGACAACGGCAAGAGCACGGTGTTCTACCGCGTGCCGCTGGCGCAGTTCTACGACCCGACGGCGCTGAAGCGCGAGAACGGCCAGGCTTTCACCGAGACCTTCGACAGCGGCAACGCGCGCATCACCAATGCGGGCGCCAGCGGCGCCGGTACGGTCCGGAGCAGCGCGGTCGAAGGTTCCAACGTGGACATCGCCGAGGAGTTCTCGAAGATGATCGTCACCCAGCGCGCCTATTCGGCCAACACCCGGGTCATCACGACCGCCGACCAGATGCTGCAGGACGTCATCAACATCATCCGCTAAAGGGATCGTAGCGAGCACCCGCCATGTCGCTCACATCGGCGCTCAATTCGGCGATTTCGGCGCTCCGCGTCAACCAGGCGCAGGTGCAGCTGGTCTCGGCGAACATCGCGCACGCCAACGACCCGAACTATACCCGGAAGACGCTCGACACCGAATCCGTCGCCTTCGGCAACGGCCAGGTCGGCGGCGTCATCATCGGCGGCTACAAGAACGCGGTCTCGGTCTCGCTGCGGAAGCAGGTCGAGGCGCAGACCGCCGATGCCGGCGCCACCGACGCCTCCAACGAATACCTCTCCCGGATCCAGGACCTGCTCGGCACCACCGCCGACCAGTCGGCGCTGACCAACCTGATGAACGACTTCACCAGCGCCTGGCAGGATTTCCAGTCGGAACCGGATTCGACCGCCGCCCAGCAGGCGGTGATCGGCTCCGGCCAGCAGATCGCCGACCAGATCCACACCATCGCCAGCGGCGTCGACCAGGTCGACGCGGACGTCCGCACCGACATCACCAACTCGGTCAACAAGCTCAACGACCTGCTGAAGCAGCTGTTCCAGGTGAACCTGCAGCTGAAGACCGCCGGCACCAACACCTCCTCGGCGGCGGACCTCACCGATCAGCGCGACAACCTGGTGAAGCAGATCGCGCAATACGTGGACGTCCGCACCGTCGAGCAGAGCGACGGCTCGGTCTCGCTGTTCACCGCCGGCGGCCTGCAGCTGCTGGACGGGCCGCCGAGCCTGTTCGCCTATAACGGCACCAACGTCACCAAGGTCGATGACGGCACGGTGATCGACAGCCAGCTCTCCGGCGGCCGGATCCACGCGCTCCTCAATTTCCGCCTGGACAGCACCGGCACCAACAGCCCGGTCAACATGGACCCGGCGACCCAGGTGGTCCAGAAGCTGCGGTCCCAGCTCGACATGATGGTCGCCGCCCTGACCACGACCCAGGGCACGCCGCCGACCCTCGCCGCCGCCTACAATGCCGCCGGCCTGAGCCAGCGCGTCTCCGCCTCCTACCAGACCACGGTGCAGGCCACCGCCTCCTCGAGCCAGTACACGACGGTCAGCCTCAGCGGCACGCTGCAGACCGGCGACGTGTTCTCGGTGGTGGTCAACAGCAAGACCTTCAGCTACACGGCGACCGACGCCGACAAGAGCCTGGACCAGATCGCGGCCCAGCTCGCCGGCCAGATCAACGCCGACACGACGATCGGCATCACGGCGGTGCCGGGCAGCGCCTCGCTGCAGCTGATCAGCAACAACAGCGGCCAGGCCTTCACGGTGAAGACCGCCGTCAACAACCAGGTGCCGGAGCTCGCCGGCAGCCTCTTCACCGGCACCAACCGCTACGACTTCCAGGTCAACGCCGCGCTGCTCGACGGCTCGCTGCAGCTGAAGAAGAACTCGGCCTCCGACGTCGTCAACGCGCTGACCACCACCGATCGCAACTTCATGGCGACCGGCGTCGCCCTGACCGGCGTCTCCTATTCCGGGATGATGACCGGCGTGGTCGGCAACTCGATCTCCGGCGCGAAGCAGGTCAGCGACCAGGCGAGCTTCAACACCGACGCGCTCAACATGTCCACCCAGCGCTACCAGGCCGATACCGGCGTCAACCTGGACGAGGAGATCGCCAACCTGCAGATCCTGCAGAACGCCTATGCCGCATCGGCCCGGCTGCTGAGCGTCGTGCAGCAGATGTTCGACACGCTGGAATCGGCGGTCGCGAGGTAAGTCATGTCGATCAACTCCTACAGCACCTATGCGGTCTATCTCTCCAACGTCAGCGGCTTCCGCAGCCTGCAAACGACGCTGGACCAGCTCAACCAGCAGCTTGCCAGCGGCACCAAGTCCACCAACCTGGTCACCTACGGCTCGGACGCCCAGAGCCTGTTGACGCTGCGCGCGGACGAGACCAAGCGCCAGAGCTACATCGATACCACCAACGCCGCCTCGACCGACGTCAAGAGCTACGACCAGATCTTCTCCCAGCTCGAGACCATCTCCTCGAACATGCTGCAGGCCTTCACCTCGCCGGATTCCGATCCGCCGACCAAGCAGCAGAACACCGTCGCCTTCACCGGCGATGTCGGCGACGTCGGCGACATCTACAAGATCTCGGTGGACGGCACGCTGTTCACCTATGTCACCAACGGCACCGAGGGCAGCTTCGACGAGATCGCCGGCAACCTCGCCAGCCAGATCAACAGCCACCAGCCGCCGCTTGCCGCCACCGCCACCGCCAGCGGCGACCAGCTGGTGCTGACCGGCCGCACGCCCGGGCCGAACTTCCAGGTTACGACCTCGGTCGCCGACATCACCGGCGGCACCGCCAACACCATGACCTCCACGCTGACCCGGGCCGGGAAGATCTCGCCGATCGTGAGCGAGGTCTCCGGCGCCTTGACCTCGGTGCAGACGCTGTTGAACCAGCAGATCAACGGCCGCTACCTGTTCGGCGGCCTCTCCGCCGGCAGCAATGCTCCGGTCGTGGACCTGACCAAGCTGCCCGACCCGACCGGCAGCAAGAACTCGGCGTCGAGCGCCACCACCGGCCAGCTCGCCCCGGGCACGATCCTGCAGCAGATGCGGGTGACGGCGGACGATCTCGGCGCCACGCAGAGCGAAACCTTCACCGTCAACGGCAACAACTTCACCGTCAACGGGCCGCTGACCGCGCAGCAGGTGGCGAACCAGGTCGCGACTTATTACAGCACGCTCCCGGCGCTGACCGGCGTCGTCAATGTCAGCGACATCGACGCCAACGGCTTCACCCTGACCTCCGCCACCGCCGGCACCGCCTTCACCGCCAGCCTCACCGGCACCGATCCGACGCCCTCGACCATCGCGACGGTGCAGCCCAACGTGCCGATCACCGCGAACCAGACCGACGTCGCGACCTTCTCCGGCCCGGTCGGCACGATCGGTGAGCAGTTCAGCATCACCATCACCGATCCGCCGGCCCATGTCTCGCCGGTAACGCTGACCTATCGCACCACCGGCAAGGAGACCGGCATCGACGACGTGGTCAACGGCCTCATCAACCAGATCAACGCCTACCAGCCGCCCTTCTCCGTGACCGCCAGCAACATCGGCGGCGGCCAGCTGCAGCTCACCAACCCGACCGCCTTCGTCTCCAACGCCGCGGTCGAGGACGCCGCCACGGTCAAGACCACCCAGCGCACCGTCGTCCCGGTCGCCCAGGTGGAGCAGGTCGGCTTCCCCAGCCTCAACGGCGACAACGGCGACGTCTACACCATCAACTTCACGGCGCCGGTCGGCGGACCCTTCACCGTCACCACGAACCAGTACGACACCGAGGCCGACATCGCCGCGAAGTTCGTCAGCCAGATCAACGCCGCCGGCCTCGGCATCACCGCCGCGGTCCAGAACGGCAAATTGTCGCTAACGTCGAACACGCCGGGCACGCCCTTCACCTACACCGCGGCGCTGACGACGGATGTCGGCCAGCCGAGCCTGGCGCCGACGACGACTACACTGGTGGCCAACATCGCCGCCGGCGCGACGCCGCAGACCGACCAGGTGCAGCTTTCCGGCGTGGTCGGGCGGACCGGCGACGTCTACGAGGCGAGCGTCAACGGCCGCACCGTGCGCTACACCACGAACGGCACCGAACCGGACATGGACACGATCGCCATCGCGCTCGCGGCACAGATCAACGCCGCGACGCCGCCGATGGGCGTCACCGCTTCGCCCGGGCCGACCGGCACCGGCACGTTCACCATCACCGCCAATACCGGAGGCGTCGCCCTCGACACCGAGGCGACCGTGACGCGGCCGCAGGTGGTGATCGATCCGAAGCCGACCGACTACAGCACGCATCAGGCGGCGGGCGATTCCGACCTCGCCTGGGACCAGGCCTCGATCACCATCGCCGACCAATTGACCCTCAACTACACCTTTTCCGCCAACGCGCCGGCGATCCAGAAGATGATCATGTCGCTGCGGATCGCGCAGTCGGCGGTGCAGGATCCCGATCAGTATGAAGCCAAGGTCACCCAGGCGCAGGGCCTGATGAAGGACGCGCTCGACGGGCTTCGCGCGCTCCACGCCAACAACACGGTCAACGACACGCTGATGTCGGCCACCACGGTCGCGCACCAGACCCAGATCAACGTCAACAAGGACAGCACCAGCAAGATCGAAGGCATCGACCAGAACGAGGTCGCGGCCAAGATCCAGAGCGCGCAGACACAGCTCCAAGCGGTGTTCAGTGCGGTCGGCACCACGGGCCGGCTGTCGCTGGTGAATTTCCTGACCTGAAGCAGGCGGCATGGACCAGCTCCGTTTCGACACCCTCTTCTCCCAGGCGGCGAACGCCTTCAGCCGCAATCCCGGCGCCAATGCCAACGGCGGCGATTCCGGCGATGCCTTCGCGCAGATCCTGGACCAGCAGCTCGCCAAGCGCGACGCCGGCCCTCAGACCGGCTGGTCGGCCCGCACGGCGACGCCGGATCGTCCGACCAGCCGTCCCGACGACGCCAGCCGGAGTGAGATCGCCAATGGGAGCGCGACGCAGAGCGATCCGCCACGCCAGCGTATCGCGAAGCGACGGGACGACGTGGTGACGTCTGCGACGACGCAGACCGCGCCGTCCGGTGGCAGGCCTGCCACCCAACAGAACACCGTCGCGCATGCAGCCGACGACTCCCCGGAGCAGTCCGACAGGGCGACGGCTGCTCCGGCCGCCGGCACGGATAGCGGCGGCCAGAAAGTTGCGACCAAGGCCGAGGACCAGTCCACGACTGGCGGCGATTCCGAAGAGGACACTGAGGATGACGGTTCGCAGAACCCGTCCCAGGCGAAGGACAACGTGCTGGAGCTGAGCGGCGGTGATCTGACGGCGCTCCTCGCCCTGCTGACGCCGACGCAGCAACAGGCGGTTGCAAGCGCGACGGCGAGCGGGACCGGCGACCTGCTGCTCAGCGGCAAGGGGAATGCCGCGCAGGCCGCGCTACAGGCAGCCCTGCTGCAGGCCGGGCAGCCGATCACCGCACCCGGCACCGCCCAGCAGTCGGGCGGGCAGAGCACCGCGGGCTTGACCTTCGGCGCCGTGATCGCCGACGTCGCCAAGACCCAATCGTCAGCCAACGGCACGGGCGTGACGACGACGACCGAAGACAATACCGAGGATCCCTCGGCGCCAAATCCCATCGCCGAGGTCCAGACCAAGGCCGAATCCCCCGCGGATGCCGGCCGCAGCAATACGTCGAACGCAAAGCCGCGCAACGCCGCGGCGCAGAACGTCGTCGCGAATACGGCGCCGGGTCAGAGCGTGACTCCGGCCACTGCGGCGGCGATCCAGCCGGTGAAGAACGGCGCGGCCGCCGCCTGGGCGGGGCCGAACTACAACAGCGATCTCCCGGAGGAGCTTTCCGTGACGGCAGGAACCACGACCGGCGCCACCAGCGACGGTGAATTCTCGACCTGGTCCCAGTATCTCGGCTCCGGCGCCGCGGCCAATCTCTCGAACGGTGCGGCGGCGCGGCAGGCCGCCTTCCTGGCGGAGCTCCGGCAGAGCATCCAGTTACCGCCGGCCCACGAGCAGATCGCAGTCCAGATCCAGAGCGCCATGCAGAACGGCACCAACCGCCTGACCGTCGATCTCCAGCCGGCCGAGCTCGGCCGGGTCGAGATCAAGCTCGACGTGGACAAGGACAAGAATGTGACCGCGACCGTGGTCGTGGACCGCCCGGGCACCCTGGACCTGCTGCAGCGGGATTCGAAGGCGTTGGAACGCGCCTTGCAAGACGCAGGGCTGCAGACCAACAGCGGCAGCCTGTCCTTCAGCCTGCGCGACAGCGGCGGCCAGGGCGGGAATGCCCAGAACGGCGCCGCGGGCCAGGGAACCGGCCAGGGTGCCGCCGGAAACGGGCCGCAGGAGGCCGCCAGCCAGCCCAGCCGGGCCGACGTGGTGGCGACCGCGGACGGCTTCGTGGACCTGGAGACTTGAAGCAGAGAGCTGAGGCGAGGATCGAGCGATGACCACCACGACGGCGACGGACACGACCGGCAATTCCGTCTTCAACATCCTGCAGCAGCAGCAGGCAAATAATGCCGCCTCGAGCTCCAGCAGCTCATCGTCCTCCAGCCAGTCCAGCGGCGATGCCCTGAGCAGCCTCAGCG
>Ga0335070_10002284_pt1 | contig 22348 bp, 23 predicted proteins | sample Lox_Sample_13_FD_206722 | JGI IMG/M metagenome (GOLD analysis project Ga0335070, IMG submission 206722) | Soil microbial communities from Loxahatchee National Wildlife Refuge, Florida, United States - Lox_Sample_1.3 | ecosystem: Environmental > Terrestrial > Soil > Wetlands | place: USA...
GGTGCGCACCAAGTCACGCGTCGCGCGGATCGACCCGGACTATGTGCGCGACCATCGACAGAGTCAGTTGTACAGCGCGCTCGCCTGGGATTGCATCGGCCGTAACGAGAGTCAGGTCCAGCGAAGTGGTGAAATGCGCGACTGACCGCGCGCCTTCAGTTTGGCCACGACACGGGGTCGCGCGTTCACGATGAAACCGTGCTTGCGGGCGGCGGCCAGCAGTGGCGCGTCCTCGTAGCTGTCGGCGTACGCATAGTCCCACGCAGTACCGTAGCCGTTCCGTTCCAGTGTTCGGCACTTCTCCTTGCCGTGGCAATGATGTCCTATGACCCACCCACCCCAACGGCGCACCAGCGTGGATCCCAGGACGCGGCTGCGGGAGCCCAGCAGACGCTCCGCGAGCCATACAGGCGCTGCCGTCACCACGAGCACTCGATCACCGGTGGCGAGATGGCGTTCCATCGTCGTGAGACCCTCATGGCGCCAGCGAAGTTTGGATTCGCCCTGCTCGAAGCACTTGCTGAACGCCTCGAGACTTGCAGCCAGAGCCTCCTGATCGTAACCCGCGGTCGCCAGCCACAGCAGGACGGAGGCACCGATCCGGCGCGAGGCCGGAAACCAGATGAGCAATAGACTGGGGGGCAACGCAATCGCGGCCAGGGCAAAACGCAGCCACGAATCTTGGAGCAGCCTGCGAATCCAGGCCACGGTGGAATCACCCGCCAGGAGGGTGCCATCCAGATCGAACACGGCGATGGGTATCGAGCCGGGCGCGTGGGGCCGAACCTGACCTTCGGGATCGCCCGCGAAGCTCGAGGATGAAGCAACACGGGAATGCACTGGCGGAGCGGGCGGGATGGCTCACTCCTTTGCAAGTGATTGATAACACATATACTTTTGTATCAGTTCGCGCGCGGCACCCCGCACAGGTTAATCAAGCGCCGAGGCCGGGTCCATCCGGAATGGCCCGTGCGCGCGCGGCCTCGTCGCCGCGGCTCCATGGGGAGAACCGGCTTCGCAGTGGCGCGCGACGGACTGATCAGTTTACCAATGCTACCGAGACATCGATTTCGGATTCGATGATGTCGCGCACCAGTTGCGGGGAGAGGTTGAAAGCGGCCCGGATGATTCGTACGTTGAAGCTCACCCACATGTCGGCCATCTCATGTGAGGACAGTCCGGTCACCGTCACGCAGCGCACATGACTGCCGTCGCCGGCGATCCAGATCGCACGCTGTGTGAGCTCATCCCAATGCTGGAACAGCAGCGGCTCGGCCAGCTTCTCGCGGATCTCGCACACCTGCGGCACCTCTGCCAGCAGTCGTGCCGTATCGCGAGCATTCGAGACTGCGGCCGAAAGCGAAGCAATCCGGGTCTGCCCGCGGTTCTGCAAACCCGCTGCGCGCGTGCGACCCGCCGCCGAAGTCAGGCCCCGACAGAAGCGCGTCGCGTGGAACGCAGCCCCTGCTCGTTCAATACGTCCGCGAGTGAGAGCTGTGTGGCCGCCGCGATGGCATGAAGTACCGGATGTTTGGGGTCCGAGGGCATGCGCAGCCCGTGTGCCTTTTCCCAAGCCCGGATGCGAACGTCCACGGAGTTCTCAGCCGAATGTTGCTCCGCCAGATCCATACGCTTGCGTTGCGCACGTTCGAGCTCCTCGAGGGCGCGCCGCTGACGGTAATCGGCAAGGATTTCAACGTCACGGGAGGTGAATCGCTCGTCCTGGGCTGCGGGAAAAGTCATCATGGCATACACGCGCGGATCTCCGTGATTCGTTGGGAAAGTGCGCCGGCAGGTGCCCTGCGACGGCGCACGAGATCGGAGGTAATCCCGGCGCACGAACGCCGGGATGACGACTCACTCAGTACCGGGAGCTGCCGCCACCGGAACGCGCCTTATCCTGCGCTTCATTGATTCTGAGGACGCGACCGTCAAAATCCTTGCCGTTCAGCGCCTGCATCGCCCGGGAGGCATCCGCATTCGACATCTCAACGAACCCGAAGCCACGGGGACGGCCCGTGTCGCGATCGTTGATCAATGAAAGCTTCTCCACGGTGCCGTGAGGCGCGAAGAGATTGCGCACCGCTTCTTCGGTGGCCGTGAAGGGAAGATTGCCGACATATAACTTGGTCATGAAAATCTCGCAAAAAAAAAGGACAAAGTGAAGACGCCAGCGCGAAAACACGCGACTGCAGCGGTTCGGGAGACTTTTGAGATGGCGCTCTGGCCTGTTGAGTGCACCGGAACGGCGCGGGGCCAGGGAGACAAGGCGAAAGGATCTCGAGCGACGGGAACGATAGCATGTTCCTGGGCGGCGCGCCTTGGTATTCGTCGTCTGCGGGTCGGCGTCCTGCTGGATCGAGGCGCCACTCACTGCCATTCATACAGGGCTGTCAGGTCATGCACAATCGCGCCTGGCAGGTCGGACTTCGACTTCTTGCGAACGAAAAGGAATTGCCGGACCGTACGACTGCCGGCTGGAAAATGCGTCGCCCGCAGTGCCAACTTCCGGGCAGCTTGTGCCACCCCCACGCGCCCCTGCCAGCGGCATTCTCCGAGATCGGCCCAACCGTCCGCACGCAGCCCGACAACATCGATCTGTACGGCGCGATCCCAATACTCCCCGACGTCGAAGTGCCCGCTGACGCCTTCCTTCGCGTAGAGCAGCGGCAGCGCCTCGCGACACAGACGCTCGAAGCCTTCGCCACAGAAAGCCTCCCACTGCGGAGCGACGATCTGCTCGAACGCACGCTCCGGCGAGTAGCGCCGCAACGTGGCCCAATGCGGTTCCACGAACCGAAACCAGAATCGCAACAACGGATCGGCCATCCTGTACACCACGGAGGTTCGAGATGGGCGCTTGGAACTCAGCGGAAAAACACGCTCGAGGTAGCCGAGGGATACGAGCGTCTTCAGATGGGGAGCCAGCGCGCTGGCGGTGAAACCCACTGCTCGGGCGATATCCGATTGCGCCCGGCGCCCGAGCGCCCCAGCGGCACCCCCATCAGCGAGCTTTATCTATTGTTCAGTATCGCGCATGCACAACTCGCCAAACGCGGGATCAAGGTTGGTCGCTCGTATGTCGGCGAATATTGTAAGTCACTCGAAATCGCCGGAGCGTCACTGACGTTGATCCGGCTCGACGACGAGATCGAAAGATCGAAACGCTTTTGGCCGCGGACGCGGAAGTCCCCATCCGGACATTTTAGGATTCGGTGCGGGCCTGTTCGACTGCGTGACAGGCCGGTACGTCGAATGCAATTGTTCTCTTTAAAATCAACAACTTATCCAAGTCATGTTGCGCTACTCAACCTCGAGAAACAGCTCCGTAAGCCTCTGAATCGAGACGAACTACACCCCATCGTGTAGCGCGGATTTGGCGAGGAGCCGCTCCAATCTTGATGCCGCGCGTCCCGCCCGGGTGCGGCCCCGCGCTGACAAGTGCTATACTACCGCGTAGTAACTTGCCTTTACGTAGTGATCTGATGCCGCTTAACATCCGGAGCGAGGAAACCGAAGAGCTCGCCAATGCACTAGCGAAGCTGACTGGGGAGACCAAGACGGAAGCGGTCACCCAAGCTATTCGAGAGCGGCTGCAACGCCTCCGCCGCGCGCGGACTAAGCGACGCCTGGCAGACGACCTCGATGAAATCGCCCTGCACTGCTCTGCCCTGCCCGTGCTTGATCGACGTAGCGTGGACGACATCATGGGCTACGACGAAAATGGACTTCCTCGCTGATGGTCCTGGATACGTCTGCCGTCTTGGCGATTCTCCAGAACGAACCCGAACGGCGGTTATTCAATGAGGCCATCGAATCGGCCGACACACGCTCCTTATCGACGGCTTCATTCGTGGAATGCTCAATGATTCTCGAATCCCGGTACGGCGCGGACGGCGTTCGCGATCTTGATCTCTTCATCGCGAAAGCACAGGTATCGCTCGCCCCTGTCGATGAAGAACAGGCGGACTTGGCGCGGCGCGCATTTCGGAAATATGGGAAGGGCCGCCACCAAGCTGGCCTCAACTTCGGTGACTGCTTTTCCTACGCCTTATCAAAGGCACTCGCAGCGCCCCTTCTGTTCAAGGGCAACGACTTCCCACAGACAGATGTTGATTGTCACCCCGCCAGCAGCGCCGGCAAAGAGTAGGGGTTCATGGCAGAGCGGACGGGGACTCAAACCAGCGCCCCCGGCGCGACCCGTCGGTTTTGACGGGAGCCGGAGCGTGTCCGATATGCGTTCGTCGGGATCCATCTCGATGCGTCCGAGCTCGTCCCAGCAGTAACCAGGCGGCAAACTAAAGCGCAGCGCTTCGCTTTCGAATCTCGCGCAGCCAGCCCGCGCTGTCGGGCGTCCCATCATCTTTGCCGAGGTAGCCGCTGCGCTGGCAGTTCGCGCGGCCGGGTCCCCCGTCAAGATGATGAAAGGGCTACCTGCTACAACCTACCCGTTTCCGTATCGAGTCGACTATACGAGCTGGCAAGACGAGCAGTATGCGTGGCGCCATACAGCCACAATGTTCGATCAGTCGGACCACATGGGGGAAACCTACTTCGAAGGACCCGATGCCGAGCGTCTCTGTGGCGAAATCGGTGTCAATACACTGAAGAACTTCGGTCCGGGTCGCGCCAAGCATCTGATATGTGTCAGCGAAGAGGGCCTCTATCTGGGGGATTGCACCCTGTCCTGCTACGGCGACCATCAACTCGGAATGTGTGGCGTGCCGACAACCGCAAGTTGGGCTGCGTACATCGCCGAGACCCGCCGCTATGACGTCGCGGTCCATTGGGATCCTCCCACGCTCTGGAACACCAACGCTCGCCGCTTCTTTCACGGTGCTGACGCTGGTCTTCCTTCCGGCGCTCTATGCCATCTGGTTCCGGGTGCGCAAGCCCGCACAGCGGCCCATCGGGGATCTCTCCTTGGCTACGGCACAGTAACAACGCCGGCCCTTACTTTCGGGAATGGCCTGCTCGGTCCGAGCAGCTGGCCGCATGCATTTCTCAGCAAGGTCCTCGTGAAAGATCGCTGACATTAACTGAACGCGACGTCCCCCCCGATTTTGAGTAGCGCGGAGCTTAGAACCTAATCGCGCCATGAAGTCGGCCCACACGGGAAGCCAGGATCGAGAAGACGGCCGTGCTGTAGCGTATCGTGACGCCTGACAGGTAGAACGCGCGCAATTACGTGCTGCGCCGGGCCTGGCGCCGTGATTGCGATCTACGCCCAAATCAACGGGGAGCTGCTGAAGCGTGGCGTCGATCCTGCGAAGATCGTACGCCTTCCCAACGGTGTCAGTCTGCAGAAGTTCCGACCCGTGAGCGGTAGGGAACGCAGCGCCCTATGCGCCCGCCTTTCGTTGCCCGACGACGCTCGTCCGATAGTGGCCCAATTGCGGTCTCGGCAGATGCGACTAATGTGCAGTCCGGTGCGCGCCGACTAGCGCCAGCGAGTCAACAACTCATCCAAGGCGGCAATAATTTTGTCGCCGTCTTTCTTTAGTGAGTCAACGAGCACACCGAGATTCTCGATCGCAACCGAGACAATTTCCAGCGGATGCAGAACTACCGACTGACCTTTGATGCGGAAAGTCGGATTGAAACGCGGGTTCGTCACCTTACCGATCGATGATTTGTTTACCAACGGCACTACGACACGACGACGATAATTGTCGTAGAGACTTGACTGCACGACTACAACAAAGGGAATGTTGTCCCGGTGCCGTCCGGGGTTGCGATGGACGTCGAACTGAGCCATTACAACGTCGAATGATCGTCTGCGAATGACCCGTTATCTTCAGAAAATTGATTCCACAGCGCCACAGTGGATTCGACGACCTTCGCTTGGGCCGCTTGGCGTTGCCTCTCCCGGAGCAAGTACTCTGCCAATAGAGACTCGACGATGCCAGAGAGATTTGGAGTGACCCCCCGAACGTGCGCGAGAAGGTCCTCGTTAAGGGTCAGATTGACCGCGCGCTTGCGCGCGTCGACGTTGTAGGCAGCCTTCATATCAACTCCTTGTCGCGAAGACTATGCGCATGCCATGCGCATAGTCAAGCGGTCCGTTGCCAGGAACTCGGAGGGATGCAAACACTGCTCAATCGTAAGGGGAGCGCACGGGATTCAAGCCCGCGCCCTCCCTCTCAATGTCACGGAACGCCAGCGGTGCTGTCGCGTAAGTCACTGAAAATTTGAAGACCGAGTCGATGACTCATCGGCACACGCGGGAGCGCGCATGCATTGGACTTGCCACTAGAATGCCACTTGGGAAAATGCATTCACGTAAGCTGATGATTTATATGAAATAACTGGCGGAGCGGACGGGACTCGAACCCGCGACCCCCGGCGTGACAGGCCGGTATTCTAACCAGCTGAACTACCGCTCCGACTTGGGTGGAAACGACATTGCGCCCTCTACGCGCAACCCCTGATCAGTGAGCTGGCACGGCTGAAACCTCAGACGAGCCTCGACAGGGGGGCGCATGCTAACGGATTGCCGGAGGCCGCTTCAAGCTATTTCAACCGTGATCGGGCCACCGGTCGAGGCCGCTCGTCTGGGCCCTTTTTCCCGGTATTTCAGCACCTTGCCCACCGCCGCGGATCGGGCCCCTAAAGCTCCCCGTCGCTGACCAGCAGGCCATCCTCATCGCTGTAGACCCAATTCCCGGGTCGGAACTGCACGCCCCCGAAGCTCACCGGGACATCGAGCTGCCCGGACCCTCGCTTGCCGCCGCGGCGGGGATTTGAGCCCAAGGCCTTGACGCCGATGTCCAGGCGCCCAAGCGCCACCGTATCGCGCACGGCGCCCAGTATCACGAGGCCAGACCAGCCGTTCGTCTGACCTAAACCGGCGATGACGTCGCCAACGAGAGCGCTGCGCAACGAGGCGCCTCCGTCGATCACCAGGACCGCGCCGTTCCCGGGTGTTGCGAGGGTCTGCTTGATAAGTGCGTTGTCTTCGAGTGTCTTCACGGTACGCACCGGGCCGTGAAAGCGCAGCCGCCCGCCGAACTGACGGAACTGGATTTCGCAGCTCTTCACTTCACCGCCATGTGCATCCGCCAGATCGGCGGTCGCGGGTACGGGTGACGATTCGGTACTCATACGACTCCCGGGCTGCAACGCATCTGTATCAGAAGCCGAGCGCCAGGCGCTGAGTGTGTTCGACGACCGGAGGGCTCGCGAAATGACCACCGGCCAGCCGGCGCCATTCCTTGAACTCCTCGGAACCCCGGAAGTGCTCCGTGTGGTCTTCGACGCTCTCCCAGTCAACCACCAGCCGATCGCGGGCGGGATTCTCGAAGGAACGGTGTAACTGCAGGCCGCGGCATCCCTTCGATCGCTTGAACAGCGGCACGGCCTGCGTCACCGCCGCCTCGAACACGGCCTCCTCGCCTGCCTTCACGTCAATCTGCGCGATTTCCCAGACCATGCCCCAACCCGTGCTTCAGGTACCTGCGCCGATTCTAGCGTGCACCGCGGCAGGGGGAGATACTCGCGCGCCTATGAACGACGTACGCGCGCAATCGCCGGGCGAAAGAAACTCGACGCAGATCAAAACCGGCTACGCTGCGACGCCGACCGCCGCGCCCGGGCAATCCACCAACGCGCCCCACCGCATCCTGCTCGCGAGCCTGGCGGGCACGACGATCGAGTTCTTTGACTTCTATATCTACGCCACAGCGGCGGTCCTGGTATTCCCCCGATTATTCTTCCCCGCGGGCGATCCCACCTCGGCCCGCCTGCAGTCGCTCGCGACCTTCGCGCTCGCCTTCTTTGCGCGACCCATTGGCTCGGTCCTGTTCGGGCATTTTGGTGATCGAGTGGGACGCAAGGCCACCCTCGTCGCGGCACTCCTGACGATGGGCCTGTCCACGGTCTGTATCGGACTCCTCCCGACCTACGAGCGCATAGGCGTGCTGGCGCCGCTGTCGCTCGCCGTGCTGCGCTTCGGTCAGGGGCTGGGCTTGGGAGGTGAATGGGGCGGCGCGGTGTTGCTCGCCACGGAGAATGCGCCCCCTGGAAAACGCGGCCTGTACGGGATGTTTCCCCAGTTCGGCGCCCCGCTGGGTTTCATCCTCTCGACAGGCACCTTTCTGCTGCTGACCACGCAGCTCACTGACACCGGGTTGTTCGCGTGGGGTTGGCGCGTCCCCTTCATTGCCAGTGCGCTGCTCGTCTTCATCGGTCTGTATGTCAGATTGCGCCTGGTGGAGACACCGGCGTTCCGGCTCTCGATGGCGAAACATGAGCGGGCGAGGGTTCCGATACTCGCTGTCTGTCGGGAATATCCGGCGGAGCTCGTGCTGGGGACCTTCGCGGCCACCGCAACCTTCGTCGTGTTCTACCTGATGACGGTGTTCGCGCTCAGCTGGGGCACGTCGGCTCTCGGATACCCGCGTTCGCAGTTCCTCGTGCTGCAGCTGATCGGCGTACTGTTCTTCGCCGCGACCATTCCGGTCTCCGCGCTGCTGTCGGACCGCTTTGGCCGCCTCGAGATCCTCGTGGCCGCCACGGCCGGCATCATCGCCTTCGGCCTGGTGTTCGTGCCGCTGTTCGGCTCGGGGCACCTGGCGGGCGTACTGATCTTCCTGTGCCTGGGACTCGCATTGATGGGCCTGACGTATGGTCCTATCGGCACGGCATTGGCGGAACTCTTCGCGACACCAGTGCGCTACACCGGCGCATCGCTGACTTTCAACCTCGCGGGCATCGTCGGAGCCTCGATTGCGCCTTACCTGGCTACATGGCTGGCCCACGAATATGGCCTGGCGTACGTGGGCTACTACCTCTCCTGCGCCAGCCTGCTGACACTGGTGGCACTCCTCCTGCTTCGGGCGCGGGCGCGCGCATGAGTAGTGTCGGGGACCGGATCGGCAGTTCTGCGGAGCGCGAGTCCGCGAGAACGCGTCGGATCAGGGAATGCCAATGATCTTGTGGGTCTGCAGGCTCAGCCGCCAGCGGGGATGTTGCAGGCAGTACTGCAGGGCCTGCTGCGTGTGACGCTCGCGTTGCGGGCCGTCCATCGGCTGCAGGAAAAAATGCTCGAAGTCCAGATGGGTGAAGCGCTCGGGCTCCACCCCGACCTGCGGATACACCAGCTTCAATTCATTGCCACGCGTCACCTGCAACGGCGCATTCGCCTTGGGACTGACCGTCAGCCACAGCCTCCCAGGCGGCGGCGGTACCGTACCGTTGGTTTCGACCGCCACGAACCAGCCAGCCGACCCGAAAGCCTTCACCAATGGTGCATCCAGTTGCAGCAGTGGCTCGCCACCGGTGCAGACGACGAAAGGCTGAGTGCGCGATTCGCCAGCAGATGCGATGGGCGATGCGAAGTGCGATGTGCCGCGCGATGCGCCGCGCGATGCAGTGTGCGCGGCGGTCGGCGCCGCGGCGGTCGGCGCCGCGGCGGTCGGCGCTGCGGCGGCGGCGGCTGCGGCGGCGGCGACGGGCCAGCGACTCGCTACCGCCCGCACCAGATCCTCCGCGGATGCGAACTTGCCACCGCCGGGGCCATCGGTACCCACGAAATCGGTATCACACCACTGCGAGCAACCGCCGGGGCCCTTGCCGCGATCGCGCTCGAGACCCGTCCACAGATTGCAGCCGGCAAAGCGCAGAAAAACAGCCGGGCGACCCGTGTGGGCCCCTTCACCCTGCAGTGTGTAGAAGATCTCCTTGACCGCGTATGCCATGCGCGAGGTCCGGCTCAGCCCCGGGCCGCTCGGGACCTGAACCGCTGAAGCAGCGGATCCACTGCGCCGGCCTCGCGAAAGCCCTTGGCGCGCAGCGCGCAGGAGTCGCATTCACCACAAGGTGCACCGCCCTGACCGGGGTCGTAACAACTGCTGGTGAGTGCGTAATCCACGCCCAGCGCCAGCCCGCGGGCGATGATCTGCGCCTTGGTCAGGCGGATGAGCGGGGTGTGGATGGTCAGTCGCTGCGCACCCTCCACACCGGCACGGGTGGCGAGGTTCGCCATGCGCTCGTAGGCCTCGATGTATTCGGGGCGGCAGTCGGGATAGCCGCTGTAGTCGAGCGCGTTCACCCCGATGAAGATGTCCTGGGAGCCCAACGTTTCCGCCCACGCGAGCGCGAATGAGAGAAACACGGTGTTGCGGGCTGGAACGTATGTGACGGGTATACCGGGAGGCATTGTCTCCGCGCTGCGTCCCTTGGGCACGGCGATGTCGGCAGTCAGCGCCGAACCACCGAACTTGCGCAGATCGATATCGGCAACCACGTGTTCGCGCACGCCCATCGCAGCAGCCACGCGGGCTGCCGACTCCAGCTCTACGGCGTGGCGCTGGCCGTAGCGGAAAGACAGTGCATAGAGCTCGAAACCGGCCTCGCGGGCGATCGCCAGGACGGTCGTCGAGTCGAGACCGCCGCTCAGCAGGATGATGGCCGGACGACGGGGGGCTGTGGATTCAGTGGGCTTAGGCACGGGCCGACGTTACTGCAACGCCCGGATCAGCACAAACGCGCAGCTTCGCGACGGACTATTTCACCAGGACGGTGAAGCCGCCCAGCACGGCGAAACCGGGTCCGGTTTCGAAATAGCGGCTGTTGCCATCGTCAACGATGACAGAGCCCACGTACCGGCGATTCAGAACGTTGTTCAGACGCACGAAGGTGCTGACGCTCATGCCCGCTATGTCAAAGTTGTAGCCACCGTCGGCACCCAGAAGCCCATAGGAAGGTGCGAATACGCTGTTGGCGTCATTGACCGCTACGTTGGTGACGTACTGCCCGTTGACACTCGCGTGCCAGCCTGTGTCGCCACCCCAGCGCACCACAGCGTAGGCGTTGTTCTTTGGCACCCCGGGCAACCTGTTTCCGGCGGTCACGAGCACAGTGGGTTTTGCGCACGGCGCGGCGAAGCAGGTCAGGTAGGCATCGCTGTAGTAGGCATTGACGTACGTGTACGCGAATTGCACGCGCCAGTCCGCTGCCCAGCGGTAGTCCAGGGAGGCCTCAGCACCCTGCCGTCTCGTCCGACCGGCGTTCTGGTATGTAGACCGTCCGCCGATGTTGGTGTTGACGACGATTTCGTTCTGCGTCAGCGCCTGGAATGCCGCAAGACCCGCCGTGAGCGACGGATCGACCTGGAACTTCGCACCCAGTTCGGCGTTGCCGCTGCGCGCAGGGCGCAGACCGAGATTCAGGCCGGTGCTGCCATCGGCCCGGTAGGCCAGTTCCGAGCCCAGGGGTGTCTGGAAGCCCTGGCCCCAGGAGGCGTAGAGATTCATCCAGGGCCGGGCCTTGAAGACCAGACCGGCCACGGGAGAGGTGGCGCCGTAGCTGACCTCGCCGCTGTCGTCCCCGTTGGTCGAGGTGATGTAGTGATCCGCGGAGTCGAAGCTCACATCGCTCCGGCGTACGCCCACCATCAAGGACCAGCGCTCGGCGAAGTCCCAGGTCCCCTGCGCGTACTCATCGAGATCGCGGGCGATGTCGTTCTCATCGCGCCGCAGCGCGCCCTGCACGCCCAGCGTGGGGCCGATGAAGTTGTTGTAACCGCGGCGCAGTTCATTCTGGCGGTCATAGCTCAAGCCCACCACCCAGGTCATCGGCCGGTCGATCAGATCGCCTTTCCAGGACCAGCGCGCATCCGCACCGCCGAACTGGCGATTCAGATCGACGACGCCGCCGGAACTCCTGGGAGAGGCCTGGCTGGCGGCCGGAATGGACAGGAACTGCTGCACGATGCGGTGCCCGTAGTATCCGAGCAGCCGCACGGACTGGCCGTCCGGAAGATCCAGGTCGTAGATGACCCCGCCCTGCTGCTGCTGCAGGCTCTTGCGCGTGTTGAACCGGCTCGCGGCCGGATCGGTCTGGTAGGGATCGGCCTGGAATTCGCCTGGCGTCAAGCCCAGGGGGTCCTGCGCGTCCGGGCGCGAGATCACGTTGGCCACGAGCGCGATGCGGCTGGTGCCGTTGATCTCGTAGCTGGCCTTGCCGTTGAAGGAATCGCTCTTGGCGGCGCTGTGATCGCGAAAGCCATCGACCTGGAAATGCAGCACGTCGATGTTGAACCCCAGGGGACCTGAGCCACCACTGACATCCATGCCGGCGCGCAGATTGTCGAAACTGCCGTAGGCCACGCCGGTGCGCACCTGTGCCGGCCCGTGGCCGTCGGCGGTGAAGATCTGTATCACGCCCCCGGAGGAATTGCCGTACAGCGCCGAAAACGGACCGCGCAGGATTTCAACGCGGGAGGCCGAGTCGAGATTGAACTGCGAGACCTGGCCCTGCCCGTCGGCTCCCGTGGCGGGAATGCCATCCTGGTACACGCGCACACCGCGGATGCCGAACGCCGAGTTGGCGCCGATGCCACGGATCGAGATCTGTTGATCCTGGGCATAGTTGTACCGGTTGCGCGCCAGCAGGCCGGGGACGGTGGCCACATCGTCAGAGAGGTTCACTCCGAGCGCGTCGTTACGCAACTGATCGCCGGACACCGTGCTGATGGAGGCCGGTATCCGGAAGGGATCGCTCGGTACGCGCGTCGCCGTGACGACGATCTCCTGCAGCGGACCTGCGTCCTGTGCGTGAGCAGCCAAACCGTTGAAGAGCGAGCCTGCGGCGAGAGCCGCGAGGAGGCAGGCGCGGAATTCCATTTGTCGGGCTTTGCAGCGTTTCCCGCGCGATGGCGGGCGCGGATGCTAGCACGCGGGGGTGGGCAATTCGTTCAAGATTTTCATGAATTTACGGCCGGGCGGGCAACGGCGGCGGCGAGGCGCCTTCAATACCCGAGGGCGGCGCCCTTCTCGTTGCGGAAATCGCTGGCACCGAGCCGCTCCCCGGTGGCGAGGTCCACCTCGATGCACTCGCCATCACCGACGATGTCCGCGGGTGCGACCTGATGCCCGGCCGCGCGCAGTAGGGCCAGGGTGTCGGGGGAGAACCCGTTCTGCTCCAGACCGATGCGATCCGGCAGCCACTGGTGATGGATGCGCGGAGCGTTCACGGCCTGCTGCACATCCATGCCGAAATCGGCGACCTGGATGAGGATGTTGGCCACCGTGGTGATGATGGTCGGGCCACCCGGCGACCCCAGCACAAGCCACAGTTTGCCGTTTTTCAGGACAATGCTTGGCGTCATGGCCGAGAGCGGCCGTTTGTTGGGACCCACCGCGTTGGCGGAACCCTGGATCAGGCCGTAGAGATTGGGGACGCCCACCTTCGCAGTGAAGTCGTCCATCTCGTTGTTGAGCAGGAAACCCAACGAGCCGACAGTGACACGGGAGCCGTAGTCATCGTTGAGCGTGGTGGTCACGCTGACAGCGTTGCCGTCCGCATCCACAACGGAGTAATGGGTCGTGTGCGAAGGCTCGCGGTGCGGAGCAACCAGCGGATGTTGTGCCGCGTATTGCAAGAGTTCAGGAAACGTCGCGGGTCGCTGTAACGCCGCGCTACGACTCGCGCGACGCGGATCGATCGAACTGCGCCACGCTGCCGCATAGCGCTTGTCGGTCAACATCGTCACGGGCACCGGGTTGAAATCCGGATCGCCCATGAATTGCGCGCGATCCATGAAGGCCCGCCGGTAGGCTTCCGCGATCAGGTGGATCGAGCGGGCCGAGTTGCGACCGGAGGCCGCCAGATCGAACCCCTCCAGGATGTTGAGCGCCTCGATCAGCGCGGTGCCGCCGGAAGACGGTGGCGGCGCGCTGATGATGTCCAGCCCCCGATAGGTGCCACGCACCGGTTGCCGGTCCTTGACCTCATAGGAGGCCAGATCCTGCGCCGATACGAGTCCGCCGCCCTGCTGGATGAAGTCGGCGAGGACGCGGGCCAGTTCGCCGGAGTAGAAATCGTCGGGACGGGTGGCGATCCTCTCCAGGGTGCGCGCCAGCTCCGGCTGCCTCAACACATCCCCCGGCTGCCAGCCTCGGCCCCCGTTCTGGAACAGGCGCCGCGAGTCCGGAAAGCGCGCCAGATCCCGGTCCTCGCTCAGGAAGTGGGCCTCGTCCCAGCCGAGCGCGAAGCCCTCCCGCGCCAGCCGGATCGCCGGCGCCATGACCTGCGCCAGTGGCAATCGGCCGAAGTGCTGCTGCGCGTACACCAGGCCCTTGACCGATCCCGGCACTCCAACGGCCTTGTAGCCAATCAGGCTGAGTTCGGGAATCACCTCGCCGTGCGCGTCCTGATACATCCCTGCGGTGGCCGCACCCGGGGCCTTCTCCCGGTAGTCCAGAAAGTGGGTTTCGCCGTCCTTCAGGCGCAGCAGCATGAATCCGCCGCCGCCGATATTGCCGGCTTCCGGGTAGACGACCGCGAGGGCAAACCCTGTAGCAACCGCAGCATCCACGGCGTTGCCGCCTGCCATCATCATCCTGACACCGGCCTCGGAGGCCAACTGGTGGACGCTGGCCACCATGGCATGCGACGCATGCGTCGGATACATGCCGCCACCGGCACAGCACACCCGCGCCGTGACGGCCAACAGCACCAACCACAAAGTCCTGATCGCCCGTCTCGATGACATCGTTCCGCCTGCGTGAGCGTCTATACTTCGCGCCACTGCGAAGGATTCCCGAAAAATGCGCATTATACGTATCCCATCCCTTCAACGGGCTGCTCGACCCCCGATTCCAATCGTCGCAACCGTGGCAAGTCTGCTGTGTGCGGCAGCCGGCGCCAGGGCGCCTGTTTCGCAGCACAGCGATCAGATCCTCATGCAGGGCAACCTCGCCGGCTCGCAGACCGTGAGTCAGGACGCGAATACGACCTGGGCCGAGTATTCCTTCAACGACCGCGGACGCGGGGATCACATCAAGGCGAGCTGGAAGCTCGATGCGGCCGGCGTGCCCGTGGAGTACACGGGACAGGGCAACGACTACATGAAGGCAGTGGTCAAGGAGTCATTCCGCATCGTGTCGGGCAAGGCGCTCTGGCAGGGCCGCTCCGAAAAGGGCGAGCACGCTGCTGGCGGAGAGCTCTTCTATGTGCCGGCCAATGCGCCTCCTGAGTTTACCGGCGTGCTGGCTCGTGCCCTGCTGAAGGCACCGGGTGGACGACTTCCCCTGCTGCCCGGTGGCGATGCACAGATCTCCGCAGCGGGCTCCCTGACTGTGCCGCGCTCGGGCGGCGGCAGCACCGAACTGACCGAATATCTCATCACTGGCCTCGACTTCAGTCCAACCCCCGTATGGCTCGACCAGCAGGGGCACACGGCGGCCGTGCTGTCGGGCTGGCTCCAGGTCGTACAGTCGGACTACGTCGGGTCCGTGGACAAACTCGCCGCCGCGCAGCAACAGGCCGACGCGCTGTGGTCACGCAGAATGGCCGAGCGCCTGACGACTCAACCCAGGGGTGACCTGCTCATCCGCAACGCGCGCCTCTTCGACCCGCGCGACCTGAGTGTCAGCCCCGGAACGAGCGTCCTGATCCGCAGCGAACATGTCGTGCGCGTAGGACCCGATGCGGATGTCGCTGGCGCACCGGGCGTCGAGGTCGTCGATGCGGGTGGCCGCTTCCTGATGCCGGGCCTGTGGGACAACCACCAGCATTTCGGCAACAACGACGGTGCCCTGGATCTCGCCAACGGCGTGACCAGCGCACGCGACATGGCGAACGACACGGACGAGTTTCTGGAGCGGGTGGCGCGCTTCGATGCCGGCACTGAGCTGGGCCCGCATGTGTTCCGCGCAGGCATCATTGATGGCACGGGTCCCCTCGCGGGCCCGACGAAAATGCGGGCCGACACCGCCGCCGAAGCTCTCAAGGATGTGGGCTGGTATGCCGATCACGGCTACGGGCAGATCAAGATCTACTCGTCGGTGAAACCTGAACTGGTGCCGATCATCGCCGACGCCGCTCACGCGCGCGGTCTGCGCGTCAGCGGTCACGTTCCTGCCTTCATGACGGCGCAGCAGTTCGTGACCTCAGGTGCCGATGAGATCCAGCATCTGAACTTCATCGTGCTCAACTTCATGTTCGACACCGTGAAGGACACCCGTGGGCGGGATCGATTCACCGCCGTAGCGGAGCACGCCCGCGAGCTGGGGCCGGATGATGCCCGCGTGCGGGATTTCATTGCCTTCCTGAAGACACGGCGCACCGTACTCGATCCCACGATGAGTATCTTCGAGGCCCTGTTCAGCAGTGACCCGGCCGCCGTGGTCCCCGGCCTCGAGGACGTCGTGCCGCGCTTTCCGGCCCAGGTGCGCCGCGGCCTGCTGTCGGGGGCTCTGCCCGTCCCGCGCGGCAAGGAAGCGGCCTACCGCGAGGCATTTCCGGCGATGTTGCGACTGTTGAAGGCGATCCACGACGCGCACGTGACCATCATCCCCGGCACGGACGCGCTCGCTGGCTACACGCTGCTGCACGAGCTCGAACTGTATGAACGCGCCGGCATTGCGCCTGCGGAAGTCCTGCGGATGGCCACACTCACCTCCGCGCAGGTCATTGGAGCGGATCACGAACGCGGCGTCATTGCCCCGGGCAAACTCGCCGATCTGATCCTGGTCGATGGGGATCCGACGGCGCACATCAGCGATCTGCACCGGTTGTCGCTGGTCATCAAGGCAGGCCGGATGTATGACCCGGCGCAGGTCGAACAGTCACTCGGCATTACGCCGCGCGCCCACTGAGCAGACGCTATCGGTCGCGGACGTCCAATCGAGCAACCGAACGCGCGGCACCATGAACGCCCAGCCGACGAATCCGAGCACGCTGACCGCGGCGGCCACGATGAACGCCATGAAGAAGTGACCCGTGCGATAGACGACGAAACCGGTCAGCCACGGCGCGACGATGCCGGCCAGATTGCCGATGGAGTTCTGGATGCCGACCCAGCGGCCCGCGGCGCCCGGGCCTGCCAGGATCTGTGGCACCGCGAACACCCCGGGCGAGGATGCTCCGCACAGAGCCTGGTAGATGAAGATGCAGGCCAGTGCGAGCGGTCCCGGGACAAGCGCCACACACAGCATGCAGGCGACCGCGACCAGCGCCGCGGATCCCAACACTCCCTTGTAGGCCAGGTCCGCCGAGATGCCGCGCTTCACCAACCGGTCGATCCACCAGCCACCGGCCATTGCACACAGCGCGTTGACCAGGAAGGCGCTGCTCGCAAAGCGCGACATCTCCAGGTTGGAGAAGCCGCGCTCGGTCACGAGGTAATAGGGCAGCCACGACAGCATGAAGTAGAAGGTGTAGTTGCTGCAGAAGTGACCCAGCGAGGTGCCCCAGAGTTCGCGCGTGCGCAGCATCGCCGATGTGCCCGGCCCCTCCGAGGGCTTCGCCTCGGGAGTGTTCTGCCGCACGGCAACGCGCGACCAGGGCAGCAGCCACAGCAGTGACACAGCGCCGAACACGACGAACATGACACGCCAGCCGAACCCCTCGATCAGCAGCCCGCCGAGGTAGATTCCGACCGCGGGCCCCATGAGGTAGCCGAAGGCGACGATGCCATTGGCGGTGCCGAGACTCCCGAGGGGTACCGAAGCCGCCAGGATCTTCGACATGCAGGGAAAGCCCGCGCTCTCCCCCAGCCCCAGCATCCACCGCAGAACCAACAGCGTGGCAAAGCCGTGCGCCACTCCAACCAGCATGGTCGAGCTCGCCCACAGGGTGAGTCCGGCCGCCAGCACCCGATGAGCGCCATAGCGCTCCGCGAGCCAGCCAACGGGGATCTGCATGGGGGCGTAGATCCAGAAAAACGCGGAGATCAGCAGCCCCAGCTGATTCTCATTGAGATGCATGTCCCCGCGCAGCAGCGGCAGGGCCGTGGGCAGGGCGCCGCGGTCCACGTAGTTCAGGAACAGCACCGCCGCCAACAACAGCACGACCGGATTGCGGGCAACCCGGGCCGCCTGGGCCGACAGTGGGGCGGACGCGGTCAGCTCGCGTAATCCGGTTCGGTGCGATCCAGAAGGCGTTTGAGAGCCGCGAAGTGCAGTTCGGTCCGGTCGCAGCCACCCACCTTGGTCCCGGTCCTCAGCTGCTCGACCGTCGCCCTCACGATGGCATCCGGGATGGGCCGAAGGGCGCGACCCGTGGAGAGCGCCAACACCTGCGCCTGGCAGGCTCTTTCGAGGAAGTACAGCCGCTCGAACGCCTGCGCCACGGTCTGGCCGACAACCAGCACGCCGTGGTTGCGCATCATCAGCACCGACTTGTCCCCCAGTGCCCGGGCCAGTCGTTCGCCCTCACTGGCATCGTAGGCCAGCCCGTTGTAGTCGGCGTCGTAGGAAATGTCGTCGTGGAAGCCGAGAGCACTCTGTACAGTCATCTCCAACCGCGGGTTCTCCAACATGCCAAGAGCGGTCGCGTATGGCATGTGGGTGTGCAGGGCACAGCGGGCCTGGGGTGCGAGACGATGCACGGGCAGATGGATATAGAGCGCCGTATCCTCTACCAGTCCCTGCCCGGTCAGCGTCCGGCCCTGGAAATCCAGCACCAGGAAGTCCCGGGCACGGACTTCAGACCAGTGCATCCCGAAAGGCGCGAGAAAGAAACGGTCGGCGTGTCCGGGCACCAGCACTGTCAGGTGGTTGTCGATACCCTCCTGCAGTCCCAGACGCACGGCCAGCCGATGGCAGGCCGCCAGGTCGATGCGCGCCTGACGCTCCGCATCCGGCAGGGGCGGGACGGTTTTGACGTGGGCGTTCATGCCGGGCTCCGGTTCGTGAGAGGATAGTGTATGCCAGTCTCCCCCCTCCGGCTGCGGCAGATCGCCATCGTCGTCCTGCTGTTCGCCGGCTATGCCGCCTGTTACTTCTGCCGCGCGGACCTGTCGGTCGCCAGCCCGCTGATCATCGAGGAACTCACAGGCAAGGGGATGCGGCGCGAAGAGGCGCTGGTGCACCTGGGGGATGTGGCTTCCTTCGGGGTGCTGGCCTATGCGGTGGGCAAGCTGTTCCTGGGCGGCCTCGGGGATTACTGGGGCGGGCGGCTGAACTTCCTCATCGGTCTGGCCGGCGCCGCGGCCTTCACGGCTCTGTTCGCATCGGGCGGTGCCATTCCGCTGTTCACGCTCGCCTGGGTCGGCAACCGGCTCACCCAGTCACTGGCCTGGGCGGGGTTGATCAAGGTCTCCTCCAAGTGGTTCGACTACTCTTCCTACGGCACCATCATCGGGATACTCAGCATCAGTTACCTGGTGGGTGATGCGGTTGCGCGGCAATGCATGGGCGCGTTGCTGGAGCATGGCGCGCACTGGCGGACGCTGTTCTATTTCGCGGCCGCCGTTGCCGGCGTCTGCCTGACTCTCAACTACCTGTTCCTGCGTGAGTCGCGCGCGGGGGCCGGATTGGGCGAGGCACGCACCAACCCGCTCAACCTGTTCGGCGCATCGGAGGAGAAGCCGGCTAGCATCATGGCGTTGCTGCGCCCCCTGTTCGCCAGCCGTTCCTTCCAGCTCGTGTGCCTGCTGTCGCTCGGCTGCACCATCGTGCGCGAGACCTTCAACCTGTGGACGCCGGTGTACCTGCGTGACTTCCTCCACTACTCGGTGAGCAACAGTGCCAGTCTGAGTGCGGTGTTTCCCGGCGTGGGCGCTTTCTCCGTGTTGCTCACGGGCTGGCTCAGCGACCGTCTCGGGGTCAACGGACGCGCCCTCATCATGTTTGTCGGCCTGGGCGCCAGCGTGCTTGCGCTGCTCGCGTTGATGGCATTGCGGGCCGACACACCCGGCTCCACCCTGCCGCTGGTGGCGATCGGGTTCGTCGCATTCTGTCTCCTTGGCCCTTACGCGTATCTGGGCGGCGCCTTCGCACTGGACTTCGGTGGCAAACAGGCAAGCGCCGTCTCGTCCGGTCTCATCGATGGAGTCGGTTATCTCGGCGGAGTTCTCGCCGGTGACAGCGTCGCCAGGCTAGCCATCGCATACGGCTGGCAGGGCGTCTTCGTGGCTCTCGCCGGGGTCAGCGCGCTGGCCACACTCGCCGCCGGATACCTATACGTCCTGGGTCTGCGCACCGCTGCCAAAGTGAGATCAGCAAGTTGAACGCCAAGGTCGATCTGCCGCTCCCGCCAGGTGTCCGCAGCATGCGAGCCGAGCCCGGTTCGCTGCGTGTTGAGTGGACCGACGGTACGACAAGCGAGTTCGCCAGTATCTGGCTGCGCGACAACGTGCCCGAGGACCGCGATGCGCACAGCGGGCAGAGGCTGGTGGATGTTGCCGACATTCCCGCCGATCCGCGGATCCGCTCGGCGGTGATCGACGGGCGCAGCATCCGGGTCCAGTGGGACGGTGAGACCCGGACCGCTACGTTCGACACGGATTGGCTCGCGAACAACGCGTTCGCGCGCGAATCTCGCGCGCCGGAACGCATTCCGCGCCCGTGGCTGGAGGGCGCCAGACTCGATCCAGCACGGGACTTCGCGTGGGCGACTCTGGACGAAGCACTTGACAGTGCCTCCATCCGGCTGCATTGGCTCACGCGACTGCTGCAGGACGGCATTGCGTTCCTGAGCGCCGTACCCTCCACCGAGTCCGCCATCCTCGAAGCGATGGCGTGGGTGGGCCGTGTCAGCGAGACCAACTACGGTCTGGTGTTCGACGTGCGCTCCGTTCCCCAACCGGAGAACCTGGCCTACTCCGATCTGGGTCTCGGCTTGCACACCGACAATCCCTATCGCGAGCCGGTCCCCGGATTTCAGGCGTTGCACGCGCTGGTGACTTCCGACGAGGGTGGCGACAACCTGTTTGCCGACGGGCTCGCGCTCGCCAATGACTTACGCGAGTCGGCTCCCGAAGCGTTCGCACTTCTCACGCAGACGCCGGTACCCTTCAGGTACCGTTCGAAAGATGCGGAACTCCAGGCGGAGCGCCCCCTGATCCAGCTGTCGTGCACGGGGGAAGTCGCGGCGGTTCACTACAACAATCGCTCGATCGCACCCCTCTCACTGCCCGCCCCCGAGGCGAAGCGGTTCTACGAGGCCTACCGTCATTTCGCGCTGTTGCTGCGCGAACCGCGCTTTCACCTGCAGTACCACCTCCGCAATGGCGACCTTGTCGTCTTCGACAATCAGCGTACTTTGCACGGGCGGACGCGGTTCTCTTCGGCAAGACAACCTCGCCACCTGCGTGGGTGTTATTTGACGCGCGACAGCGTCTTCAGTCAGGCGGGGCTGCTGCGACGGGAACTGAATGGGGCTACCCCATGAGCCTCACGGGCGAAGCCATGAGCCTGGCGGACGAGGTATTCCAGGTCTTCGCGCGTCGGGGCTCCGGAACCTACTTCGGTGAGCGGGTGACCGTGACCGAGCACTGCCTTCAGGCGGCGTGGTTCGCCACGCAGGAATCGGCTCCGTCTGCGCTGGTCGTGGCTGCTCTGCTGCACGATATCGGGCATCTGGTCGTGTCGGTTCCCGACGACATTGCAGACTGGACCCGCGACGCTCACCATGAGGAAGTCGGCAGCGAGTGGCTGTCCCGACGCATGCAACCCGAGGTCTGCCAACCTGTCAGACTGCATGTGGCGGCGAAACGCTACCTGTGCGCGACGGACCCCAGTTACTTCGCCAAGTTGAGCGATGCGTCCGTCGTGACTCTGAGACTGCAAGGGGGCCCGATGTCGGCGGACGAAGTGAAACAATTTGAAACACTGCCGGGATTCCGCGCGGCGATCCGGCTGCGCCTCTGGGACGATCAGGGCAAGGTAGCCGGGCTGAGCACCCCCGGCCTCGAGACCTATCGCGGGCTCATCGACGCATACGCGCTGACGCCCCGATCCTGAGCCGCACGCCGGCGGGCGGGTACCGCCGCAAACCTTTTGAAACACATCACCAACCTGGGTGGGCACGGATGAAGTCGCATCAACTGGCAATCGGAACACTCGCACTGGTCGCAACGCTGGCGGCGCGCACCGCCACGACGCCGATCCGGCCCTCGCTGAAGGCCTTCGCCGCCCCAGGAACGGCTCAACTGCATGTGTTTGGCATCCGCGCTCCGGAGCAGCGGTTCCAGCCCGGGGATTCGAAACTGGACAGCGCCCTCTCCGACCTCAAGCGCCGCATGGGCACGGCGGCCGCCTCGCTGAGCCCGGCCGACCTGCAGGTGCTGAGCCCCGCGGCGCGCTTCCTCCAGTCATCGGCGGATGCAACACCGATGATCCTCGTCGATGCCGTGACGACGGGCGATCCCCAGTCACTGAAGGCAGCGCTCGAAGAGCTGGGATTACAACATGCGTCGGTGTTCTCGAACGATGTGAGCGGCTGGCTGCCGGTGGACCGCATTCAAGCGGCTACCGCTCGCGCGGAGCTGCATTCGCTGCGAGCCGCCATGCCACGGGCCCGTGCCGGTGCCGTGACCACTCAGGGTGACTATGCCCAGCGCAGCGATGTCCTGCGTACCACCTACACGACATTGACGGGCAGCGGCATCAATGTC
>Ga0335070_10002285_pt1 | contig 22343 bp, 21 predicted proteins | sample Lox_Sample_13_FD_206722 | JGI IMG/M metagenome (GOLD analysis project Ga0335070, IMG submission 206722) | Soil microbial communities from Loxahatchee National Wildlife Refuge, Florida, United States - Lox_Sample_1.3 | ecosystem: Environmental > Terrestrial > Soil > Wetlands | place: USA...
GCGATGTACCGGGCGATCGTCTCGCGGGAGAAGATCCCCACGAACTCCTCGGCCAGCCGGTCGGCGGCCTGATTCACGTGATGCTGCGTGACAGGATCGAGCGCCTGCGCCATGGCCGGCCTCCCTCGGTATCGACGACAATCGATGTCTTCCGTCGGCCCCGATGATGACGAGGTCATCGATCTCTGTCAATATGTAGCTTGTGCGAGCCATTGCGACCATCGCCCTCTCCTGCCCGCCGCTGCTGCAGGCGCCGCTCGGCGCCGTTGACGCCGAGCAGCTCGCCGCGGCGCTGAAGGCGATCGCCGATCCCTCCCGGCTGCGCCTGCTGAGCCTCATCCAGGCCCAGGCCGGTCACGAGGCGTGCGTCTGCCACCTGACGGAGCCGCTCGGCCTGAGCCAGCCGACAGTCAGCCACCATCTGAAGGTCCTCCTGCAGGCGGGTCTCGTCGAGCGCGAGCAGCGCGGCAGCTGGGCGTACTTCCGCATCCGGGAGGAGCCGCTGGCGGCACTGCGCGCGCTGCTCGCCTGATCTCAGCAGCACCCGGCGCGCGCGGTGGGCTGGACGACCGGCAGGCCCTTGCGCTCCGGCTCTTGCGTCGTTACCGCCTTGACGATCGCGCCGTGCATCCCGTCGGCGACCTCGTGTGTGAACTCGACGCTGACCTCGTCGAAGCCGGCCGCCTCGAGCCCCGCCTCGTACTCGCCTTTCGAGAGCGCGCCGGCGATGCAGCCCACGTAGCTGCCACGCTCGGCTCGCTCCTGCGGCGAGAGCCGGTCCTCGGCGACGATGTCAGTGATTCCGATCCGTCCGCCGGGTCGCAGCACTCGCTGGATCTCGGTCAGCACGGCCGGCTTGTCCGTCGAGAGGTTGATCACGCAGTTCGAGATCACGACGTCGACGCTGTTCGCCGGGAGCGGGATCTGCTCGATGATGCCCTTCAGGAAGTGCGCGTTCGCCACGCCGGCATCGCGCGCGTTCTGCTGGGCGAGCGCGAGCATCTCGTCGGTCATGTCGAGCCCGTACGCCGTTCCGGTGGGCCCCACCCGCTTCGCCGACAGGATCACGTCGATCCCGCCGCCCGAGCCGAGGTCGAGCACCGTGTCGCCCTCGTGCAGGTCCGCGACCGCCGTGGGGTTGCCGCAGCCGAGCGAGGCGAGCACGGCCGCGTCGGGGAGCTCTCCGCGCTGCTCGGCGTCGTAGAGCGCCTCGCCGATGGTCGAGGCATCGGCCTCGTCGCCGGCGCAGCACGAGCCGCCGCCGCAGCCGGACGCCTCCGTCACGGCGCGCGCGGACTCGGCGTAGCGGCGCCGAACCTCCTCTCTCAGCTCGTCGGCGGTCGTGGACATCAGCAGCACGCTCCTTTCAGGTCGGCGACGGCCGCGAGCTTCTCGACGGCATCGCGCTTCAACGAGAAGTACGCCCACTTGCCGCGTTGCTCGCGGTCGAGCAGGCCGGACTCGGTCAGCTTCTTCAGATGGTGCGAGACCGTCGGCTGGGCGAGGCCGACCGGCTCGTACAGCTCGCACGCGCACACCGGCTCACGGCTGGTCGCGAGCACATTGATGATTCGCACGCGCGCCGGATCGGCGAGCGCCCGGAAGATGTCCGCGATCGCGTTCGCCTCCTCGTCGGAGATCGCCGGAGCGGCGAGCGGCACACAGCAGTCGATCGCGACCAAGGGTCGCCTCCATTCGTATCGAAGTCCGTCGATGTAATCGTATCGACTAACTTCGATCTGTCAAGAGGCTTCCTCAGCCGAAGCGGCCGGTGACGTAATCCTCCGTCCGCTTGTCGGACGGGGCGGTGAAGATCTTCTCGGTCGCGTCGTACTCGATCAGCTCGCCCCAGCGACTGCCCTCCTCGCCTTGCGAGATGGAGAAGAACGCGGTCATGTCGGCGACGCGCGCGGCCTGCTGCATGTTGTGGGTGACGATCACGAACGTGTACTCGCTCTTCAGCGTGTGCATCAGCTGCTCGATCGCCTGCGTCGCGATCGGGTCGAGCGCCGAGGCAGGCTCGTCCATGAGCACGACGTCCGGCTCGACGGCGATCGCACGCGCGATGCAGAGCCGCTGCTGCTGCCCGCCGGAGAGCGACAGGCCGCTCGCCTTCAGCCGGTCCTTCACCTCGTCCCAGAGCGCGGCCTGCGTGAGGGCACGCTCGACGCGTTCGTCGAGGTTCTCCTTCATGCCGAGGACGCGGCAACCCCACGCGACGTTGTCGTAGATCGACTTCGGGAACGGGTTCGGCCGCTGGAAGACCATGCCGATGTTCCGCCTCACCGCAACCGGGTCGATGTTCGAGCCGCAGATGTCCTGGTCGTGATAGCGGATCGTCCCCGTTTGCCGGTAGCTCGGGATGAGGTCGTTCATCCGGTTGAAGCAGCGGATGTACGTGCTCTTGCCGCAACCCGACGGGCCGATGATCGCCGTGACGAGGTTCTTGTAGATCTCCATCGTCACGCCCTTCACGGCAGCCTTGGCGCCGTAGATGGCGTCGAGGTCGTCGACGTGGAAGATCGTCTCCAGCCGCTCGCGCCCAGGCATCGGCTCGCGATGGATCTCCACCTTGACGCTCGGCTCGTTCACGGGTGGCTCGATCGTAGTCGACATGTCCTCGGCTCCTTCCATCAGCGTCCGGAGATCTTCCGGGTATGGCGGGTAACGAGTGCGCGCGCCCCCAGGCTCGCGAACAGGATGAACATCAGGAGAATGAACCCCGCTGCCCAGGCGCGTGCATGGTCCTGCGGGCTCGGGGACTCGGAGAGCTCGAAGATTGCGACGGGAATCGTCTGCAGCGCATGGGCCGGATCCCAGTCGGTCTTGGTGCCTACCACGGATGAGGTGAAGAGCAGCGGCGCGGTTTCGCCGGCGACGCGGGCAACCGCGAGCACGGTGCCGGTGAGGATGCCGCCGATCGCCCGCGGCAGGACGATGCTCAGCGTCGTCCGCCAGGCAGCGATGCCGAGACCGAGGCTCGCCTCGCGCAGCGAGTTGGGCACGAGTGCGAGCACCTCGATCGTCGTTCGCGCGACGAAGGGCAGCATGAGGATGGCGAGCGAAAGCGAGCCCTTGAGCGCGCTCTGGCCGCTGCCGACGACGAGCAGCAGGAATATGAAGATGCCGATGACGATCGCCGGCACGCCTGAGAGGACGTCGAGCACAAGCCCGACGCCGGCGCGAATCGAGGGCGGCGCGAACTCGTTGACGTAGACGGCGATGAGGATCCCGACCGGCAGCGCCATGAGCGTGGCGAGGCCGACGATGACGATCGTGCCGGCGAACGCGTTCGAAAGGCCCTGCGGCGCGTTGGTGAGGCTGAAGGGAATGGGCGTCTTCGTGATCAGGTTGAGGTTCAGCTCGCTTCGGCCCTTGCTCGCGACCGACCAGACGACGAGGCCGAGGATCGCCACTGCGATCGCCGCCGACAGCCATGCGCCCGCCTCCATCGCGTGGCCGACGCGGCGACGGCGCGCGAGCCGGTCGTTGCGGACCGAGGGGCCGGACAGCTCTTGCGCGCTCACGCGTGTCCCCCGCGGGTGACGCCGTGCTTGCGCGCCGTCTGCCGCACGATCCATTGCGCCGTGATGTTGGCCGCGAGCGAGAGCACGAGCAGGATCAGCCCGAGCTCGATCAGCGACGAGAGCTGCAGCCTCGAGACCGCGCCCTGGTAGGTCGACGCGATCTTGCTCGCGAGCGAGTCGCTCGTGGAGAAGAGGTTCCATTGAATCGTCGGGCTGCCGCCAATCACCTGGGTGACGGCGATCGCCTCGCCCATCGCGCGCCCGAGCCCGAGGATGAGCGCCGCCGTGATTCCGCCGCGCGCGTACGGGAACATGATGCCGCGCACCATCTCCCAGCGCGTCGTGCCGAGCGCGAGCGCGCCTTCCTTCAACTCGAGCGGGACTCCGAGAAAGAGCTCCCGACTGATACTCGAAACGATCGGCAGGATCATGATCGCCAAGACGATGATGGCCGTGAACACGCTGGCGCCCGCGGCGGACTGCGGGCCGAAGAGCGGGATCCATCCGAACGCCGCGTGCAGCCAGTGCTCGATCGACGTCCGAAGCGCCGGACCGAGAACGTAGATGCCCCAGAGACCGATCAGCACGCTCGGCACCGCGGCCAGCGTCTCGATCAGCGCCGTTACCGGCCCGCGTATGAACCGTGGCGAGAGCTCGGTGAGGAAGAGCGCGGCCCCGAGCGCGAGCGGCGTCGCGAGCAGGAGCGCGCCGAACGAGGTCACGACGGTCCCGAAGAGGAAGCTTCCCGCCCCGTAGAGCTCGCGGCCGATGACCGGGTTCCAGGCGACGCGCGTGAGGAAGCCCCAGCCGTTCTTGACGATGGCGAGCCGGGAGCCGTCGATCACCTTCCAGGTGATGAGGCCGACGAGAGCCGTCGTTGCAGCCGCCGCCGCGCCGGCGACGACCTGCAGCGAGACATCTCCGAAACGGACCCGCCGCCCCGTGAAGGGGCGGCGGGTCGGGGTTGCCGTGACGTCCGCAGTCGCCAACCGGTTCCTAGCTGTGGATCTTCGCGATCGCCTTCTCGTCGACGCTCAGCACCGACGCCGGCAGCGGCACGAACCGGAGCTTCGCCGTGTACTGGGTGGCTTGACCCTTCGTAACGATCCAGAAGAGCATCCGCTTCAGGTCGGCCGCCTTCGGCGACGACAGGGGCACGATGGCGTACGTGAAGGTCGAGATCGGGTATGCGTTCGCGTACTTCTTCGGCGGGTTCACGATCGAGAGCGAGTTGTCGGCCGCCGGCTTCTGGCCGCTCGAGGCGGCCGCCGTGACCCCGCGCGTGCCCGGCGTTGTGAACTTGCCGGAGTTGTTCTTCATCGCGAAGTACTGCAGGTGGTTCTGCAGCGCGTATGCCACGTCGGCATAGCCGATTGCGCCGGGGGTCGAGGCGACGACCGCGGCGACGCCGGAGCTGCCCTTGCCGCCGACGCCGACGGGCCAGTTGACCGCGGTGCCTTTGCCGACCTTCGACGACCACTCCGGACTGACGCTCGACAGGTAGTCGGTGATGTTGTACGTCGTGCCCGAGCCGTCGGAGCGGTGCGCGATCGTGATCGCCGTGCTCGGGAGCGAGACCCCGGGGTTGAGCTTGGCGATGGCCGGGTCGTTCCACGTCGTGATCTGGCCCAAGAAGATCTTGGCGATCGTCGGGCCGTCCATGTGCAGGAGGTTCTTGACGCCTGAGAGGTTGTACATGACCGAGGTCCCGCCCAGCGCCCACGGGATCTGGATGCACCCGTTGCAGGCCGTGAACTGGTCCGGCGTGAGCGGTGCGTCGCTCGCGCCGATGTCGACGGTGCGGGCTGTGATCTGCGTGATCCCGGCGCCGGAGCCGACGGCGCTGTAATTGAACGTAATCCCGAGCGCTGGGCCGAGCGCCGGGACCCACTGCGCGATCAGCGGCGCGGGGAACGTGGCGCCGGCACCGGTGATCGTGACGTCGCTGTGCTTCGCGGGCGAGGCGCCTGCCGTTCCGGCGACGACGACCGCGAGAAGAGCGGCGGCCGCGACGGCACTGGTGCTGCGAATCGGATGGCCGAGTTTCGGCATCGGTATCTCTCCTCCTTCGGGGTTCGAGGCCAACGTACGACCAGGCCCGAGGCGGGTGGGATACGGGGCTGTTTCGGGATGGTGACGGAGTGGTGACGTACCCTGAAAATCGGCCGTCCCGTGGGTGTACGGTTTCCCGATGGCGATCGACGAAGCGCTGGACCTGATCGAAGCCCAGCTCCAGGAGGAGGGCCAGCGCGTCGTGTCCGCGGTTCGCGGCGCCCTGCGGGCCCTTCAGGAGCGGGACGTCGAGCTCGCGGACGAGGTCATCGCCTTCGACGACGAGATCGACGCGCTGTTCCTCGGCATCGAGGCGTCGATCCAGTCGCTGCTCGCTCTCCAGACGCCGGTCGCCCGCGACCTGCGGCTGCTCCTCGCCATCCTCCACATCAACCTGCTGCTCGAGCGGCAGGCGGACAGCTGCGTCACCGTGGCGAAGCTGTCGAAGCTCGTCTCGGACGTCGAGCCCGACCCGGCGCTCGTCGAGGTGCTGGTCGAGATGGGCGAGCGGGCCGAGGAGATGTGCCGCGTGGCCCTCGACTCGTTCGACCGCCGCGATCTTCCGGGCGCGGAGAGCCTCGTCGAGCTGGACGAGCTGATCGACCGAGCCAACCGGCGTTTCGTCGAGCGGCTCGTCGACGTGATGGCCGAGCCGTCCATGCGGGAGTGGGGCCTGCGGATGGTCGTCGTCGCCCGCACGATCGAGCGGATCGGCGACCGCGCCGTCGACATCGGCGAGCAGACCGCGTACCTCCTGACCGCCGAGTTCCGCGAGTTCACGGACGCGTCGCATCCTGCGTAGCCGCGCGAAGTGCTGCGCACTTCGCGCGGGGTGATGTCTGTGCTCCGCAGAGCGCGCGGCGGCGAAGCCGCCATGCCCGGTCAAGGCCGAGGGTCGATCTCAAACCCGGCTAGGATTGCGCCGATGGACCGCCGAAGGCTCCTCGTCCTGGTCGCGATCGTCGCGGGCATCGCGCTCATCCTCATTGCAGCCGTCTACTGGGCCGAGCCGGCGAAGTCGCTCCCGTCGTTCTTCCCCGGCCACCAGGCCGGGTCGGGGCACCACCACGTGAAGCACGGGATCGCGTCCTTCCTCGTCGGGCTGGCCTGCCTCGTCTTCGCCTGGTTCAACACCGGGCAGAAGCAGACGCCGGCCGCGTAGCGCGTTGCCTATCAGCTACTTCCAGGGCGCAATGCTCGGGCTGCTGCAGGGCGTCTCCGAGCTGTTCCCCGTCTCGAGCCTCGGGCACAGCGTGATCCTGCCGCGCCTCGTGGGCTGGCACATCCACCAGAACGACAAGTTCTTCATCACCTTCCTCGTCGCCACGCACCTCGCCACGGCGATCGTGCTGCTCGGGTTCTTCTGGCGCGACTGGGTGCGGATCCTCAAGGGCCTCGGCCGCTCGCTCCGCGACCGCGGCCTCGCTCCGGACGACGCGGACGCGAAGCTCGGCTGGCTGCTCGTCGTCGGAACGATTCCTGCCGGGATCCTCGGGCTCCTGCTCGAGAGCAAGCTGCGGAGCGTGTTCGCGTCGGCGCAGTCCGCGGCGATCTTCCTCTTCCTGAACGGCTTCCTGCTCTACGGCGCCGAGCTGCTGCGACGGCGGGCGCCGCAGGCGGAGGCCGACGACGACGTGCGCATCGCCCGTAGCGTTTCCTGGCGCAGCGCGACCCTCATCGGCGCCGCACAGGCGCTCGCGCTCATTCCCGGCTTCTCGCGCTCGGGCGCGACGATGGGCGGCGGCCTGCTCGTCGGGCTCTCGCACAAGGACGCGGCGCGGTTCGCCTTCCTGCTCGCCACACCGATCATCGGCGCCGCGGCGGTGCTGAAGCTGCCGGAGCTCGCCGGCCCGACGGGCAACGGGGTGCGCGGCCCGGCGGCGGTGGGAGCTCTCTGCGCGGCGGTCACCGCCTACCTCGCGGTGCGTTTCCTGATGCGCTTCTTCGAGACGAACACGCTGACGCCGTTTGCGGTCTATTGCGCCGCGGCCGGCGCCGCCTGCGCCATCGCCTTCGGCCTTTCGTAACCAGAACTTAACCAGTCGGTAACCGAAAAGACCCCCCTGCGGCGGATCTGTGCGACGATGATGGCGGGTCCTCGATGGCAGCTGTTCGTACCAAGAAGCGGACTGCGGCCGCGGCTGACCGGCTGCTCAACCGCGAGCTGTCGTTCCTCGACTACGCCGCGCGCGTGCTTGCGCTTGCCGAGGATCCCGAGGTGCCGCTCCTCGAGCGGGTGAAGTTCTGCTCGATCTCCTCGGAGATGCTCGACGAGTTCTTCATGGTTCGCATCGCCGGGCTGACGAGCCAGGCCGCCGCCGGCGTCACCGTCCGCTCGCCGGACGGCCGCACGCCGAAGGAGGCGCTGGCCGACGCCCGGAGCCGGGTGCTCGAGCTGTACGCGGCGCAGTCGCAGACCTGGGCGCGCCAGCTCTGTCCGGCGCTCGCCGAGCACGGCATCGTCGTCTCGCACGTCGAGGACCTCACCCCCGAGGAGCTTGCCGAGCTCGACTCTCGCTTCGAGCACGAGATCTTCCCCGTGCTGACGCCCCTCGCCGTCGGGCCCGGCCAGCCGTTTCCCTACATCTCGGCGCTGTCGATCAGCCTCGCCCTCTTCGTGCGCGACCCGGAGACGGGGGAGGAGCGGTTCGCGCGCGTGAAGGTGCCCGAGGGGTTGCCGCGGCTGTTGCCGGTCGGCACCGCCGGGCGCTTCGTGCTGCTCGAGCAGGTTCTGACGCACTACCTGTCCAGCCTGTTCCCCGGCATGGAGATCCTCGAGCGCTCGGCCTTCCGGGTCACCCGCGACGCCGACCTCGAGGTCTCCGACGAGGCGGACGACCTGCTCGAGGCGGTCGAGCTGGAGCTGCGGCGGCGCCGCTTCGGCGAGGTGACGCGCCTCGAGGTCTCCCGTTCGATGTCGCAGGCGCTCTGCGAACGGCTCCAGCAGGGCCTGCGCGTCGCCGACGACCTCGTCTATCCGATCACCGGCATGCTCGACCTCGAAGACGTGAACGAGCTCGGGAAGCTCGACCGGCCGGACCTGAAGGACGAGCCCTGGCCGCCGGTCGCGCGGCCGCCGCTCGCCAACCTCGAGGCCGGAGAGCAGTTCGCCGTGATCCGCGCGGGCGACGCTCTCGTGCACTATCCGTACGACTCGTTCGCCGCGAGCTTCGAGGCGTTCCTGAACACGAGCGCCGAGGATCCGTACGTGATCGGCCTGAAGTCGACGGTGTACCGCACGAGCGACGAGACACCGCTCGTGCCCGCCCTGATCGAGGCGTCGGAGAACGGGAAGCAGAGCGTGTGCCTCGTCGAGATCAAGGCGCGCGGCGACGAGCGCCGGAACATCGAGTGGTCGCGCGCGCTCGAGCAGGCAGGCGTCCACGTCGTCTACGGCTTCCCGACCCTGAAGATCCACGCGAAGACGACGCTCGTCGTCCGCAAGGAGGGCGGTGCGCTGCGCCGCTACGTCCATCTCGGCACCGGCAACTACAACAACGTCACCGCCAAGATCTACGAGGACTTCGGCCTCTTCACCGCTGACGAGGACATCGCGGCCGACGTCGCCGATCTCTTCAACTACCTGACGGGCTTCGGCCGGCCGGCGCAGTTCCGCAAGCTGCTCGTCGCGCCGTTCACGCTGAAGCAGCGGCTCGTCGAGGAGATTCGCGCGGTCGCCGATGCGGCGCGAGCGGGACGCAAGGCGCGCATCCGCATCAAGGTGAACGGGCTCACGCACGTCGAGGTGATCGACGAGCTCTACGCGGCCTCGCAGGCGGGCGCGCGCATCGACCTGATCGTCCGCGGCGCGTGCACCCTCCGGCCCGGTGTGCGCGGCCTGAGCGAGAACATCCGCGTGCGCAGCGTGCTCGGTCGCTTCCTCGAGCACAGCCGTGTGTTCCTGTTCGAGGCAGGCGACCGCAGCGCGACCTACATGGGCAGCTCCGACCTGATGCCGCGCAACCTCGATCACCGCGTCGAGCTCGTCACGCCCGTCGAGGACGTCGGCAATCAGGCGGAGCTCGCGGCCACGCTCGACACGCTGCTTGTCGACAACGCGGCGTCCTGGGAGCTTGCCGGCGACGGCACCTGGCACCGCGTCCGACCGAAGAAGGAGGAGCGTCCACGCTCGGCCCAGGCCACGCTCATGCGTCGTGCCCGCCGGCGGGTGTCGCTCGCACGCTCGCGCTGAACGCTGCGCGGCTCGTTCACCGCCTTGTTACCGCTCGTTCACGAGCGCGCTCCTCCGTCCCTCCGATCGCGGACCTACCATGGGCGGCGATGCGCATCGGGGTCGTCGATGTCGGCTCGAATACGATCCGGCTGCTCGTCGCCCGCCTGGAGGGCGACGACGTGCTGCCGGTGACGAAGGCTCGGGTGCGCCTCTCGCTCGGCGAGGAGATCGAGCGGACGGGCACGGTTTCGGAGACGAGCATCCTGGCCGCGGAGCGGGCCGTCGCCAAGCTGTGCGGGCTCGCCCGGCGGCAGGCCGTCGAGTCCCTCGACGTCTTCCTCACGGCGCCCGGGCGGCAGAGCGGCAACGCCGAGCAGCTCGTCTCGTCGCTGGCCCGGGCGGCGCGGCATCCGGTGCGCGTGCTCTCGACCGACGAGGAGGGACGGCTCGCCTACGGCGGCGCCGTTGCGACGGCGGACGTACCGCTCCCGGGGACGATCGCCGTCTGCGACGTCGGCGGCGCCTCGACCGAGATCGCGGTCGGCTCGCCGCGCACCGCTCCGAGCTGGGTGCGCTCGGTCGATCTCGGCTCCGTGCGGCTCACCGCACGCGTCGGTGGTCTCGCGGAGGCGAGGCGCGAGGCGGCGCGCGCCTTCAAGACGGTCGCGCCGCCACAGGTCGAGGCGGCGCTCGCCGTCGGCGGCAGCGCGCGGGCGACGCGTCGGCTCGTCGGCTCCTGGCTCGGCGAGGCCGAGCTCGCGGAGGCGCTGCGCCTGGTCGAGACGCGGCCGGCACGTGCCGTCTCTCGCTGCTTCGGCGTCGACCGAGCGCGGGCGCGCATCCTCCCCGCCGGCGTCGCGTTGCTCGCCGAGGTGCAGAGCCGCCTCGGCGTGCCGCTCCACGTCTGCGACGGCGGCATCCGCGAGGGAGCCGTTCTTTCGGCCGCGGCGCGGCGCGCCGCGGCCGTCTAGGGGATGTGCTCCGCAGAGCGGACGCCGGCGGAGCCGGCGTCCTTTTTCTGACGAGGGGCTGTCGGTGCGGTGGCGCGGGTGGTGGTGGCTGCGCCATCCCCGCCCGCGTGGGTCCGCCTCCCGCTAACGCGCCTGCGGCTGCGTTAGCGTCCGGCCCTCACGGTGCCGGCGAGCGACGGGTTACGGCGCCCTGAGCGTCTCGAGCACGCGGAGCTCGCCGTCCAGCACGACGGCCGCTCCCTTCTTGAGCGTGCGGCCGATCAGCTCCTCGACGATGTCCCCGTGCGTGCAGGCAAGGCAGCCGTCGTGCTCGATGAGCAGCTCGCGCGCGCCGGCGCCGCCGGCGCCCTCGGCAAGCCGGTCGTCGAGCTCGATCGCGACGCCGAGGGACAGAGCGAGCGGGGCGACGGTTTCCGTGCAGCGCACGTACGGGCTCGACAGCACGAGCGTGACGCCGCGGCCGAGCAACGCATCACGCAGTGCCGCCGCCTGTGCCCGTCCGTGGCGGTCGAGCGGGCGCAGCACGTCGTCCCCGTCCCAGTCGAGGCGGTCGCCTGCCGACGCGTGCCGCAGCAGGACGGTCGTCATCGCACGCGGTCGAGCAGCGCGACGTCGCGGTCGTACGTGAGCAGCCGCGCGGCGTCGGTGAGCGTGACCCAGCGGAGCTCGTCGATCTCGTCGTTCGGCACGAAGCCGCCGTCCTCGAGCGGCCGCATCACCCACCAGTGCACGCGCTTCGGCCGCCCGTTCGCGTCGACGTACTCGGTCGTTCCGGCGGCCGACTCGAGCAGGCAGCGGAGCCCCGTCTCCTCGTCGACCTCGCGCAGCGCGCACTCCTCGTCGCTCTCGCCCTCGTCGGCCTTTCCCTTCGGAAACGTCCAGTCGTCGTACCTGGGGCGGTGCACGACGAGAACCTCCTGCCCGTGCCCGCCGTCGCGGCGGACGAGGCCGCCCGCGGCCCGGACGACCCTCACGTCGCCGCGCGGTCGAGCCGTCTCCACGCCTTCCGCCAGGTTCCACGCGCCTGCTCGCGCCGCTGCCGCTCGCCCACGATCAGCAGCCCTGCCGCGAGCGCCTGAGCCCCCGGCGCGTCGGCGGCGAGTGTGCGCAGCCGCTGCTCGGCGACGACCGCGTCCTGGTGTGCGCCGAGCACGTCCTGCAGCTTCTGCGCGCGCCGGACGGCACGGCCGTTCCCGGCCAGCTCGAAGGCATAGCGGGTGCGCTTGCCGAGCTTGCGCACCTCGTGCAGCTCCGTGTCGGCGGGGTCGGCACCGAGGGCGCGCGCGGCGCGGTCGAGCTTCTTCAGCTGACGGCGTGCGAGCGCGTCGAGCGTCGCGCCCCCAGTCCCCGGCTCCAGCCCCGCCAGCGTCGCCTCGAAGGAGTCGAGCAGCGTGAGGTAGCGGGGGCCGTCGAGTTCGTTCAGCAGTGCGCGGCGAGCGCGGGCGCGCTCCCGTCCGAGCGCGCGCAGCAGACGGTTCGCCGCCGTGCGGTCGGCCGGGTCGAGCACGGCCGCTTCGGCGTGCAGCCGCTCGAGCAGGACGTCGAGATCGCGGACGGAGCCGAGCACCTCGCCGAGCCAGCGCAGCTCGAGCATGAGCGCCTCGGTGTCGGTCGCGATCAGCGTCCTGCCCGCCCGTAACAGCGCGCGCGAGCGTCGAGCTGCGACTCGCATGTCGTGGAGGCTCTCTGGATCCCTGCCCAGGCGGGTACCGGGATCGTGGACGAGGATTTCCTGCAGCTGCCGGCGCAGAAGCGTGCGCAGGGCGTCGAAGGGATCGCGGGGACGGCGTTCCCGGTCGCGCCGGAGACCGAGCACGCGGAAGAGCTTCGGCGCGCCGTTCGTCAGGTGTGCGCCTGCGGTCGTCACCTCGTCCACGATCTCGTCGAGCTGCTTCGGGTCGCCGGAGCGGAGCTCGATCTCGATCTCGACGAACTCGCCGGTGACGCGCAGTGCGTCCATCACGGCGACCTCGTCGATGGTGACCTCCGCCGTCGTGCCGTCGCGCGCGACGAGCGAGCCGTGCCGGCGCGTGCGCAGCTCGGCGACGGGGGCGACAGGGCCGCGGCGGAGGTGGGCCGTGAGCAGCCGCCCCAGCTCCGGCGGCGGCTCAGCGGGTCCTCCCGGCTGCTCGAGCTCGAGGCGCGCGTCCGCGGCCGGGAGCTTGAGCTGCCAGACGCTGCGTCCGCGCTCGGTGCGCCGCCGCAGCGTGATGCCCGCGCGCGCGAGCGAGCCGTCGGCCGTGTCGTAGTAGACCGAGGTGAAGACCCGCGGCTCGAGCGGCGAGCCGCCGAGGTCGGGCAGCTCGAAGCCCTCGGGCGCCTCCAGCTTCCGCTCGACCTCTGCCGTGATCTCCACGCACCTCACGATACCGCCGTTCCCGCCCGCGGCTCTCGTCACCGGACCGTTACCCGATCGCCGCCCATCCGCAGCCGTGATCCATCGTAGGGTCGAAGGGACCCTCCGCTGCACGAGGCGGCGCCCCTCCCGATCCGGGGCGCCGCCTCAGCCCGGGAGGCGCGGCCGGGTCAGGCGGCTTGCGCTTGCGAGAGCTCGAGCGGCGCGTCGAAACGCGCGAGGAACGCCGGGCGGACGGAGCGGAGATAGCCGACGACGGCCGCCTCTTCCTTCGCGCACGGGAGGAGCGTCTTCCAGCCGTAGAGGTGTTCCGGCCGGTGGAAGTCGCCACTCGCGACGGTCGGGAGTCCCCGCTCGGCAACCCAGCCGAACAGCTCGTCGCGGTTGAACAGCTCCCAGCGGTCGACACGTGCGCGCAGCCGCCGCCAGTCACGCGAGAACCGCAGCGTGGGACGGGCGGGCGTGCCGCCACGGCGCGCTCGATACGGATGGGCGGCGACGAGCGCCGCCCCCTCGCCGCGCGCCGCGCCGAGCGAGGCGTCGAGCCCCTCGTCGACACCAACGAAGGCGCGGCAGCCGACGGCAACGGCATGCGCGGCGAGGTAGGGGTCGAGGTCGTTGTACGTCAGCTCGAGCCCGGGTACGAGCAGCAGGTCGTACTCGCGCTCGGCCCGAGCCGCCTCCACCTCGATCTCGGTGAGGTAGTCGCCGTGATTGCCCGCATGAACCCCGCACGGCGCCGCCGCCTCGGCCGACCACGGATCGTCGCTGCGGACGACGTGATCGGTGACGCAGAGCACGTCGAAGCCGCTGCGCCCGTAGAGGTCGACCAGCTCGGGCAGTGTCAGCTCGCCGTCGCTCCAGCGGGTGTGCGCGTGGAGCTCGCAGAGCAGCGGCTGGATCTTGCGGCGCATCGTGCTTCGAGTGTGTCCGCGGCCGCCTCCGCCGTGGTCGGAGAGGTGGTGACGATCGGGGAACGGCGAGGTGAACGCGAGAGGGGCGGACGCAAGATGGCGGCGGCGCCGGCCACGCCGACGACGATCCCGGTCACGGTTTCCACCGCGTGCAGCGCGAGTCCCGCGGCGAGCGCGGCCCGCATGGGCACGCCGTGCGCGTGGAAGGCGAGCGCTGCGGCGCCGCCGGCGACGCCGAGGTTCGCCGGCGTGAGCGGCACGATGCCGGCGAGCTCGAGCGCCGGGACGACGAGCAGCGCCGCCGTCAGCGGCCGCGGGACGCCGAGCGCCGCGCCGGCGAGGGTGGCTGCGGCGATCCGCGTGGCGATCGTGCCGGCGACCCAGGCGAAGAGAGATGCGAGGCAGCGCGGTCCGGCGTTGCGGAGCGGGGCGAGCAGGGCGGCGGCACGTCGAGAGCCGCGGCAGGCCAGCAGCCAGGCGGCGGCGAGCGGCAGCGTCGCGGCTCCTGCCGCCGCGATCGCGAGCGGCGGCACCGGCAGCTCTGCGGCGGCGGTCCCGCCGATCGCGAGCGGCACGACCGCGAGCCAGCGGGCGGTCCCCACCGCTGCAGCGACGCCGCCCGCGGCAAGCAGTCCTCCGGGCGCGACGCGGCCGAAGAGCCCGAGCCTGACCGCGTCCCCCGCGCGCGCCGGCACGAGCGTGTTCACGAGCGACCCGGCGCCGTAGCGGGCGCACGCGTCGCCGAGCGAGAGCGTGCGACCGAGCAGCGTGCGCCAGCTGGCGGCGGAGCAGGCGACGGCGGCGGCGAAGCAGCAGCCGGCGAGCACGAGCTCTCCGGGATCCGCTCCGCGCAGCGCGGCGAACATCGATTACGTCTTCGGCAGCCGGGCACGGGTTTCCGCGTGCCGGAGCCGGACCGCCACCGGCCCGTTCCCGCCTAGTAACAAGTTGTTACTTGGTCAGGTGGGGAGGAGCCGCCGGCCGCGCGCGGTCGCTGCGCGAAGGCGCGCTGCGAGAGCAGGCGTGAGCGCTCCGGGCTCGAGTTGCCACGTCCAGTTGCCGTACACCTTGCCGGGGTGGTTCATGCGGGCGTCGCTGCCGAGACCGAGCACGTCCTGGGCAGGCATGATCGCCAGCGAGGCGCGCGACTGAAGCGCGATCTCGATCAGGCCCCAGGCCGGCTCGTCCGGGTCGAGACCGGTCGCCGCCCGCTCGCGGCGCGTCAGATCGCGGAACCAGCCGACCGACGTGTCGGTGTCGTGCGTGCTCGTGTAGACGACCTGGCTCACGCGGTGGTTCCGCGGCGCGTGCGGGTTGTCGCGCGGCCCGCCGAAGGCCCAGTGCAGCACGACCATTCCCGGCAGGCCGAGCTCGTCGCGCAGGCGGCGCACCGGCGGCGTGATCACGCCGAGATCCTCGGCGATCACGGGTAGCCCGCCGAGCTCGTGCTCGACCGCCCGGAAGAGCTCGAGGCCCGGCCCGCGCCGCCAATGGCCGCGCCGTGCCGTCTTGTGCGACGCCGGGATCGCCCAGTAGGAGACGAAGCCGCGAAAGTGGTCGATGCGCGACACGTCGACGAGCTCGACGGCCCGGCGGAAGCGCTCGATCCACCAGCGGTACCCCGTCGCGTGGTGCTGCGGCCAGTCGTAGAGGGGGTTGCCCCAGTGCTGGCCGTTCGCGCTCAGCGCGTCCGGCGGCGCGCCCGCGACCTCGCCGCGGGCGAAGAGATCCGGCCACGTCTCCACGTCGGCGCCGACGTCGGAGACGTAGATCGGGACGTCGCCGATGAGGCGCACGCCGCGCTCGCGCGCGTAGACGCGAAGCGCGCCCCACTCGCGCTCGAAGCGAACCTGGCCGGCGATCGCCCCCGGGCCGGCGAACCGCGCCCACCCGCCGACCCAGAACGGGTGCCGCGCGACGAAGTCCTCGAGCTCCGCCGCAGCGACGGGCGCGTCCGGCTCGGCGAGCAGGCCCGGCCAGGCGGCGAAGGCCGAGGTCGCGCGATAGGGCGAGCCGAACTCGTCCGGCGGGCCGAGCGGAAGCATCTGCCACCATGACTGCCCCGCCGCTTCGAGCCAGTCGACGAAGCGGTACGCCTCCGGGCCGAGCCGGCCGCCCGGCAGCGACGTCGGGTGCAGGAGGATCCCCGAGGAGCGCTGCAGCTTCACGGCGCCGGAGCCTACAGACGCGCTTCGGGTCGCGAATCGTCAAGACTTGGCAGCGACATGCCGCTGCCCAGGACGACCGAGCCCCCGCCCCGCACCCAGATTCAACGTGTGCTGCCGCAGGTCGACTGCGGCCGCTATCCCGTGAAGCGGACCGTCGGCGAGCCGGTCGAGGTGTCCGCGCGGATCGTCCGGGACGGGCACGACGTCCTGGGCGCCGCCGTGCGCTACAAGCCGCCGGGCACCGCGCGCTGGCTGGAGACGCCGCTCGTGGCGCTCGGCAACGACGAGTGGGCCGGCTTCTTCGAGGTCGACCGGCCCGGCCGGTGGTGCTTCCGCGTCGAGGCGTGGGTCGATCGGGTCGCGTCCTATCAAGACGAGCTGCGCCGCAGGCTCCAGGGCGGGCAGGAGGACCTGAGCGGCGAGCTGTCCGAAGGAGCGGTGCTGCTCGGCCGGTCGGGGCTGACCGTCGAGGAAGCCCTCGCGGCACCGGCCGGCGATCGCTTCGGCAAGACGTGGTCGGTGACGCTCGAGGTCGACGTCGACCCCGAGCTCGCCCGCTTCGGCTCCTGGTACGAGCTCTTTCCGCGCTCGTGGGGCGGCTTCGAGGGTGTTCGCACGCAGTTGCCGCGGCTTGCGGAGCTCGGTTTCGACGTCGTCTACCTGCCGCCCGTCCACCCGATCGGCCGCACGAACCGCAAGGGACGCAACAACACGCTCACCGCGCGGCCGCGCGACCCGGGCAGCCCGTGGGCGATCGGCGCCACCGAAGGCGGACACGAGGCGGTGCACCCCGAGCTCGGCACCGTCGCAGACTTCGAGCGGCTCGTCGCCGCGGCGAAGGAGCACGGGATCGAGATTGCGCTCGACTTCGCGATCCAGTGCTCCCCCGACCACCCGTGGCTGACGCAGCACCCGGAGTGGTTCAACCGGCGGCCCGACGGGACGCTGAAGTACGCCGAGAACCCGCCCAAGCGCTACCAGGACATCTACAACGTCAACTTCGAGTGCGAGGACTGGAAGGCTCTCTGGGCGGCGCTGCGCGACGTCGTGATGCTCTGGGTCTCGCGCGGAGTCACCGTCTTCCGCGTCGACAACCCGCACACGAAGCCGGTGCCGTTCTGGGAGTGGCTGATCGCCGAGGTACGCTCCGAGCACCCCGAGGTGATCTTCCTCGCGGAGGCCTTCACGCGGCCCGCGATGATGACGACGCTCGGAAAGGCCGGCTTCGCCCAGAGCTACACGTACTTCACCTGGAAGAACACACGCTGGGAGCTGCTCGAGCTGATGGGCCAGCTGCTCGACTGGCGCGAGACCTACCGGCCCAACTTCTTCGCGAACACGCCTGACATCCTGCACGAGTATCTCCAGCGCGGCGGGCGACCTGCGTTCGAGGCCCGGCTCGTGCTCGCCGCGACGCTGTCGCCGTCGTACGGCATCTACTCCGGCTTCGAGCACTGCGAGAACGTGCCGCTGCGCGAGGGCAGCGAGGAGTACCTGAACTCGGAGAAGTACGAGCTCAAGCAGCGCGCGCTCGACGGGCCGCTGCTGCCGCTCGTCGCGGCGCTCAACGCGGCACGCCGGCAGAACGCGGCACTCCAGCGGCTCGACAACGTCACCTTCCTCGAGACGGAGAACGAGCACCTGTTCGCGTACGTGAAGCGGACCGGCGACAACATCGTCGTCGTGGTGGTCAACCTCGACCCCCGTGCGTCACGTGAAGGCGTTTGCGTCCTGCCGGCGTCGACCGGGTTGCCGCCGGCGTACCGTGTGCGCGACCTGCTCGTGGACGAGACCTGGACCTGGCACATCGGCCGCAACTACGTGAAGCTCGGACCCGGCAAGAGTCACGTCCTGCGGGTCGGTGGGTGAGCGATGCCTGACCGCTGGTTCGAGCGCGAGCCGCTCTGGTTCAAGCGGGCGGTCTTCTACGAGATCCACATCCGCGGCTTCTTCGACGGCAACGACGACGGCGCAGGCGACTTTCGAGGGCTGATCGAGAAGCTCGACTACCTCCAGTGGCTCGGCATCGACTGCGTCTGGCTGCTCCCCATGTACAGGTCGCCGCTGCGCGACGGCGGCTACGACATCAGCGACTTCCTCTCGATCCACCCGGACTACGGAACGGTCGCCGACTTCGCGGAGTTCGTCGAGCACGCGCATCAGCGCGGCATCCGTGTGATCGCGGACCTCGTCATGAACCACACGTCTTCCGAGCACCCCTGGTTTCAGGAGTCCCGGGCGAACCGAGACGGGCCCAAGGGCGATTGGTTCGTCTGGTCGGACACGGACGAGCTCTACCGTGACGCGCGCGTCATCTTCGTCGACACCGAACCGTCGAACTGGTCGTTCGATCCGGTGCGCGGCCAGTACTACTGGCACCGCTTCTTCCATCACCAGCCGGACCTCAACTACGAGAACCCCCAGGTGCAGGAGGCGATGCTCGACGTTCTCCGCTTCTGGCTCGACCTCGGCATCGACGGCTTCCGGCTCGACGCCGTCCCGTATCTCTACGAGGCGGAGGGGACGAACTGCGAGAACCTCCCGCGCACGCACGAGTATCTGAAGCGCGTGCGAGCCGAGATCGACGCCCATTACCCGGACCGCGTCCTGCTGGCCGAGGCGAACCAGTGGCCCGCCGACGTCGTCGCCTACCTCGGAGACGCCGAATCGGGCGACGAGTGCCACATGGCGTTCCACTTTCCGCTGATGCCGCGCATGTTCATGGCCGTGCGGCGTGAGGACGCGACACCGATCTACGAGATCCTCGAGCGCACACCCGCCATCCCGCAGAATGCGCAGTGGGGGCTCTTTCTGCGCAACCACGACGAGCTGACGCTCGAGATGGTCACCGCCGACGAGCGCGACTACATGTACGAGGAGTACGCGAAGGACCCGCGGATGCGACTCAACCTCGGCATCCGCCGCCGCCTCGCGCCGCTTCTCGACAACGGGCGGGACGAGATGGAGCTGATGCACGCGATCCTCTTCTCGCTGCCGGGCTCACCCGTCCTCTATTACGGCGACGAGATCGGCATGGGCGACAACGTCTACCTCGGCGATCGTGACGGAGTGCGCACACCGATGCAGTGGACCGGCGACCGCAACGCGGGCTTCTCGCACGCGGACTGGGCGCAGCTCTACCTACAGCCGTTGATGGACCCCGTCTACGGCTATCAGGCGGTGAACGTCGAGGCGCAGCTGCGGACGCCGACGTCGCTCCTGCGCTGGGTGGCCCGCCTCATCGCGCTGCGGAAGGAGCACCCCGTGTTCGGTCTCGGCACCTACGAGCCGCTGCGCTCCGACAACCCGCGCATCTTCGCCCACATCAGGCGCTGGGAGGAAGACGTCATCCTGTGCGTCCACAACGTCGCACGCTCGGCGCAGGCGGTGCAGCTCGACCTCTCGGCCCATGCGGGTATGGTCCCGGAGGAGATGTTCGGCCGCACGAGCTTCCCGGCGGTCGGGGAGCTGCCCTATCTGCTCACGCTCGCCCCGCGGGGGTTCTTCTGGTTCCAGCTGAGGTGGCCGGCGCGATGAGCTTCGACGAACAGGCGCTGATCGAGCACGTGGTACGGCAGCGTTGGTACGGCGCGAAATCGCGCGGTGTCGCGCACGCGCAGGTGCTCGACTCCGTGATCGTGCGCGCTGACGAGCCGCGGCTCGCGCTCGCGCTCGTCGAGATGCGCTACGAGACCGGCGCGCACGACGTCTATCAGCTGCTCTACTCGCTGCGCGGGGGGGAGCTCGAAGTCGATGACGACGTCGCGCTCGCCCGAGAGCTTGTGCTCACCCTCCGCACCGGCACGACGCTGTACGGCGTCGAGGGAACCGTCGAGTTCCATGCCGTCCCCGGCTTCGCAGGTCTCGGTCGCGATCCGGCCGAGGTGCGATGGGTCGGCGCCGAGCAGTCGAACACGTCGGTCGTCCTCGACGACGAGGCGATCCTGAAGGTGTTCCGGCGACTCGAGCCCGGGGTCAACCCCGAGCTCGAGATGTTGCGCTTCCTCACCGAGCACGGCTTTGCGAACAGCCCGCCGCTCGGCGGCTGGTACGCGTACTCCGGCGGCCTGCTCGTCGCGACGCTCGGCATCCTCCAGACCTTCGTGCGCGGCGGGCTCGACGGCTGGGAGCTCGCGCTCGACGAGATCGTGGCGTCGCCGGACCAGTTCCTCGAGCGTCTGCGCCGTCTGGGCGAGGTGACGGGCGAGATGCACAGCGTGCTTGCGTCCGACCCGAACGACCCGGCCTTCAGCGTCGAGACGCCGAGCGTCGAGACCCTCGGCCTGCTCACGGCGACGGTCGACGAGGAGATCGAGCGGGTCTTCCTGGAGCTTCCCGACGACGACGAGCTCGCCGCCATCGCCGGTCGCGGCGAAGAGGTGCGGGAGCAGCTGCGGCTGCTCACGCACGGCGTGCCGGCCGGGAGGGTCATCCGCACGCACGGCGACTACCACCTCGGCCAGACCATGTGGGCGGACGGCGACTGGGTGATCCTCGACTTCGAGGGGGAGCCGCTGCGCACGTTCGCAGAGCGCCGGCGCAAGCGCTCGCCGCTCCGCGACGTCGCCGGGATGCTGCGCTCGTTCGCGTACGCTGCGAGTGCCGTGTCCTTCCTGCGCGGCGCCGAGGCGCCGGACGGCTGGGAGACGCAGGCGCGCACGCAGTTCCTGGACGGCTACTTCGGCACGGTCGACCCGTCGCTGCTGCCGCCCGGGGCGGCGGCGGAACGCCTGCTCGCCGTCTTCGAGCTCGAGAAGGCCGTCTACGAGCTCCGCTACGAGCTCGAGCACCGGCCGGACTGGGTGAGCATTCCGGTGGCGGGGATCGTGCGCCTGATCGAGCAGCCCGCGGCGGCGTCCTGATGTTCGAGCTCGGCGCGGACCCGCACGCCGTGCTCGGCGCACACGAGGTGGAAGGCGGCGTCGTCGTGCGGGCGTTCCGTCCCGAGGCGCACGCCGTGCGCGTGCAGCCGGCCGGCGTCGACGCGACGCTGACGGACCGCGCCGGATTGTGGGAGGCGCTGCTGCCGGACGCGCGGCTGCCGCTCGAGTACGAGCTCGAGGTCGACTACCCGGACGGCCGCAAGGTGACGCTGAAGGACCCGTACGCGTTCCTGCCGACGCTCGGCGAGCTCGACCTGCACCTCGTGCTCGAGGGACGGCACGAGCAGCTCTACGAGAAGCTCGGCGCGCACGTCCGCGAGCTCGACGGCGTGACCGGCACCGCGTTCGCCGTATGGGCGCCGAACGCACGCTCGGTCTCCGTCGTCGGCGACTTCAACTCCTGGGACGGCCGTCTGCACCCGCTGCGCTCGCTCGGAGCGTCCGGCATCTGGGAGCTGTTCGTCCCCGCGCTCGCCTCCGGCGAGCGCTACAAGTACGAGATCCGGTGGCGCGACGGCTCGGTCCACCTCAAGGCGGACCCGGTCGCGTTCTACGCGGAGCGCCCTCCCCGGAATGCGTCGATCGTGTGGCGCTCCGAGCACGAGTGGAGCGACGACGAGTGGACCGTCAGGCGTGCGGCATCGGATCCGCTCAGGGCGCCGATGTCCATCTACGAGGTGCACCTCGGCTCCTGGCGGCGGAACCCGCTCGAAGGGAACCGGCCCCTCTCGTACCTCGAGCTCGCGCAGGAGCTCGGCGACTACGTCAGCGACCTCGGCTTCACGCACGTCGAGCTGATGCCGGTGATGGAGCATCCGTTCGCGGGCTCGTGGGGCTACCAGGTGACCGGCTACTTCGCTCCCACGTCGCGGTTCGGCACGCCCGACGACTTCCGCACGCTCGTCGACGAGCTGCACCGGCGCGGGCTCGGCGTGATCCTCGACTGGGTCCCCGCGCACTTCCCGCGCGACGACTGGGCGCTCGCGCTGTTCGACGGCACGCATCTGTACGAGCACGCCGATCCGCGGCGCGGCTCGCATCCGGACTGGGGCACGCTCGTCTTCAACCTGGGTCGCAACGAGGTGAAGAACTTCCTGCTCTCGAACGCGCTCTACTGGCTGCGCGAGCATCATGCCGACGGGATCCGTGTCGATGCCGTCGCCTCGATGCTGTACCTCGACTACTCGCGCAAGGCGGGCGAGTGGCTGCCGAACGAGTTCGGCGGCCGCGAGGACCTCGACGCGGTGCGCTTCCTCAAGGAGCTGAACGAAGCGCTGTACGCGCGCGTACCCGGCGTG
>Ga0335070_10002286_pt1 | contig 22331 bp, 14 predicted proteins | sample Lox_Sample_13_FD_206722 | JGI IMG/M metagenome (GOLD analysis project Ga0335070, IMG submission 206722) | Soil microbial communities from Loxahatchee National Wildlife Refuge, Florida, United States - Lox_Sample_1.3 | ecosystem: Environmental > Terrestrial > Soil > Wetlands | place: USA...
TCATCCTTGCCGTGACCGTGTGGCTCGTCTTCACGGTGCTGTTCGCCAATTTCGCCGAGGCGCTGGCCGAGGGAAGGAGCCGGGCGCAGGCGGAAGCCTTGCGCGGCATGCGCCAGACCGTGCTGGCAAGGAAATTCATCGACCCGAAGCGCGGCCGTCCGGACACCACCCCCGTCAAGGCCGAGGACCTGCGCCGCGGCGACGTCGTGCTGGTCGAGGCCGGAGCAGTCATTCCCGCGGACGGCGAAGTCATCGAGGGCGCGGCTTCGGTCGACGAGAGCGCCATCACCGGCGAGTCGGCGCCGGTGATCCGCGAATCCGGCGGTGATTTCTCGTCGGTGACGGGCGGCACGCGCGTGCTGTCCGACTGGATCATCGTGCGCGTCGCCGCTGATCCGGGCGAGACCTTCCTCGATCGCATGATCTCGATGGTCGAGTCGGCCAGCCGGCAGAAGACGCCGAACGAAATCGCGTTGACCATCCTGCTGGTCGCGCTGACGCTGGTGTTCCTCGTCGTCATCGTCACGCTGCTGCCGTTCTCGCTGTTCAGCGTCGAAGCCAGCAAGGCGGGCGCGCCGGTGACGATCACCGCGCTCGTGTCGCTCCTGGTGTGCCTGATCCCGACGACCATCGGCGGGCTGCTGTCGGCCATCGGCGTCGCGGGCATGAGCCGCATGATGCAGGCGAACGTCATCGCGACATCGGGGCGCGCGGTCGAGGCTGCCGGCGACGTCGACGTGCTGCTGCTCGACAAGACCGGCACGATCACGCTGGGCAACCGGCAGGCCACGGCGTTCCTGGCGGCACCGCAGGTCAGCGAACAGGAGCTGGCTGACGCGGCGCAGCTCGCCTCGCTGGCCGACGAGACCCCCGAAGGCCGCAGCGTCGTCGTGCTCGCGAAACAACGCTACGGATTGCGCGAGCGCGACCTCAAGGCGCTGGATGCCACGTTCGTGCCATTCTCCGCGCACACGCGCATGAGCGGCGTGAACCTGGGTGCCCGCCAGGTGCGCAAGGGCGCGCCGGATGCGATCAGCGCGCACGTGGCCGCGCAGGGACAGCCATTTCCACGCGCCGTCACCGAGATGGTCGAGCGCGTGGCCCGCCAGGGCAGCACGCCGCTCGTCGTCGCCGATGGAGCGCGCGTGCTCGGCGTCATCGAGCTCAAGGACATCGTCAAGGGCGGCATCAAGGAGCGCTTTGCCGACCTGCGGCACATGGGCATCAAGACCATCATGATCACCGGCGACAACCGCCTGACGGCGGCGGCGATCGCCGCGGAAGCCGGTGTCGATGACTTCCTCGCCGAGGCCACGCCGGAGGCCAAGCTCAAGCTGATCCGCGAGCACCAGGGCGAGGGGCGGCTCGTGGCCATGACCGGCGATGGCACCAACGACGCGCCGGCGCTGGCCCAGGCCGATGTTGCCGTGGCCATGAACACCGGCACGCAGGCGGCGAAGGAAGCCGGCAACATGGTGGACCTCGATTCGAACCCGACGAAGCTGATCGAAATCGTCGAGACCGGCAAGCAGATGCTGATGACGCGCGGCGCGCTGACCACCTTCAGCATCGCCAACGACATCGCGAAGTATTTCGCGATCATCCCGGCCGCATTCGCCGTGACCTATCCGCAGCTCGGCGCGCTCAACATCATGCGGCTGGCGACGCCGAATTCAGCGATCCTGTCGGCGGTGATCTTCAATGCGCTGATCATCGTGCTGCTCATTCCGCTCGCCATCCGGGGCGTGAAGTACCGCCCGCTCGGCGCGGGGCCGCTGTTGCGGCGGAACCTGCTGATCTACGGACTCGGTGGCATCATCGTCCCGTTTCCCGGCATCAAGCTGATCGACATGGCGCTGTCGGCCGCCGGCTGGACCTGAACGGGTGTTCCCGGAGGAGCTGCGGTCATGAACGCGAACCCCATGCGACCCGCCATCGGCCTGTTGCTGCTGATGACGATACTGTGCGGCCTGGTCTATCCGCTGGCCGTGACCGGCATCGCCGGCCTGCTGTTTCCGGCCCAGGCCGCAGGCAGCCTCGTCTACGCCGGCGGCAAGCCGATCGGCTCGCGCCTGATCGGGCAGAACTTCGCCGCGCCGAAGTACTTCTGGGGGCGACCGTCGGCGACGACGCCGCGACCGTACGACGCAACCGCTTCGACCGGATCCAACCTCGGCCCGCTCAATCCCGCGCTGATCGAGCGGATCAGGGACAGCGCACGGAGCCTCCAACAGGCTGACCCGGGCAACCGCGAGCCGATCCCGGTCGACCTGGTGACGAGCTCCGCCAGCGGGCTGGATCCGGACATCAGCCTGGCCGCAGCCCTGTACCAGGTTCCGCGGGTCGCGCGTGCGCGCGGCCTGCCGGCCGAAGAGGTGCGGCAGCTCGTCCGGGCGCACGGCCGCGGCCGCGCGCTGGGATTCCTTGGCGAGCCGCGCGTCAATGTGCTCGAATTGAACCTGGCGCTGGACGGGCAGCACTGAATCCGGCCAAACCGCGGGCGATAGATGGCTGATACCGAGCGTCGCGATCCTGACGAATTGCTGGCGGCGGTGCAGCGCGAAGCGGCGCGCGCGCGGCGTGGCCGACTGAAGATCTTCTTCGGCGCTTCGGCCGGAGTCGGCAAGACCTACTCGATGCTGGAGGCGGCCCGCGCGGCGCGCGCCGACGGTGTCGACCTCGTCATCGGCTACGTCGAGCCGCATGGCCGTGCCGCCACCGAGGCGTTGCTCGAGGGCCTGGAGCAATTGCCGGCACTGCAGGTGCGCTACCGCGGCATGATGCGGCCGGAATTCGATCTCGACGCCGCGCTCAAGCGGAATCCGTCGGTGCTCATCGTCGATGAGCTGGCGCACTCGAACATCCTCGAGGGGGATCCGCGCCCGCGCCATGCCAAGCGCTGGCAGGACATCGAGGAACTGCTCGAAGCGGGCATCAGCGTGTGGACCACGGTCAACGTGCAGCACCTGGAGAGCCTCAATGACCTGGTCGCCGGCATTACCGGCGTGCGCCAGCAGGAGACGATCCCCGATCGCATCTTCGACGAGGCCGATGAAGTCGAGCTGATCGACCTGCCGCCGGACGAGTTGCTGCAGCGCCTGCGCAGCGGCCGGATCTACATGGCCGAACAGGCCGCGACCGCGGTCGACAGGTTCTTTCGCAAGCCGAACCTGATCGCACTGCGCGAGCTGGCCCTGCGGCGCACGGCCGACCGCGTCGATGCGGCGGCGCGCGCCTGGCCGACCGACCGCACCTCGCGCCCGTCGCTGGCGCGCGATCGCTTCCTGATCGCCGTCGCGCCGGACGAACAGGCGGAGCGGCTGGTGCGGCTGGGCAAGCGATTCGCCGCCGCGCTGGATGCGGAGTGGATGGTCGTGTCGGTCGAGACGCCGCGCATGCTGCGGCTGGGCGAGGCCGCGCGCAACCGGCGCATCGAGATCCTGCGCCTGGCCGAGAGCCTCGGCGCGCAGACCGTCACGCTCGACGGGCCCTCGGCCGCGGCGACGCTGATCGAATACGCGCGCACGCGCGGCGTCACGCGCATCGTGGTGGGCGCGCCCGGCCGCCGGGGCTGGTGGCGGCGGTTGCGCCGCTCCACCAGCATGGAGCTGGTGCGGCACGGCGCGGATTTCGACGTGTCGGTGATCGCGCGCCAGGACGCGGTTGCCAGCCCCGCCAGGCAGGACCGCGTCGAACCCCGCGAGGTGCACTGGGGGCGCTACTGGGCCGCGCTGGCGATCTCGGGGCTGTGCACGGCGCTGGCCGCGCTGATGTTCCCGTACTTCGAGTTGACCAATATCGTCATGGTCTACCTGCTCGGCGCCACCGTCGCCGCGCTGCGGCTCGGCCGCGGTCCGGCCAGCATCAGCGCGATCGTCAACGTGGCGGCCTTCGATTTCTTCTTCGTGCGCCCGCGCTTCACGATGGCGGTGTCCGACGCGCAGTACCTGGTGACCTTCGCGGTGATGCTGATCGTCGCGCTGACGATCGCGACGCTGGTGGCGAACGTGCGCGCGCAGACGCGCGTCGCCGGGGCGCGCGAACGCCGCACGGCGCTGCTGTACGCGATGAGCCGCGAGCTCGCGGCCACGCGCACGCTGGAGCGGCTCGCGCGGGTCGCGGCGCGGCACGTGGGCGAGACCTTCGCCAGCGACGTGGCCGTGCTGCTGCCCGATGCCGAGGGCCAGCTGCACGATGCGCTGGGAACGTCGGGCGAGGCCGCGGCATTCGGCGCGGATCTGTCGGTGGCGCGCTGGGTGTACGACCACGGCCGGCCGGCCGGGCTGGGCACCGATACCCTGCCGGCGGCGCCGGCGCAGTACCTGCCGCTGGCCGGCACGGACCGCACGCTCGGCGTGCTGGCGGTCAGGCCGACGCAGCGCCGCCGCATCCTGCTGCCCGAGCAGCAACACCTGCTGGAGACCTTTGCCGCGCAGGTGGCGCTGGCGATCGAACGCGCGCGGCTCGCGGACGAGGCCGAGCGCGCGCGGGTCGCGGCCGAAACCGAGAACCTGCGCAACACGCTGCTCGGCTCGATCTCGCACGACCTGCGCACGCCACTGGCGGTCATCGCCGGCGCCAGCAGCGCGCTCAGCGACGCGGCGATCGAGCTCGATGCGGCGACGCGCGCGCGGCTCGCCGGATCGATCGAGGTCAAGGCGCGCGAGATGTCCGAGTTGATCTCCAATGTGCTCGACCTGATGCGCTTCGAGGCGGGCGAGGTCAAGTTGCGCCGCGACTGGCAGACCGTCGATGACCTCGTCGGCCTGGCGCTCGGGCGGGTGGGCGATGCGCTGCGCAACCACCACGTCAGCGTCGAACTGCCCCCCGACCTGCCGGCGGTCTACGTGGACGCGCCGCTGATCACGCAGGTGCTGTGCAACCTGCTCGAGAACGGCGCGAAGCACACGCCCGCCGGCACGCACCTCACCATCAGCGCCGGATCGATCCCGGAAGGCGTTCGCGTCTGCGTCGATGACGACGGTCCGGGCCTGCCCGGCGGCGATGCCACGCGATTGTTCGACAAGTTCCAGCGTGGCCAGGACGAGGGCAACACCGGCGGCGCCGGTCTCGGCCTGGCCATCTGCCGCGCGATCGTGCGCGCGCACGGCGGCGACGTGACCGCCGAGAACCGACCCTCGGGCGGAGCGCGCTTCGCATTCACCCTCGATGCGACCGGGCCGCCCGGATGACCAGCGCCATGTTCATGATCCTCGTGGTCGAGGACGACGCAGTGCTGGGCGGCGTGCTGGCCACGTTGCTCGAGGCGAGCGGCTATCGGTGCGTGCGCGCGGCGACCGCCGAGCGCGCGATCATCGAGGCCCGCAGCCACCGCCCGGACCTCATGCTGGTGGACCTCGGGCTCCCCGACCGCGACGGCACGCATGTGATCCGCGCGATCCGCGCGTTCTCGCCGGTGCCGATCGTGGTGCTGTCGGCGCGGACCATGGAAGCGGAGAAGATCCGCGCATTGGATGCCGGCGCCGACGACTACGTGACCAAGCCCTTCAGTTCGCCCGAGCTGCTCGCGCGCGTGCGGGCCGCATTGCGCCGCAATGCCCGCAGCGACGAGGCGCTGCCGGTGCTGCAGCTGGGCCGGGTGAGCGTCGACCTGGCAAGGCGCACGGCCGAAGGCCCCGAGGGGCCGCTGCACCTCACGCCGCTCGAGTACCGCGTGCTCGAGTGCCTGGCGCGCAACGTCGGCATGATCGTCACGCAGAAGGACCTGATCACCCAGGCCTGGGGACCCGAGCGCACGGCCGACTCGCGCGGCCTGCGTTCCTACATCAGGATGCTGCGGCAGAAGCTGGAGCCGGATCCGGGGCGGCCGCAGTTCCTGGTTACCGAGGCCGGCGTCGGCTATCGCCTGCGCCTGTAGCGGTTGCGGTACACTTCGTCGATGCGGGTTCTGCTGGTCGAGGATGACGCGGCGCTGCGCGAGGGGCTGGCGGCAGTGTTGCAGCGCGCCGGCCACGAAACCGAACAGTGCCCGGATGGCCGCGCGGCGCTCACGCGCCTGAAATCCGAGGACTTCGATCTCGCCGTGCTCGACTTGGGACTGCCCGGCATGGACGGCCTCGACGTATTGCGCGTGCTGCGGCACCGGCGCCGCACCACGCCCGTGCTGGTCGTCACTGCGCGTGGCGGCCTGCACGAACGCATCTCCGGCCTCGATGCGGGCGCGGATGACTACCTGATCAAGCCGTTCGAGATCCCCGAGTTCGAGGCGCGCGTACGCGCGCTGCTGCGCAGGCTGCCGGGCCTGCGCAACGAGGCACAGCGCATCGGGTCCCTCCAGTTCACCGCCGGCGTGCCGCGGCTGGAATCCGGGGGCACCAGCGTGGTGCTGGCGCGCGGCGAGCTGGTGCTGATGGAACTGCTCGCGGCCAAGCCCGGCCACGTCGTCAGCCGCAAGAGCGTCGGCGCAAGTTTCGAAAGCGTCGGCCTGACCGCATCGAGCGCGGCCATCGAGGTCGCGGCGCATCGGCTGCGGCGCAAGCTCGAACCCTTTGGATTGCGGGTGCGCGCACTGCGCGGCTTTGGCTACATGCTCGAGGAGCCGGCGGGTGGCTGAACGAAGCCTGCGCGCGCACCTGCTGCGGCGGGTGGGCGTCGTCATGGGCGCGGTGTTGCTGCTTGGCGCGGCGGCGTGCTACGAAACGGCGCTGCATTTCGCCAATCTGGTCTATGACCGCTGGCTGATCGACGACGCCCAGTCGCTGGTGCCCGCACTGCACGCCGAGGATGGACGCGTCGAATTCGCGCTCGGTGGTGCGGGCCTCGAGGTATTCCGGTTCGATTCCATAGACACCGTGTATTTCCGCGTGCGCTCGGCACGGCGGGGCCTGCTGGCCGGCGACGACCAGCTGCCGCCTGAACCGTCCGGCATCGGCGCACGCCCGCAGGTCTACGACGCAAGCGTCGGCGGGCAACCGGTGCGCGTCGCAACGTTGCGGGTCCTGATTGGTCCCGACAGCGTGACGATCACCACGGCGGAGACCCTGCGCAAGCGCGAGACACTGGCACGCGAAATCCTGTGGGCCATGGCGGTGCCGCAGGTGGGGCTGCTGCTCGCGGCGCTGGCGATGACGTGGTGGAGCATCAGCCGCAGCCTGCAGCCGATGACGCACCTGGCCGCCGAGCTGCGCGAGCGTGGCTACAGTTCGCTTGCGTCGGTGGCCGACAAGGGTCTGCCGCAGGAAGCGCGTGTCGTCGTGCAGCGGCTGAATGAACTGCTGCAGCGCGTCGATGCCGTCGTCAGGAGCCAGCAGAGCTTCCTGGCCGACGCCGCACACCAGCTGCGCACGCCGTTGACGGCGTTGCTGCTGCACGCCGACCGGCTGGGCCATGCGCGCGACGCATCCGATTCCGCGGCGGCGCTCGAGGCGTTGCGCTCGGCAGCGCTGCGTGCGTCGCGAGTCGGCAGCCAGTTGCTGGTGCTCGCGCGAACCGAGGCAGTGGTCGACGCGGGCGCGGAGCAGCAACTGATCGATCTGGCTGCGCTGGCTCGTCGCACCGGCGAGGACTGGGTGCCGCTCGCCGTCCAACAGGGCATCGATTTCGGCCTGGATGTGGCCGCCGAATCCGCCCGGGTGCGCGGTGACGAGGGGTTGCTCGCCGAGTTGATCTCGAACCTGCTGGACAATGCGTTCCGCTACGGCCGGCGCGGCGGCAGCGTGACGCTCGGCGTGCGCCAGGCGGGCGAGGGCCTCGAGTTGTACGTCGCCGACGATGGCCCTGGCATCGCTCCGGCGTTGCGCGCACGCGTCTTCGAGCGGTTCTTTCGCGCGCCTGGCACGCCCGGTGACGGCTGTGGGCTAGGCCTCGCGATCGTGCAGGAAATCGCGCGGCGGCATGCGGCAACGCTGGCGGTGATCGGTCCACCCGAACGCACCGGCTCCGAATTCCGCGTGACGTTTCCGCGCGGCTGATCGCGACCTCGCACGCGGCCTGATCGCGTGACGCAATTCCCAGTTCCCGCATCCGGCTCCGTGGTGGCGCAGGCCGGAAAGCCTGTCGAAAGCTTGCTTTCCTAGCATCCTGGCGACGGCATGCAGGTTGGCCCGGAACCGCCAACCGTGCCCGTGCCGTCGCGGGTCTCCGGAGGCATGCATGAATCGACGAAAGCGTACCCCTGCCATGGCCGTGCCGCGCGCGGCTCTGCTGCTCATGACGATGCCCGCGCTGGCGCAGATGCCGCCGGTCCGCGTGGTCGAGGCGGCCGTGGAATCCGGCCTGTTGGGTGTGCACTGGCCCGATGCCGCTCCGGGCACCGTCATCCTTCTCTCTTGCGGCGGCTGCAGCGTGCATGAACTGGCACTGCCGGCGAACGTGGCCTTCACCATCAATGGACGCAACGCCACGCTCGCCGATGTGCGCCAGGCGGCGGGCGTGCACAGCGACGCCACTGTCACGCTGCATTACCTGCCGGGCCCGCGTCGCATCAGCCGGGTCGACGTGACGGTTTTCTAGCGCGGTGCGCCCCAGAGGATTCCCGGAGGAACTGTCCATGCAGTACCCACTGATCCGTCGAATGGCCGTGCTCATTGCCGCCTGCCTCTACGCGCTGGGGGCCGCCACCGCGACAGCCGACGACACCGAGATCTTCTTCAGCACCGGCAACGGCGGCAACGCGAACGTGATGTTCATCCTCGATACCTCGGGCAGCATGAACGACGTCGTTACCAGCCAGTCGCCGTACGACTCGACGATCAGCTACACCGCCGACAAGTGCAGCACGCAGTTCGACGGCAATTACGTCTACTATGGCTCGGGCGGGACCGTGCCCGCCTGTGGCAGCACCGCCACGATCCCGGTTGCCCGCTTCAAATGCGTCGATGCGGCCGCGGCGCTGGCCGCCGGGCCGGGCACCACGAGTGCGGGCTACTACAGCGCCAGTCCGCTGATCCAGTGGGGACCGATCACGATCGTCAGCGGCCGCGGCAGGACGCGCACCAGCACGACGACCGAGGAGTGGCAGGGCAAGCTCGGCCTGGCCAACGGCACCGACGTCGAGTGCAAGAACGACGCAGGCCAGGCGGGGAACGGTTCGACCGGCGGCGCCAACCTCTACCCGACGAAATTCGCGAACGCCACCAGCACCGCGGGCATCTGGGATGTGGCCGCGAATTCGTGGTGGGCCGTCAACGGCAATGCCGGTGGCAGTTACGTCATCTACAGCGCAAACTACCTCAACTACTACTACGACTCGCAGTACGTCTCGACCAACACCAAGGTGGCGGTGCTGCAGCAGGCCATGGCCTCGATGCTCGGCAGCATGTCGAACATCAACGTGGGCCTGATGCGCTATGACGCCCGCGGTGCCGGCGGCATGGTGCTCAATCCGATCGCGCCGATCGCCACCAACGCCGCGCCGATACTGGCCAACGTGAACGCCGATGCGCCTTCCGGCAGCACGCCGATATCGGAATCGCTGTACGAGGCGTATGAATACTTCTCCGGCAAGGCGGTGTACTTCGGCAACAATTCGTATACCACGACGTGCCAGCAATGGACCGTCAGCACCTCGGGGCTGAAGACCTGCGCCTCGTTCACGACATCGCTCCAGCCGAGCGTGGCGAGCTCGCGCAATCCCGCCACCGCGTCCGCGACGAACTACAACAGCCCGGCGGGAAATTCCTGCCAGAAGAACTTCCTCGTGTTCCTGACTGACGGTCTGCCCAACAGCGACTACAAGGCGGATTCGCTGATCCAGAAGCTGCCGGGCTACGGGTCGACTTCCGCATCGTGCTACGCGAGCAGCGCGTCGATGTACAACGCCTTCGGCGTCGCCCAGCCCAGTGGCACCGACGGATCCGGCCTGTGTTCGGCGGCGATCGCCAGCTACATGTTCAAGAACGACATGCGGCCGGACGTGGCCTCGTTGCAGAACGTGACCAGCTACTTCATCGGCTTCGGCAATGACTTCGCCGACAGCAGCGGCGCGCCCACCGCTTCGTTCGATTATCTGCAGGACGTGGCCAGCAAGGGCGGCGGGCAGGCGTTCACGGCCACCAGCCTCACCGACCTCAATTCGGTCTTCAACCAGATCCTGACCAACGTGGTGAAGACCAACACGATGTTCTCGGCGCCGGCCGTGGCGGTGAACGCATTCAATCGCACGCAGACTCTCAACGACCTGTACGTGTCGGTGTTCAGTCCCCAGACCACCTTCCACTGGCCGGGAAACGTCAAGCACTACAAGTTCGTCGACGGTGTCGTCGTCGATGCCAACGGCGCGCCTGCGGTGGACGCGTCGACTGGATTCTTCTCGAGCAATTCACAGAGCTACTGGAGCGCGGCGCCCGATGGCTACGACATAACCAAGGGCGGGGCGGCGAGCAACATCCCCGACCCCGGGTCGCGCAACGTCTATACGTACATCGGCACGAATCCGGTGGGCCAGGGCGCCTCGATCAGGCTGGCCGGTTCCGTGAACACCAGCCTGGCGCCATCCAATCCGCTATTGACGCCGGCGCTCCTGAACATCGGCGCGCCGAGCGATCCGGAACTGGCCGATCTCGTGAACTGGTCACGTGGCATGGATCTGTTCGACGTCAACGCCAACGGCTCGACCACGGACCAGCGCCATGAAATGGGCGATCCGATCCATACTTCGCCGGCGGTGGTCATATACGGCCGCAACCCGGATGGCACGGATCACACGGTTGCATATGCACCGACGAACGACGGGTACCTCCACGCCATCGACGCCAACACCGGGGTCGAACTGTGGAGTTTCGTGCCGCAGGAGATGCTGCGGCACCTGATCGACCTGTACAACAACGACGCCACGCCGACCAAGCACTACGGCATCGACGGACCGGTCGCGGTGCTGAAATACGACGTGAACGGCGATGGCACCATCGACCCGACGGCAGGCGACCGCGTGATCCTGTTCTTCGGCACGGGACGCAATGCCGACGTGGCGATGTACTACGCGGTCGACGTCACCGACCCGGCGAATCCGGCGCTGATGTGGGCCATCGACGGTGCGACGCTGCCCGGGCTCGGGCAGGCCTGGTCGCAACCGACGGTCACGCGCGTCAAGGTGGCCGGCACGACGCAGAACAGCCAGAACCTGGTGCTGGTCATCGGCGGTGGCTACGACCCGACCGAGGACACTTACAACTACATCCCCGTGCCAGCGGGCAGCCCCGAACTCGGCAGCCACGTTTACATGGTCGATGCCTTGTATGGGACCCTGATCTGGTCGGCTGGCAGCGTGCCCGGCACCGCGAACTTCATTCATCCGCGGCTCGACCACGCGATTCCCTCGAATGTCGTGGCCATGGATCTCGACGGTGACGGCTACGCGGACCGCATGTATGTAGGCGACATGGCCGGCCAGGTTTGGCGCTTCGATATCACCAACGGCAACACCGCCAGCACGCTGGTGGCGGGCGGTCCGATCGCCTCGCTCGGCGCGCGCGATGTCACCGGCACGCCGGCGACTGCTGCCCGCCGTTTCTACAACGTTCCTGACGTGTCCATGGAGCAGACTCCGGGCGTTGCGCCGTTCATCAGCGTCGCGATCGGATCGGGCTATCGCGGCCATCCGCTTGACCGCGTGATCCAGGACCGCTTCTACGACATTCGCGATTCCGTCAGCCCATTCGCCAGCCTCCCGCAGTCGAGCTTCAACAACAGCGCGGTCGTGCCCCTGATCCGCGACGCTGAAACCGGGCTGCCCGCGAGCCTGATGGACATCACGACGCTGCAGAATCCGGTGCTGCCCGCCGGGTCCTACGGTTGGCAACTGGACCTCGACCAATACGGCGGCTGGATCGGCGAAAAGGTGCTGTCCGCTTCGTCCACGTTCAACAATTCAGTGATCTTCACCACGTACTCGCCGACCTCCGTGGTCGGCAGCAATCCGTGCGCGGGCGTCGGTTCGGGCACCAATCGCGTTTACCTGGTGAATGTCCTGAACGGCGCGCCGGTGCTCGACCGAAACAAGGACGGCACGATCAACAACGCGGATCGCGCCACCGACCTGGCGCAGGGCGGCATCGCGCCGCAGGTCGCGTTCCTGTTCCTCGCGCCCACCAGCGCGGACGGCAACAATGCTCCCGCGAACCAGTCCGCGAACGTGACATGCCTCACGGGCGTCGAAGTGCTGAACGTATGCAGCAAATTCAAGCAGCGCATCAAGACCTATTGGCGCGAAGGCGGCGCGCAGTGACCGGTGCGCGCGCGGGAGTCTTGATCTCGGCCGTCTTGTGAAGCGGGTGGCCTGTCGGTATCCGCCGACAGGATCCAGGCTCGGACCACGACGATTGGCGGCAGCCACGCGCTGTCGCCATGCAATAATGGCCTGCAATGCTGCGATCATTGCTCTCATGGGCCGCGCCCAGGGCCAAGTCCGAAGGGCTGGTCGATCGCGCGGTTCGCTACAACCCGTGGATCCGGCGTCGCGTCGCCGACGCCATGGCGCTTGCGGCGACCTGTTCCGATGCGGACGCGTTGCATGCGATGGCTGAGCGCCTGACGGCGGTCAGCTTGCGTGCCGCACTGTCGACCCGCTATGGGCAGGGCAGGGGCAACGTGCTCGCGGACTGGCCGTTGCTCGACAAGGCGACCGTCGTGGATGCGCCCGAGCGCTTCCGCAGCCGCGCGGTGCGTTTCGCGCTGCCGGCCGGCACCGGCGGCACGACCGGCGTGCCGCTCAGGATCTGGCGCTCGCTCGAATGCGTCGTGGCCGAGCAGGCGTTCCTCGATGGATTGCTGGCCCCGCACCGGCTGACGATGCGGCAATCGCGCGTGGCGATCCTGCGCGGTGACCGCGTCAAGGACATGCGGGACCAGGCACCGCCGTTCGGCCGCATCAGCCACGGCGGCAAGCGGCTCACGCTGTCCGCCGCCCATCTCAATCCCGATTCGTTTCCATGGTATGCAGCGGCGCTCGGCGATTTCGCGCCGTCGGTGCTGTGGGTGTATCCGAGCGCGGCGCAGAACCTGTTGCGCCTGTACCGGGAATCAGGCCGGCAACAATCGGTGCCCGTCATGCTCGCATCCTCCGAGATGATGCCGCCGGGCCTGCACCGGGCGCTCGAGGAACAGTTCCGCTGCCGCGTCATCAACTACTACGGGCAGGCCGAGCGCGTGTGCCTGGCCGTGAGCACGGTGCCCGGCGAGTTCCGCTTCATTCCGGAGTACGGGCGGGTGGAGCTGTTGCCGCGGCCAGCGGAACCCGGTGCGGCGCTGCAAGCGGCGGAGATTGTCGCGACCAGCTACTGGAACGCCGCGATGCCGCTGGTGCGATACCGCACCGGTGACTCGCTGATGCTGCCGCAGTACCATGATGCGGAGTGGCTGTCGGAAATCGCGCTGGGCCTGCGGCCGTTCGAAGCGGTACTCGGTCGCGAGGGGGAATACCTGCTGACGCGGGATGGCATGCGCATCATCGGCCTGAACCAGATTCCGCGCGAGGTGCGCCACGTGGCGCAGCTGCAGCTGGTGCAGACGGATTTCGAGCAGCTCGAGGTCCATGTGGCGGCATTGCCCGGGTACGACGCCGACGACGAGCGCGACATCCTGGAGCGGGCGCGCAGCAAGGTACCCGCCGCAATGCACGTCAGCGTGCGCACCGTGCCGCAGCTCGCGGTCAATGCCCGGGGCAAGGCGCCGTTCGTCATCCGTCACGTTGGAGGCTGAAGGCGATGCAGGCATTCGAACGATGCGTGCGCGTGGCTGCCTTGGCGCTGCTGTGGGCCGGCAGTGCCGGCGTTCGCGCCGACACGATGGAACCCTATGAACAGGTCCGCATGCAATACGAGATGGCCCACTACGGGATTTGCGCCTCGTACGGCTGCAGCAACGGAGGCGGCCCGCGCATCGGCTACGACCCGTGCTTCCTGGCCCTGAACGCGATGCGCCCGTGCACCACGAGCCAGCTGCGGGGCACCGCGCAGGGCGGAGTCGATCCGCATCTCGTCGGCGCCTGGGAACTGCCGTTCAAGGACAGCTTCTGGATGCTGGAAGTGCGCCGCGACGGCACCTACCGGTTCCGCAACAGCGCACTGGCCAAGGGCCTCACGGTCTCGGGAAAGTTCTCGGCCGCGGACGGGCATTGGTCGTTGCAGACCGCCGGCGGCTACGCCGATGGCGGCAACTACCTCTTCCAGGCTCCGGATGTCTGGATCGCGACCGGAAAGCTCGGCGCCGCCGCCTGGCGCCGTGCCGCCTCCTTCGACGGTCCGGTGCAGCCTTGTCCGGTCGCCCATCAGGCCGCATCACGCGGCGGTGCGATCGACCCGGATATCGTCGGAACGTGGGTGCTGCCACTCAAGGGCGGCCATTGGGTGTGGGAAATCGGCGCCGATGGCACCTACCGGTTCCACAGCGAAGCGGGCGATGGCGCGCCGCCTCACAGCGGCAAGTTCGCCGCCGCCCTGTGGCATTGGTCGCTGACAGCCACGAATGGATACACGGACACGGGCCTCTATTACTACCAGGCCCCCGACATGCTGCTGGCCACCGGCAGGCTCGGGGCGGCCGCGTGGCGCCGGCCCGCGACCGGCGTGCGCGACTGCCCGGCTCGAGAGCGGGACAGCGCGGACGTGCGGTAGCTGGACTCGATCCTGTGGCCGTCGATTGCCACGATCTCAATGCCTTCCTTCCAGCCGCTGCAGAATCCATCATCCGCCGAAACGATGCCCGGAGGTTTCCCCTCATGAAAGTCTACTGGATCACGCGCCGGGATCAGCTCGAGGCCATCGCCGGCACGGTGCGGCAGGACATTGCCGATCGGCTGAGCGCGATGGGGCCTTGCACGGTCGCGGCGCTGGCCGATGCACTCGGGTACCGGCCCACGGCCCTGTACCAGCATCTGGCGGCGTTGCAGCGCGTCGGGCTGGTCAAATCGCAGCCATCGCGCGGCGGGCGCGGCCGGCCCGCCACGCACTACCGCATGATCGCTCCGCTGGTGCGGTGGTCGCGCGCTCCGCGGCTGCAGATCAACCGCGAACCGATGGCGCGCGCCGCGAGGGCGCTGGCGACACGCGCTGCGAAGGACTACGCGCGCGGCTTCGACGTGCCGCACTGGACGCTCGAGGGCCCGGGCCGCAATCACTGGATGTTCCGGCTCGTCGCCAGGCTGTCGAAGAAGCGCCTGGCGCGCATCAACAGGCTGCTGGATGAGGTGGCCCGGCTGGCGTACACGCCGGATCCCGGTTCGGGGCCGCTGGTCAGCGTGGCCTGCCTGCTCGCACCGATACCGGAACGCGCGCGCCGTGTGGCTCCCGCGCGGGCAGGGCGCCGGCGCCGGTAGGCGCACGCGGCCGGTCCGCTTCCCCTCCCGCCGGTTCCGTCGGCCCGGCAACCTGGGCACTGCCTGTATTTTTCATAAAGTGTATACTTTGTGAGTATTATGGCGATCGTCCCCGGAGGTCATGCCGATGAAGAGTCCCGCCCTGCATGTGGTTGCCGTGCTGCTGTCCCTGTCCCTGCCGCTGTCGGTGGCTGCCGCCACGGCTGCCGAAGCAGAACCGCCGCGCCATCTGGTTGACGAGGTCGCGTCGAGCGAGGGCACGCTGAGCGTACCGGGCGCCACCTACTCCTATACCGCCGAGGCGGGCATCCAGGTCGTGCACCTCGCCGATCCGAAGGACAGCGATCCGCCGCAGCCGAACGACAAGGGCGTGCTGCCGCCGGTCGAGCCGGAAGCCGGCATGTCCTATGTCGCCTACTTCCTCGGCAAGACGCCCAACCCGGCGCGGCCGCTGACCTTCATCTTCAATGGCGGACCCGGGTCCTCGACGATCTGGCTGCACATGGGCGCCTTCGGCCCGAAGCGGGTGGTGACGACCGACGACACGCACACGCCGGCGGCGCCGTATGCGATCGTCGACAATGCCGCGTCGCTCCTGCCGGAATCGGACCTGGTGTTCATCGACGCACCGGGCACGGGATTCGGGCACCTGCGTGGCGCGGACAAGAACAAGGCCTTCTGGGGCGTCGATGCCGATGCGCACGCCTTCGCGAACTTCATCGTCGCATTCCTCTCGAAGCACGACCGCTGGAACTCGCCCAAGTACCTGTTCGGCGAGAGCTACGGCACGACGCGTGCGGCGGTGCTCGCGTATGTGCTGCAGGACGAGAAGTCCATCGACCTCAACGGCATCATGCTGCTGTCGCAGATCCTGTGCTTCGACAACAGCCCGGACGGCCCGCAGTTCAACCCGAGCGTCGACCAGCCCTACGCGCTCGCGCTGCCGACCTATGCGGCGACGGCCTGGTACCACAAGCAGCTGCCCGGCCAGGTCGGCGCGCTCGAACCCTTCCTGGCTGAGGTCGAGAAGTTCGCGCTCGGCGAATACCTGAATGCGCTCGCGGAAGGATCGGCGTTGGCGCCGGATCGCCGCGCCGCGATCATCGCCAAGCTGCACGAGTACACCGGACTGCCGGCGGACTACATCGACCGGGCAGACCTGCGCATCAATGGCGGCGTGTTCGAGCAGCACGTGCTCGGTACGCAGACGACGGGGCGGCTCGACACGCGCTTCTCCGGCCCGACGATCGATCCGTTGGCCGAGGAAGCGGCCTATGACCCGCAGGCCGCCGCGATTTCATCGGCCTATGTGTCGGCGTTCAATGACTACGTGCGGCGCCAGCTGCACTTCGGCAAGGACGACACCTTCAAGCAGACCTACGCGGCCATCGGGAACGCGTGGGACTACCTCCACCAGCCGCCGGGAGCGCCCTCGAAGCTGCCGCAGACCACCAACGTCATGCCGGATCTCGCCTTCGCGATGAAGGCGAACCCGAACCTCAAGGTGCAGATGCACGGCGGCTACTACGACCTGGCCACGCCGTACTTCGCCGCGGAGTACGAGCTGCGTCACCTCGGGCTGCCGCCGGAACTCGCCCGCAACATCGAGGTGCGGCTCTATCCGTCCGGGCACATGGTCTACGCGAACGCCGCCTCGCTCGTGGCGCTGCACGACAACGCTTCCGACTTCATCGCGCGCACGCGCGGTGGAGGTGGCAAGGCGGCTGCGCTGGCACCGTGACGTGACCGCGCCGCCGGTGCGCGTCGGGCGCGACGCTCACTGCAGGTCGCGCGGAATGTCCTCGTTCCAGGTGCGCGTGCGGATCACGGCGCCGTCGCGCAGCAGCTCGCGCGTGTAGGAGTAGTGCAGCACTTTCGCGTCGCTCGCCAGCCGCAGGTGACCACGATAGGTGAGCACGCGGTCGGCGAGGGTCTCGATCGTCTCGGCCTCGCCCTCGGCATCGGCGGCTTCCGGATGCGCATCATCGACGTGATAGATGATCTGCTCCGAGTGATCGGAGCGGCCCCAGGGGAAGGTGGTGGCCGTCGTGCCGCGCCATTTGACCGTGCTGCGCCCGCTGTTCTCGTCGCGCGCGATCGACCAGGTGCCTGGCCAGGCGTAGTCGCCGCCCGGGGTCGCGAAACCGTCGGGCTGCTCGATCGGCCCGGGCGGCGCAAACGGCGCCGGCGCCTCACCGTGGGTGGGCACGATCGGCAAGGCCAGGGATGAACCGGTCTCGCCGCCCAGGCGCAGCGTCGTCGTCATCGGATAAGGCGTCGGCCACAGCATCGGCCACTGTGCATTCGACACCGATACACGGATGCGGTGTCCCGGTTCCCAGGTCCAGGAACCCAGGTACAGGTCGAACTGCAGCACGTACTCGCGATCCGGCACCATCGGCTCGGGGTGTTCGAGCGAGTCGCGCTGTGCGCCGCTCTGGCCTGCGCCGGTGATCGCCGTGACCGCGCCGTCCGGGGCCACGTCCTGCAGGCGCACGAACCAGTTGGCGAGCGGGGCCGAGGCGCTGACGACGAGCCGCGCGCGCGGCTGGCCCAGCATCGCGACGGGTTCCTCCAGCACCGCGCTCTCGTAGACGAGCGAGTACGCGTCGGCGGGCCGCTGGTCGCCGAGCAGCTCGCCCCACCAGAAGCCGGCTTGCGCGCCGCCGGAGGGCACGTAGCGCAGCGTGTCGGTCGCGGCGCCGGTCATCGTGGTGGACAGCGTGCGATGGGCGCCCAGGTACCAGGTGACGTGCCGCAGGTCCTTCGGCGGCCAGGTGTCCGCACGCCACTCTCCCGGCACGTCCTGCGGCTGCGCGCCGGGCGGATGGCTGTGCTGCTGGTAGTAGACGACGCGCGGATCGCGGTCGACGCCGTTGTCCGCTCCCTTGAGCCAGTGGTCGAACCAGCGCACCGCCTGGTCGCGCCACTCGATGCGCGGCCCGTAGATGCTGGTGTTGGGGAAATCGTGGTTCCAGGGCCCGATGAGGGCGTGCACCGGCGCGCGCACCTGCTCGAGCATGCGCACCACGCTGTTGCGATAGCCATCCTGCAGGCCGGCGACCAGGAAGCAGGGGATGCGGATGTCGGCGAGTTCGCGCACCGGGGCATGCCAGAAGGCGCCGTCGCGCTGGTGACGGAAATAATCGAGCGACCAGGGCTGCGAATCCATCCGGCGCGCGAGCGTGTCTTCATCGAGCGGAAAATCCGGCGCGCCGCTGATGCCCTGCAGCAGGTCCTGCGCCACTTCGAATTCGTCGATGTGCAGGATGCCGTCCATGTAGTGCACGTCTTCGGTGAACAGCCGTTCGGTGCCTTCGACCGCGAGGATCGCCTTCAGCGCCGGCGGATGGCGCATCGCCATCTGGATCGAATTGAACGCGCCCCACGAGATCCCGAGCATGCCGACGTTGCCGTTGCACCAGGGCTGGCGGGCGAGCCAGGCGATGATCTGGTCGCCGTCGGCCTGTTCCTGCGCGGAATACTCGCGATCGGTCGGCGTGCCGCCGCTGTTGCCGAAGCCGCGGATGTCGACGCGCACGCCCACGTAGCCGTGCCGCGCGAAGTACACGTGATGGGCGTAGTCGCCCGTGGCCATGTCATCGTCCTTGCGATAGGGCAGGTACTCGAGCAGCGCGGGCAGGCGCTCGCCGCGCCTGAGATTCGCCGGCATGTACAGCGTCGCGGCGAGCCGCACGCCGTCGGGCATCGTGATCGCCGTGCGCACCAGGCGCACTTCCGCATCGCCGGCGCACGCCGGGAGCGTGATGCCCAGCATGCCGCCGAACATGACGCACAGGGCGATCGCGCAGCGGACTGGTGCTGGAGCAGTCGGGGTCATGCGGCGTGTCCTCTGCGGTCTGCAGTGGCGGGAGATTACGGAAACTTCATCGCGCAGCCGCAGTTTATCCCCGGTAAGCACCTAGCCGCTACGTAGATCCCGCCATGGGTGCGGCCGGCCGCGGCGACTAGTCTCGCACCCGTGGCACGGCGATCAGGACCGGTTCTTGACCGGGAGGGAGCGGGGATGGACAGGCGACTTGTCGTGATGGGCCGCAGCGGGTGGGCGAGCGCATTGATAGCCATGCTGTTGGCGCCTGCCGCGCAGGCGGTGCCGAGTTTTGCACGGCAGACCGGCATGGCCTGCGAGGCCTGCCACACGGTGTTTCCGGAGCTCACGCATTTCGGGCGAATGTTCAAGGCCAATGCGTACACCGTCGACAACCTCAAGCCCGTGCGCGGTGTCTCGGCGACGCGGGAGGAAATGCTGGCGCTGAGCGGCCTGCCGCCCATCGCCCTGATGGTGCAGGTCTCGCAGACCAGCATCGCCAAGGCAATCCCCGACGGCGCCGGCAATTTCTCGCAAAGCAGTTCGGTCGCGTTTCCGCAGCAGATCAGCCTCTTCTATGCCGGCAAGATCGCGCCGCGCCTGGGCGCCTTCATACAGCTCACCTACGGGAACGACTCCGGCACGGTCGGCATCGACAACGTCGACCTGCGCTGGGCCAACAACCAGGTGCTGCCGGGCGACAAGAGCCTGATCTACGGCATCACGGCCAACAACAACCCGACGGTGCAGGACCTGTGGAACAGCACGCCGGCGTTTGGATATCCGTACGCGGCCAGCAATGCGAACGTGTCGCCGCTCGCCGCGACGCAGATCGACGGCACGCTCGGGCAGGATGTGGCGGGCGTGAGCCTGTACGCCATGTGGAACGAATCCCTGTATGGAGAGATCGGCACCTATCGGTCGGCCAAGCAGGGGGCTGCGAACGCATTGACCGGCGCCGCCGGGCCGCTCGATGGCACGACTTCGAACGTCATCGTGGGCGGTGCGCCGTACTATCGCCTCGCCTATGAATACCTGTGGGGCCGTCACTCGCTGTCCGTGGGCGTGTACGGCGCCACCTTCAAGCTGGTGCCGGGCGGCAGCACCGACGCGCCGGGCACGCTCAGCGGACCGGCCAATGAATTCCGGGACAACGCGGAAGACTTCCAGTACCAGTTCATCGGTGACCAGCACCTGTTCACGCTCGCCGGCACGCACATCCGCGAGAAGATGACGCTGAACGCGAGCTTCGGCGACGGCCTCGGGGCCGACAACCTGCGCGACGACCTGGCGACGACGCGCCTCACCGGCACGTACTACTACAAGCGCAAGTACGGCGCGACCGTCGGCCTGTTCTCGACGACCGGGAGCCTCGACGCGCAGCTCTACGCCGGTGATGCGCCGATCGTGGTCACCAGCGCCAGCGGCAAGCCCGACACGCGCGGATGGATGGCGGAGCTGAGCTACATGCCCTGGCTCAATACGCGCCTGTCGCTGCAGGACACGCAGTATTCGAAATTCAACGGCGGCAGCACGAACTACGACGGCTTCGGCCGCAATGCGAGCGACAACAATTCGCTCTACCTGCTGGTCTGGTTCAATTATTGAGGCGCGTGCATATGAAAACCCTGATCAGGACCGTGGGTGTCGTGGCTGCGCTGGTCATGTCGCAGCGGAGCGTTGCGACCGAGGAAATATCCGCCGAGGCGCGCCTCGCCGCGCAGCGCGTGGCCGTGACGGTCTGCGCCACCTGCCACGGCAGGCAGGGGCGCAGCGTCGCCCCCAAGTTCCCCGCGCTCGCGGGCCAGCATCCGAAGTACCTCGCCGCGCAGCTGCAGGCATTCAAGGCGCAGACCCGCGGCGATGCGGACGCGGTCGGCTACATGTGGGGCATGGCGGCGCCGCTGAGCGATGAGATGATCGCGGCGCTGGCGGCATACTACGGCGCACAGTCACCGGGGCCGGGCTCCGGCGGCGACGCCGGCGCGATCGCGCGCGGCGCCGACATCTACGCCAACGGCGTAACCGCCGAAGGCATACCGCCCTGCGTCGCCTGCCACGGACCGGGCGCGGCCGGCACGGATGAGTTTCCGCGCCTGGCCGGGCAGCATGCGCAGTACCTGCTGAAGCAGTTGCGCTCGTTCCAGAACAACATGCGCAATGTCGCCGTGATGCACGGCGTGGCGCAGGACCTCAAGGCCAACGAGATGGAGGCGGTCGCCGCCTACCTCCAATCGCTGCGCTAGTGCGTCAGTTCGCCGTCCCGGCGTCGACGTTCCAGCCTTGCACGTCAACGTGCGGCGGCGCCGCGCCCAGGTCGGCGCTGCGATAGGTGGCGGTGAGCTCGCGCCGTTCGCCCGGCAGCAGCGAAATGTAGTTGTCCTGCCACACCACCGGCAGCACTTCGTCGCCACCGGGGCCTTTCGTCAGCTTGAGCCGGACGAAGAACGCCACGCTCTTGGACGGGTTCGTCACCTCGACCCGCGTGATCGACTGCCCGCCCGCCTGCGAGGTGTGCGATCTCGCCTGCAGGTTCACTTTCGGCAAGCGTGCCAGTGACGTGAAATCCGCAAAGCTCTTCGTCGGCGTCGTCCACCACGTGGATTTCGGCCAGTCGAGCGTCTCCGGCGCGGTCGACAGCCAGTAGAAATTGGACCCGACCAGCGCGCCGCCCGCGTCGAACACGCGCAGGTCGAGGAAATAGGCCTGGGAAAGGCCTTCCAGGGACGGCAGCTCCAGCACCTTCGCCGTGCTGTCGGCGGCGGCATCGACCGTGACGTCCTTCGAATACCTCACTGTCGCATCCGCGTCGAGGATCCTCGCGGACACGCGCAGGCCCGCGGCGTCGATGTACTGGCTGCTCACCAGCCACACCGAATGATCGTCATAGCCGTACACCGGATCGAGCGGCTGCATGGCCTTCTTGGCGCCGAAATAACCGCCACCGGGCTGCAGGTAGTAGTCGTACAGGTGCCAGATCATCGACGGCCACGCGTTGTCGAGCATCCACTGGATCACCCCGGTCGAGTGGTATTTGTTGCGGCTGTAGGCCTCGTACATCGCACGCACGCCTTCGTAGGCCGCCGCCTGCGCCTTGAACGTGTAGTCCTCCGCGCTCGCCGACGCGCCGTAGCGTTGCTCCAGCGCGTTCGTGAACACATGCAGGTTGCCGAATTCACCGCCGCCGGCGTGGTAGTTCCAGACTTCGTCGATCGGCCACAGGTGCTCCTT
>Ga0335070_10002288_pt1 | contig 22327 bp, 21 predicted proteins | sample Lox_Sample_13_FD_206722 | JGI IMG/M metagenome (GOLD analysis project Ga0335070, IMG submission 206722) | Soil microbial communities from Loxahatchee National Wildlife Refuge, Florida, United States - Lox_Sample_1.3 | ecosystem: Environmental > Terrestrial > Soil > Wetlands | place: USA...
CCGGCTGCGCTTCATCGTAAGAGGCAAGAGTCCTAATCCTCTCATCCCTGACCTCGAGCTGTGAAGGCCACCATACAAAAAAAACCGGTTTTTCAATCCCTTCCCAGATGATGTGACCGGTGAGGGCAAGTCGGACCGGTCCGCTGAAGCTGGGGACTCTTTCCGCCGTAAGCTTTCTGCGGATGGGTAAAAGACTGATACCGTCTTCCGTGGCCATTCCCGCACCTCCGCAGATGCCCAGGTAGCTGCCGCCTTCCTTAACGAAACGCCGTATCTCCTCCTGCCCCCGATCCCCCAAAGTGCTTATCTTGTTCGAAGCCCAGCCGCCCGGCACGTATAGCATCCGGTATGGGGAAAGTGCTCCCCCACGGACATCTTCTGACCGGACCAGATCAAAAGGCAATCCCTCATCTTTCAGCGCCCGCCAAGCCATCAGTCCCCAGGCGAACGATTCATCCCAGAGCAGGGCACATGCTTTTTGTGACACGTTTTTCCTCCCGCGCGCAAGCTGTTTTCCCTGTAGGCCATACGCTTTTTCCACTGGATGACCGGGCGATCAACCGAAAAGCACATGCAATTAAAATCAGAGGGTTGCAAATAAAAAAACCCTAAAAAAACGCAGGTGTACTGTAAAAGAAAAGCTTGACAGAATATTTTATGTCATTATCATAATTTATATAGTTTGTCTATTCTAACCCTTCAAATCAGGATGCCTCAGCAGCAACGAAAAGCAAAGTTGCTTCATGGAAAGGAGGAAGTTATGAGCGGCAAAGAATTCGAGAAAATGTGGAAGACAGAGGACTGGTGGTCGGTCTGGCTGGGTCTCGGCATCGTATTCCTCGCGATCATCGTATTCTGGGCAGGTGGATCTATCAAGAGCTGGGTTGTCGTACCGGCCAAACTGACCGAATTCAGCAAGGTCTGGGCGGATCTGTCCAAGAATGCAACGGGGTACCTGCTGATCTTTCTCCTTTTTGGTTCCGTATTCAGCGTATCCATGGCCATCATGGGCTACAATCTGAAAGAGTTCATACCCGGCTTTATCATTCTTTTTGTCGGTTCTATGATCATTTTTTATCTCGCTGGATGGAAGTTGATGGAGGATCTCAATATTGAAGCGCCACTGCTTGCACTCATCATCGGGCTTATAATCTCAAATGTGATGAAAATCCCCGCCTGGATGAAAGTCTCCTTGCGAACGGAGTATTACATCAAGACCGGTATCGTCCTTCTTGGTGCGACCCTCCCCTTAACAATGATCATCACCGCCGGACCCGTTGCAATGCTTCAAGCGACCATTGTGTCCATTGTCACCTGGCTGACTATCTACCTGGCCGCGACAAAGATTTTCAAACTCGAACCCAAGTTCGGGGCGGTCCTGGGCGCCGGCGGAGCCGTCTGCGGCGTGTCCGCTTCCATTGCAGTGGGGGGTGCTGTGAAGGCAAGAAACGAACACATCTCCATTTCCATTGCCGTCGTCACGGTCTGGGCCATCGTCATGATCTTCGTGCTGACCTTCGTCATGAAGCAGGTCGTTCCGGGAACGATCACACCCGGAGTGGCCGGGGCCATCGTCGGCACATCGGAGTTCGCCGATGCCGCCGGTTTTGCCGTTGTGGCTGAATTGGCGACCAGGTTCGGCGAGGCGCCGATCCACACGTTTACACTGATGAAGGTTATCGGACGCGATATCTGGATAGGCATCTGGGCTCTCATCCTGTCCGTTATTTCCGTCATGTACTGGGAAACGGGTGAAGGCGAAAAGAAAAGCACCGTCAGTGCCGGTATCATCTGGGAGCGTTTCCCCAAGTTCGTCCTCGGATTCCTGGCGGCTTCCCTCATCATGAGCTTTGTCTCCACCATGGTGCCGGCGAATTATCTCGGCAAGGCCAATCTGGAAGGGAAGTACAAAGGCAAGGAGTACAAGACGGATTTCTCGCAGTACCAGATACCCCCGCAGTATGCCGATCGCATCAAGGTTGACACGACTAAAGGGGTTGTCACGGTCAAGGGTGAACTTTCCGACGCGGATTTGAAAGCCCTGACTGCCAATGCTTCGCCAGACCAGGTAATCGTTCTCAATCAGCTTGTCGCCAGTTCAAGCTGGTTTGACAGTGTGTTGACCCCCAACGTAATCTCGCCGATCAAGAAGCTTCGTTCCTGGGCTTTTGTATTCTGCTTCCTGTGCATTGGCCTCTCGACGCGTTTCGCGGATCTGGCCCACTTCGGGCTGAAGCCTTTCTGGGCCTTCACGATCGGGGTCATCATCAATGTTCCACTCGGCATCGTACTATCCGCGATAACATTCAAGGATTACTGGATGAAGATCGGATGATATAAGATAAGGAGGTTATACTTATGGCGAAATCAGAAACACCCCTGCTGGACCAGCTGCAAGAGGGGAAATGGCCGAGCTTCGTCGATGAGATGAAGCAAGCTGCCAAGAAGAAGCCCATGGCTCAGGATCTTGTGCGGCAGCTCGAGCTTTCGTATAAAGAAAAAATCGGCCACTGGAAGCACGGAGGTATCGTTGGTGTCAAGGGCTACGGGGGCGGTGTTATAGGACGATACTCAGACCGCCCGGAGCAGTTTCCGAATGTACAGGCCTTTCACACTCTCCGGGTGAACCACCCGACGGGGTGGTTCTACAGGACAGAGGCCCTGCGCAATCTCTGTGACGTGTGGGACAAGCACGGCAGCGGTTTGACGAATATGCATGGCTCCACCGGCGATATAATTCTCCTGGGAACTACGACGGATCACCTCCAGGAATGTTTTGATGATCTCTCGGCAAAAGGCTTTGACCTGGGTGGCTCAGGCTCTGCCTTACGGACGCCCAGCGCCTGTGTGGGACCGGGTCGCTGTGAATGGGCCTGCATCGACAGTCTCGATGCCTGTTACAATATTACCATGAGATTTCAAGATGAGATTCACCGCCCGATGTTCCCGTACAAATTCAAAATCAAGATCGCAGCCTGTCCTAATGACTGTGTCGCCTCCATCGCCCGCTCGGATCTGGCCATTATTGGCACCTGGAAGGGTGATATTCCGATCGACCAGAAGGAAACGGCTGCCTATGCCGCTGCGGGTCTCGATATCCAGAGAGAGGTCTGCAACTTCTGCCCGACAAGGTGCATGGTCTGGAACGGCAAGGAGCTGAAGATCTATGACGAAGACTGTACCCGGTGCATGCACTGCATCAACCTAATGCCGAAGGCCCTGCGGCCGGGAGGCGAAAAAGGCGCAACCATCCTCATCGGCGGCAAGGCCCCCATTGTTGAGGGAGCGCTACTCTCCTGGGTAATAGTGCCTTTCATGAAGCTGGAACCTCCCTACGATGAATTGAAGGATCTCATCATGAAGATTGTGGATTGGTGGAGTGAGAATGCACGCTCTCGCGAACGGGTCGGGGAGCTTATCAAGCGCGTTGGCATGAGGACCTTTCTGCGGGCCGTCGAACTTCCCGCGTTGCCTCAGATGGTCAGGGCCCCCAGATCCAACCCCTACGTCTTCTTCTGGCCTGAAGATATTAAAAAGGAGGTGAAGTGATATGCCTACCGATATTGGACCCCCTAACTATAAACTGATGCTTCCCCCTATGATTCAGCGCAATTACGGGAAGTGGCGCTATCACGAAATACTCCAGCCCGGTGTGATGGTGCACGTCGGTGAAACAGGAGAGGCTCTCTATACAGTACGCGCAGGCTCGCCACGGCTCCTGTCGACAGACCACATCCGCGAGATTTGCGATATCGCCGAGAAGTACTGCAACGGCTATCTGCGCTTCACGAGCCGCAACAACATCGAGTTTCTCCTCGAGGACAAGGAGAAAGTAACCCCACTGCTTACCGAACTGGCCCAGAAAAAATACCCAGTTGGCGGGATAGGGCACGCCATATCTAATGTCGTCCACACCCAGGGTTGGGTGCACTGCCATACGCCGGCAACTGATGCCTCGGGCCCCGTCAAGGCCTTGATGGACGAGATCTATGAGTATTTCGTCACGATGAAACTGCCCAACCACGTGCGGATCGCCCTGGCATGCTGCCTGAATATGTGCGGCGCTGTCCACTGCTCCGACATCGCTATCCTCGGTATTCATCGGACGGTCCCCAAGCCGGACAATACTCGTATCCCGAACCTATGTGAAATCCCGACCACGGTAGCATCCTGCCCTACCGGAGCAATCCGCGGGGACACGAAGACCAAGACTGTTGTCGTTAACAATGACAAGTGCATGTACTGCGGTAACTGTTATACCGTCTGCCCGGCAATGCCCATAGCCGATGCTGACAACGACGGGATTTCCATCTGGGTGGGAGGCAAGGTCTCCAACGCCCGCAGCAAACCGATGTTCTCCAAACTAGCGATACCCTACCTGCCGAACAACCCGCCGCGGTGGCCGGAAACTGTTGCCGCCGTGAAGAACATTATCGAAGTCTACGCGAAAAATGCCAGGAAACATGAGCGGGTCGGCGAATGGATTGAGCGCATTGGCTGGGAGCGTTTCTTCAGCCTGACAGGTATTCCCTTCACTGACAAGCACATCGATGATTTCGATCTGGCTACGGAAACGTTCCGGTCATCGACGCAGTTTAAATGGAGGTGAGCATGAGCGAGGATCTGAAAGCGCGGGTCCTTGAGGCGTTCTGCCAAAGGTCAAAGGGCGAAAAGAAGATGTTCTACATCCGTGATGTCACCAAGTGGTTTCCCGATGAAGACCGGCATGCTGTCCAGGATGCCGTCAAGGCCCTTATCGAAGAGGACGCGGTGAAGTACTGGTCGAGCGGAAGTACGACCTATCTCGTGCTGGCGGAATGCTATCCGAAGGAACGGTAATGACAGCTTACGCAGGTGATAGAGAATGAGCCGATCCTGTCCCCGGCTGGTCATTGGGGCTTTGCGTGGGAGTGCCGGTAAGACGACGCTCTGTGCAGCTTTGGCTGTGACTCTCTCTAAGCGAGGCCGCATGGTAATCCCGTTCAAAAAGGGCCCGGATTATATCGATGCCGCCTGGCTTTCCCGGGCGGCATCGAACCCGTGCTACAATCTGGATACGTTTATGATGGGACGGGAACAGGTCGCACTCTCCTTCTCGCGACATGCCTCGTCGGGAGCCATATCGCTGATTGAAGGGAACCGGGGGCTTTATGACGGATCGAGTCCGGATGGGGAGCACAGCTCAGCTGAGCTGGCCAAACTAATCAAGGCGCCGGTAGTTCTGGTGATTGACTGCGACAAAGTCACCCGGACGACAGCCGCCATGGTTCTCGGATGTCAGCTCTTTGATCCAGAGGTGGAAATCCGGGGAGTGATCCTCAATCGGGTAACAGGAAATCGCCACACAACTGTTGTAAGAAAGGCTGTTAAAGACTATTGTGATATCCCCGTTCTCGGAACCGTACCCAGGATGACGGATTTTCCTTTTTCGGAAAGACATCTTGGGTTGATTCCCCCGCAGGAACATGACCGGATCTGTCAAGCTCTGGACAAGGCTGCGAACATTGCCGAAGATTATCTGGATGTTGAAGGTTTAATCGAAATCGCTGAAAACGCCCGTCTATGGGAAGATGTTTCGCTGCCGAACGGTTTTCATACTTGTGAGACGGCAAATGATCAAGTAACTATAGCTGTGATCAGGGATAGGGCTTTTCAGTTCTATTACCCTGAGAACGTCGAAGCTCTTGCTGCCTGCGGTGCGAAGGTTATAGAGGTCAGCGCTATTAGTGAAGAAAAACTGCCCTCTGTGGATGCTCTGTATATCGGAGGGGGATTTCCGGAGACTCAGGCCGGCACGCTTGCAAAAAATGAGGCTTTTCGAAGGTCGGTGCGGGAAGCGGCGGAACAGGGTCTCCCGATTTATGCCGAATGCGGCGGCTTCATATACCTTGGGGAATCATTGACTGTCGGCGATAAGCATTATCCCATGGTAGGCTTTCTGCCAGTAACCTTCAGTATGGAAGAGAGACCGCAGGGGCATGGATATGCTGTTCTCGGCGTCGAAGATGAGAATCCCTTTCTTCCTGTCGGGACTGAGATCAGGGGACACGAGTTTCATTACTCCAGGATCGTCACCTGGAAAGAAGGTGGGGGGTATCCGGCTTTTCGGGTCAAGCGGGGGATAGGCATAGATGGCAAGAGGGACGGCCTCTGCCGGAAAAATGTGCTGGCCGGTTTCATCCATCTGCACGTCCTGGGCACACCACAGTGGGCAGAAGGACTTGTCAGCGCTGCAAGACGGTATCATGCCGGCAGGAAGGATGATACCACGGTGGTCATTCATCAACAGCCCGCACGGCAATAAGTTTATACCATGAATATTACGAAATAGAACACGATAGGAGGTTTCAGGAATGCCCCAGATTGAACTGGCGGGAAAAACATATGAAGTGGATGAGGATGGATTCCTTCAGGAACTGGACAAGTGGAGCAAGGAGTTCGCTCAGGCCTATGCGAAAGAGGAAGGCATCGAAGGGCAATTGACGGAAGAACACTGGAAGATCATCAACTATCTGCGGGATTATTTCCAGAAGTTTGGCATCGCGCCCATGATCCGCAAGCTCTGCAAGGACAACGGCATCGATATGAAGAAACTCTACGAGTTGTTCCCGACCGGGCCCGCCAAAGGAGCCTGCAAGCTGGCCGGACTCTCAAAACCCACCGGGTGCGTGTGAAGGCAACTCAATAAGTGCAGCCGAGATAAAGGTGAGGAAGCCCCGCTCCGGCGAGAATGGGGCCGCTCCCGCCGGGTCACCTTTATGAGATATCTGTTACAGTAATCAGGAAACCGGAGATTTCAGGAAACAGTCTATGGGATTCTATTTTTTATCTTATCTTTGCGTTGCTGTGTTCATTCTTGCTGCCGGTTACCGAGTTTACAGGCAAATCACACTTCCCGTGCATGTTCGCTGGGAAATCTATCCTGTCCAGCATGAAACCGGCACAAAGGTGGCCTATGGCGGCTCCTACCTGGAAGAGTTGAACTGGTGGGAAAAAAAATATGAAAGCTCACTGTTCAATGAACTTAAGTACATGGTGCCGGAGATTTTATTCATCAGGGGGTTGTGGAAAGAAAACAGGAGCCTCTGGCTCGTTTCCTTCCCATTTCATCTCGGATTGTATCTTATGATGGCAACATTCGGTTTACTCATTCTTCATACCGGTTTTACTTTGTGGCGCTTGCCCGCCTTTGCTGCGGACGGCGTCATAAGAGGTCTGCTGGATGGCCTCATCGTCTTTACAGGGTGGAGCGGCCTGATCCTGGGGAATATAGGTGTTCTGGGGGTCTTCTACAAACGGCTGACTGATCCGGAACTGAGAAGTTATTCGTCTTTCTCCGACTATTTCAACCTTGCTGTTCATCTTTGTTTTTTTTCTGTCCGCCTTCATCGCCTGTCTGCTCGGTGACCCATCTCTGGAGGGTGCAAAGGCATATGTGTTTGGCCTGCTGACCGGTGGACATTCTCTGAATTCATATGTTCCTGGTAAGAGCGTTTCCGGACGAGCGGCCATCGTGCTGGCCTCGCTACTGGTCGCTTACATTCCATTAACGCATATGTCTCATATGTTCATGAAATACTTTTTGTACCACAATGTCAAATGGGATGACGCCCCGAACCTGCGGGGCGGGGCGATAGAAGCCGCCATCCTGAAAAATCTTGGACTCAAACCTACCTGGAAAGCAAAACATGTGGACGCGGATGGACGTAAATCCTGGCATGATATTGCATCTTCATCTCCGAAGGAAATGAAATGAGCAAAACCTTAAAACCTTCTGACATTGCCGAGACGTCCGGCTGCTTATGCCATATTGAGCCCGGAGACCTTGCGCCGTTGCCTCCTCCGTACGAAGATTTTAATCAGGCGACGATTCCGCCCCTGAAACAGGAAAAAGTCAAGGGCATAGAGACTTCCCTGGATGATACAGTTGCCATCGGCATCCCCAAGCCCACCACTAAGAAGGAAGAGGAAGCGCTGGTGCGTCAGTTTCTCTCCGGCCTGAAAAAGCTCTTCGAAAAGGAGAACAACTGGACATTTTTGCAGCCGTTAATGCTCTCCATGGAACATTGCGCCAAATGCCAGACATGTTCCAACGCGTGCCCCGTCTATGAAATGAGCGGCCGGAAAGAGATATATCGGCCCATTTTTCGTGCTGAAGTATTGCGCCGGCTTTACCGGAAATATTTTAAACCTGGCGGAAAGATCACGGCCAAGCTGACCGGCGATATCGATCTGAACTGGACAACAATCGCGCGTCTGGCAGAATTAGCCTATCGCTGCACTCTATGTCGGCGCTGTGCCGCGGTCTGCCCGATCGGCGTGGACAATGCCTTGATCGCGCATGAAATCCGCAAGCTCTTCTCCCAGGAAATGGATATCGCTCCCAAAGAGCTCCATGAAAAGGGCTCCGTCCAGCATCTCCGGGTCGGTTCTTCCACCGGCATGAACCCCTTGGCGGTGAAGGACAGTGTCGACTTCATCAAGGAAGAGATGGAGGAGATTGCGGGTTATAAAGTCGACATCCCCTGGGATGTGGAGGGTGCAGACATCCTGCTGCTCCATAATGCCGGTGAAATTCTATCCTGGCCGGAAAATGTCGGGTCCTTTGCCATCATTTTTCAGGCAGCCGGTGTCTCATGGACCTTGTCTTCGGAAGCGGCCGGTTACGATGCCGTAAACTACGGGCTGTGGTATGATGATGTTCAATTTGCACGCGTTGCCGCCAAGCATGCCGATATCGCTCGAAGGTTGAAGATCAAAAAGATTCTTATCGGTGAATGCGGCCACGCGCATAAGGCGCTGACCGTTACCGCCGACCGGTTTTTGGCGGGAGATCTCAACATTCCAAGGGAATCGTCCATGGTAACGCTGGAGGGCATCGTCATGAGCGGCAAATTGCAGTTTGATCCCCGAAGGAACGATTTTCCTGTTACCCTGCACGACCCCTGCAACGTCGTGCGTTCCATGGGGATCGTGGAGCCCCAGAGGCGAATCCTGAGAAAGATTGCTCCGCGTTTCCGGGAAATGACGCCCCACGGTGTGGAAAACTTCTGCTGCGGCGGCGGCTCGGGTTTCGCCATCATGTCGGGATATAACTTTGCGGAATGGCGAAATTTGGTCAGCAGTCGGAAGAAGTTTCTCCAGATATTGAACGCGTTTCAAGACGAACCTCGGGAGATACCGAAATATGTCTGCGCCCCCTGCTCAAACTGCAAAGGTGCCATCCGGGATATTATCAACTTCTATCATGCAGAGGATCGCAGCCGTATCTATTACGGCGGTCTGGTCGAATTGATTGTCAATGCCATGGCCGACATGAAAAAACCGATTATCCGATTCGGTGAGGAACCATCTTGGACATCATGATATAATAAAAATATAAGGTTAGTGGAACATTCATCATGAACCTTCTTGTGTCCCTGATTGCGATTCTAATGCTGATCCTCATAGCCGCGGGTGGGGCCGTAATCGCAAGCCTCAAGCCGGTCTTCTTCGTTATCATCCCTTACGCCGCCTTTGCTGTTTTTGTGGCGGGTTTTGTCTACCGCATTACAAACTGGGGAAGGTCGCCTGTCCCTTTTTCGATACCCACCACCTGCGGTCAGCAAAAATCTCTGCCCTGGATAAAATGCGAATCTCTGGAAAGCCCTCCGGGCAAGGCGGGTGTCATCGGCAGGATGGCTCTGGAAATCTTACTTTTTCGTTCGCTCTTCCGGAACACCCGGCTCTATCTTTATGATCAGCGGCCTGTTTACTCGAGCGCCAAGTGGCTCTGGTTTTTCGCACTTCTCTTTCACTGGTCTATGCTCATAATTATTTTGCGCCATATGCGTTTCTTCATCAATCCCGTTACTCCTCTTATCAACGGCATCGCTGCTGTAGACGGTTTTTTTGAAGTCGCCATACCGACACTGTTCCTGAGTGATGCGGCCATTATCCTCTCATTGACGTTCCTGTTCCTGCGGAGGGTCGTTGTTCCGCAACTCCGCTACATCTCCCTCTTCGCGGATTATTTTGCCGTTGTTTTGATCCTTGGCGTGGCGCTCACGGGTGTCCTTATGCGGAATTTTTTCCCCGTGGATATCGAGCAGGTAAAAACCATGGCCCTCGGCTGGGTGACATTTGCGCCCTCTGTTCCCGGAGACATGGGTTTGCTCTTTTATATTCACCTTTTCCTCGTATGCGTACTCCTTGTCTGGTTTCCTTTCAGCAAGCTCATGCACATGGGGGGAGTATTTCTCAGCCCGACGCGGAATCTTGCCAATGACAGCCGGATGAAGAGGCACATTAATCCCTGGAATGCGCCCGTCAAAGTTCATACGTATGAGGAATACGAGGATGAATATCGGGACAAGATGAAATTGGCAGGACTGCCGGTAGAGAAAGAGTAGACATGTCCATCAAGATACCAAAACCCGAAGAGATGATCAGCATCCGCTACAAACCGCCGCGGACGCCGTGGATGGACGCCCCTGTTGAATTCCGGCCGGGGACATGGAGCTACAGCGCAGCCGCCAAGAATCTCATCTACCTGGATATGCCGAACCCCAGAGCCTGGCAGCCATACGACGCGGATTGGAAACTGCCGGAGAACTGGAAAGAAATAATCCTTGAGGGGATGCGGGAGCGCTTAGATAAATATCGTTCTTTCAGACTCTTCATGGACCTCTGCGTGCGGTGCGGCGCATGCGCCGACAAGTGTCACTTCTACATCGGCGGCGGCGATCCAAAAAATATGCCCGTCCTGCGGGCGGAGCTGCTTAGGTCTGTCTACCGCCGTTACTTTACCGTATCGGGAAAGCAATTCGGCAGGCTTGCGGGTGCGCGTGACCTGACGGTGGATGTTCTCAAGGAATGGTTTTACTATTTCTACCAGTGCACGGAGTGCCGGCGGTGTTCGGTCTATTGTCCTTACGGCATAGACCAGGCGGAGATCACCATAATGGGCCGGGAACTTCTCAATCTTGTCGGCTGCAACATCAACTGGGTCATAGAGCCGGTGGCCAACTCCTTCCGCACGGGAAACCACCTTGGCATCCAGCCCGGCGGCATCAAAGACATGCTGGAATTCCTGGCGGAAGATATCGAAGAACGGACAGGGGTGCGTGTGGAGGTCCCGATCAACAAAAAAGGTGCGGATATTCTATTCATCACGCCTTCCGGCGACTACTTCGCCGACCCGGGGACGTATACGTGCATGGGTTATATGATGCTCTTCCACGAGATCGGTTTGAACTATACCTTCAGCACCTACGCCTCCGAAGGGGGGAACTTCGGCCTCTTCACGTCACACGAGATGGTCAAGCGCCTCAACAACAAAATTTACGCGGAAGCAAAAAGGTTGGGAGTCAAATGGATTCTGGGGGGCGAGTGCGGCCACATGTGGCGAGTCATTCATGAATACATGGATACGATGAACGGACCCGCCGATTTTCTCCAAGAGCCCCTGTCCCCGATAACGGGGACACTGTTTGAAAACGCCCGGTCGACGAAGATGGTGCATATCGCCGAATTCACAGCCGATCTGATCAAGCATGGGAAATTGAAGCTGGACCCCACACGGAACGATCATCTGCGCATCACCTTTCATGATTCCTGCAACCCCGCCCGGGGCATGGGCCTGTTTGAGGAGCCCCGGCACATCATCAGGAGTTCCGTGCGTCACTTTTACGAGATGCCTGAGGATACCATCCGGGAGAAGACCTTGTGCTGCGGCGGCGGCGCGGGCCTTGGGAACGATGAAAACATCGAGATGCGCCTGCGGGGAGGGATGCCAAGGGCGATGGCAGTCAAGCATGTTAAGGAAAGGCATGGTGTGAATCGCATTGCATGCATGTGCGCCATAGACCGGGCAACCCTGTCCTCGCTGATGGACTATTGGCTGCCGGGTGTGACGGTGACCGGTGTACATGAACTGCTGGCCAATGCCCTTGTGATGAATGGTGAAAAAGAAAGGGCAACGGATCTGCGAGGCGAACCGCTTAAGGAAATAACAAACGATGAAGCTGTATAACCGGGGGATAATTATCGCGGGTATCGTGGTCTTCGCAGCCGTTGCCACCTTCCCGTTCTGGTACAACAGAGGTAAATCTGTTTCCCCGCCGGCAGTCGAGCTTGACACGCCTGCAATCCGGGCGCTACCGGAAAGACGCTGCGTAGAGGATGCTGCCTTTATGCGGGACAATCATATGAAGCTCTTGGCGTCGTGGCGGGACAGTGTCGTGCGTAAAGGCAATCGAATATATACGGCAACGGATGGAAGGGTATTTGAAATGGCTCTCACAGGGAACTGCCTCAAATGCCATGAAAACAAGTCTCATTTCTGCGATCGCTGCCATGATTATTCGGGAGTCAAGCCGACCTGCTGGAATTGTCACATAAATCCCGAGGAGGTCCTGTGATGGCACCAACCCGGAGGGAATTTCTGATTATAGCCGGCCTGTCCGCTATTGGTGCGGCCTGTCCGCCCCTTGCCAGGATTGTCGCTGCAAAGGCCAAGGCGCCTGAAGTGCGGGCCGGATTACCCGGAACCCCTGGCAGCATGTCGGCCCTTAAGGCGAAGCGCTGGGCCATGGTGGTGGATGCTAAAAGATGCATCGATGACTGTCAGGACTGTATAGCTGCGTGCCACTACGTACATAATGTACCTGCCATAGGTAACACCAAACATGAGGTCAAATGGATCTGGCCCGAGCGGTTCGAGAATATCTTTCCTGAGGAGAGCCATACCCACATTCCGGACGCGATGGGCAAGCAGCTGATGCCTGTCCTTTGCAACCACTGCGACAATCCACCCTGCGTGCGGGTATGCCCGACCGGGGCGACGTTCAGAAGGTCGGATGGTATCGTGATGATGGATTCGCACCGCTGCATAGGGTGCAAGATCTGTATGGCCGCCTGTCCCTATGGGGCGAGGAGCATCAACTTCATGGATCCCAGGCCTTTCATCCGCAAGCTCAATCTTGATTTTCCGACCCGAACGAAAGGAGTGGTTGAAAAGTGCAATTTTTGCGAGGAACGCCTGGCAAAGGGCCTGCTTCCCGCTTGTGTCATGGCCTGTGAACAAAAGGCCATGGTATTCGGTGACGCGGAAGACCCAAACTCGAAGGTCCGGCAGATCCTCGATAAGGAATTCTCAATCAGAAGGAGGCCGGAGCTGGGAACCAATCCCCAGGTGTATTATATTCTGTGAGGTCGCCATGCTGGAAAAAGCGCTGACAGGAAGCAACAGATACTATGGTTGTGTGGCCATTCTCCTTGCCTTTTTTGGCATGGGTGTATATTTCTATCTCCACGAATTGGAGTTCGGCCTGGCTGTTACCGGCATGAGTCGCGACGTATCGTGGGGATTGTACATCTCTCAGTTTACCTTCTTGGTCGGGATCGCTGCGTCGGCGGTGATGGTCGTTCTGCCCTATTATCTGCATGACTATAAGGCATTCGGCAGGATCACTGTTCTGGGAGAATTTCTCGCCATCGCCGCAGTGATCATGTGTGTCACTTTCATCTTCGTCAATCTTGGCCAGCCCGCGCGTGTTCTGTATGTCATGTTCTATCCTTCGCTCACTTCGGTGCTCTTCTGGGACATGGTGGTCGTGAGCGTTTATCTCGTGTTGAACATGATCACGGGATGGACGGTTCTGTCCAGTGTGAAAGAAGGAGTGCCGCCCCCGGCGTGGGTGAAGCCCTTTATCTATCTCTCCATCCCCTGGGCCTTCAGCATCCACACGGTGACAGCCTTCATCTATGCCGGTATGCCCGGAAGGAGCTTCTGGCTCACGGCGATTATGGCTCCTCGTTTCCTGGCCGCAGCCTTTGCTTCCGGCCCGGCTCTTCTGATACTTCTTTGCTTTGTGCTGAAGCGCTTCGGCGGGTTTGACGCCGGGAAAAAGGCGATAGACGCGTTGGCAACGATTGTGACCTATGCCCTGATTATAAGCATATTCTTCGTACTTGTGGAGCTCTGGACTGTCTTCTACAGCCAGGTGCCGGATGATATGGAGCATTACCGGTTTCTTTTTAGAGGCCTCGAGGGCTACAATACTATTGCCCATTGGATGACCGTTTCAGTCATCTCCGCCGTTATCGCCCTCGTACTCTTGATCAATCCCCGAACGCGGAAGAAGGAATCCTTCCTCGCTATAGCGTGCGTCGCTGTGTTCTTTTCTCTCTGGATCGAAAAGGGCCTCGGTCTGCTGGTGACGGGCTTCACCCCCTCGCCAATGGGGCATGTCACACGTTACATGCCCACAGGACCGGAGGTGGCTATCGCGATCGGCATCTGGGCCATGGGGTTCCTGATTGTCACGGTGCTTTACAAAATCTTTCTTGCTGTCAGGGAGGCGGAGGATCTATAGATAGACTCTGCCAGAAAAAGCGGAATATTTAGATTGTATTGTAAATGAGGAGAAAGCAGGATGCCAAGCCAAGAGAAAGACTCATTGGAAGAGTCTCTGACCGGCTATAAAGAAAAGATCGTTCCGGTCACAAAAGTAATGCTGAATTGGGACAAAGAACTTATCTTTGTCGGCACGACTCCGCAGGGATATGAGATGGAATTCGACGCCCAGGCCCAATGGGGATGCAAACCCACAGAAGCATTGCTCTTGAGCCTTGCCGGTTGCATGTCAATCGATGTGGTGGCGATGTTAAAAAAGATGAGAGTCCAGCTGGCAAGTTTCAAGGTGGAACTCACGGGGGAAAGAAATCCGACACCGCCGCAATATTTCAAGGCGATTGAGATGGTCTTCTACATCGCAGGGAAAGACCTTAATCCTGATAAGATAGAACGAGCCATATCCCTGTCCCGTGCCAAGTATTGTTCCGTCTATAACTCCCTTCGCAAAGATCTGGAGATAAAGATGCGGTATGTTCTCGAGGATAAAGAACTGTAGTTGTATGAGACAAGTTGTTTACTTCAGCTTATCGGCATTGTAAAGGTGCTCTTTAGTTACGTGGCACATCCTGAATTTAGAAATTTTTCGTATAGATGGCTGAAAGAAAGTGGCATAACCCACATAACTATGGAGAGCACCGGGGTATACTGGAAACCGGTATTCAACATGCTCTACCTTGACCTTAATCAACATCTCTATTCCTTTTTACTAGCGACCTCCTTGTAACTTGTTACGAGCCGGGTAGCTATCACACCGGCCAGCCGCCTCATAATCGTCAGGCCCTCTGCAGGATGCCTTTGGAATACACGCATCAACCGCTCCGCATCAATTTTAATTACCTTGCTTTCCTTCACACATTCCGCCATTGCTGTATACCGATTTGGCTCTACAAGTGAAGACCAGCCAAATACCGACCCTGTCTTGTCCATGGGGAAGGATAGAAGTCTTTGTCCAGTAATAATAAGATCGATCTGCCCTTCTTCAAGGATATACAAAAATTCCGCAACTTCGCCTTCTCGAAAAATCACATCTCCTATATGGTAACTTTCCTGAGTGACGAGTTTGGCGATCTCGTCAATGATATGTGAGGGAATGCCCTGAAAAAGTTCCACCTCTCTGATAAACATGGCAACTACCTCCCTTTTTTGATTAGTCTTTTAATATTCGTCCAAAATAGAGAGTCCTCGCTCACCAATCAGAATAATCTCGGTATGGGTCAGACGGGTGGCTATTACTTTTGCCGTGACGCGCATGAATTCATATCCCAGTATAATATCTTTATTTAGCAGTTCCCTGAGTTTGGCTCCATCGAAGGAGATGGCTTTCGAATCATCAATACATCGGGCTCCTAAGGTGTACACGTAAGGTTCAATGACAGCCGACCATCCCATAGCGTCTCCCTTTGTGATGAGATCTACGCTGACCTGCATGGGTGGTTTTGCAGTACCCATGTAAGCATCCATGACCAGAACAATCTTTCCCGCCTGCAACAGGTAAAGTTTTTTTGCCGGGTCTCCCTTTCTCCATAACTGAAAACCTGCCTTAAAAGATTCTTCAGTTGCTATATCTGCCAGTTTCTTGATCTGTTCCCCACTAAACCCTTTGAAAAATTTGTATTCTTTTAAGAGATCTGCCGAAACCATGAATTATTCCCTCCTTTCAGACGAATTGACATCATCTTTTCCACATGAAATGTCTTTGTCCTCCTTGGGCAGTTTAAGCTTGCTAATTACTTTAATTATAAACACCACGTCATAGATTATTCAGCTTTTATGATTAAGATATCCGCTATGCCTTCAATCATATTTTTGAATACTTTTCTTTTTATATTGAATCTACTTCCGCATGTAGTCCATCAGGCATTATCTTATTTCTATGTTCCAAATCCCTTAGTCAAATAGAAGCCTGAGGATGAACTGATGGTTCTTACAAAAAACCCATGATATATGCAAAAATTGTAGGTATAAGCTGATTGTTTTTGTACATTAATCAAGAGACAGAGAAGCTTTAGAAGCTGGATTATAGAGAACCAATTTTACCGTATAAAAAAAGAGATTACATAGTAAAGTTTGTAACCTCTTGAGTTTGTTTGGCTCCCCGGGGCATGACTCTCAGCAAACTGCACCTCGCGGGTGAGAATGCAAGGATATCCTTATCTTTGGGCAATTCGGCGGCTTTGCTTTTGAGAGCCCCCAGCGGAATGTGGACGACATCGTAAGGCAACCGCATGGTCCGAAATTCGTCAGGTGTGCACATCCAGCAACAGGACGTCGTCCTCGTCGATCCGTTTTTTGACTTCAAAAGCAGAGATGCCCCTGGCAATACCATCCAGTTTATTGGTTAACATGTGCGCGCATGCGGCCAGAGGATCAAGCACCGTACTATACGGCGTCGCATAGCCGAAATCCACGTCGGCAAGCTGGTCCAGAGCCCGCCCATTAATATTATCCCGGTTCTCGTTTTTCTAGATTCATTATGTGTATTGAATAAAATTTGTATTTTAAAGTAAAAGTTGAGCTAAGAAGAATGAGAAATCTTTATTGATTACTTTGAGGAACAACAATTATCGAATGGAAACATTAGATGATATACTGACATTCTTTTGGTTGCTTAAGACAAGGTGTCAGTGAGGTATAGGCGGGAGGACAGGAAACGGATGGGCTTTAACGAAGTACCCAGATTTAAATCACTTGTAAAACTGACAAAAAGCGTTATATTTATACATAATAAGCTGAGTAAAAGGAGGTGCAGTCATGCAATACTCGGAAGCGGTAATGGACCATTTTACGAGGCCTCGGAATGTTGGCACGATTGAAAACCCTGATGGTACGGGTGAAGTAGGGAATCCGATATGCGGTGATATGATGACGATTACTATTAAGGTCAAGGATGACCGTATTGAAGACATAAAATTCAACACATTCGGCTGTGGGGCGGCTATTGCTGTCTCAAGCATGGTGACTGAAATGGCAAAAGGAAAGACTTTGGAAGAAGCCATGAAGATTACCAAAGAGTCTGTTGCAGAAAACCTTGGTGGTCTTCCGAAGAACAAACTCCACTGTTCGAACCTGGGGGCGGATGCTTTGCATAAAGCTATTATGGATTACTATACGCGCAAAGGGGGCAAAGGCAGTGAGACAAAAGAAGCCGAAAAAGTAGATCACATCGGCGAAAGGGAAGGAAAATGTTACTGCCCTTACTGCGACATCGGATTACTGGAGCCCGCTCCATACTGCACGCATTGTGGGAAGCCCACGTTACAGCATCACTGATTTTGTTATCATGAAAGGAGCAAAGAAAAGATGAAGGTAATCTATTTGGACCATATTTCCGGTAATCCGCTCCATCCGCAGGTAAAAGAAGCTATCATCGATTATATACACAAAGACGGTTTTGGGAACCCCGTGAGCCAGCACAGCATCGGAGATATAGCCATGGAGACCCTGGAAGACGCACGCGCCAAGGTAGCCCAACTCATCAATTCAAACCCGCAGGAGATCGTATTCACCTCATGCGGAACAGAATCAAATAACCACGCCATAAAAGGTGTGGCCTTTGCAAAGGCCAAAAAGGGGAAGCACATCATCACGTCGAATATTGAACACCAGTCAATTTCAAGGCCTCTCAGGATGCTCTCCCAAATGGGTTTCAATGTAACTTCAGTCTCAGTGGACAAATATGGCATAGTCAATCCCTCAGATATTGAAAAGGCGATCAGAGAGGACACGATCCTTATCTCAATCATGCACGCCAACAACGAGATCGGTACGATTGAGCCTATCGCCGAAATAGGGAGGATCGCGAAGGCTAAAAAAGTTACCTTTCACACAGATGCAGTGGTGTCCTGTGGCAACGTGCCCGTGGACGTTGACGAGATGGGTGTTGACCTGATGAGCATCGCTGCAAACCAGTTCTACGGACCTCCGGGTATCGGAGCCCTCTATATAAGACATAAAACAGAGATACTGCCATTTATCGATGGCGGGGTGCAAGAGAATAACCGGAGGGCGGGAACCCCTAATATGCTCGGCATTGTCGGAATGGGTAAAGCGTCAGAACTCGCCCGCGTCGAGATGCCGCAGCGGACAGAGCACCTGTTGAAATTAAAGAAGACAGTCATGGACCGATTGGGTACCATTGATGAGACAGTTGTCAACGGGCACCCTGAAAAGAGTTTACCGGGTCTCGTGTCCTTTTCAGTGAAGTTCATCGAAGGTGAGTCTATGATGATGATGCTCGACCAGGAAGGAATAAGTATCTCCACCCGTTCCGCATGTGCATCGGGATCTCTCAGGACATCCCATGTCTTAATCGCTACCGGTACCGACCACGCCACAGCCCAGGGGACTCTTGTATTTTCCTATGGCATCGACATTACGGTGGAAGATATAGACAAGGCATTCGAGGCCCTCAGAAAAAGTGTGGCCTTCCTGAGAAATATGTCTCCACTTTATAAGAAGGGCTGATTATTCTCCGGCAATTGATCTACGTATACTTTTTTTATCGTGAGTGACCTTGTATTGACGAGGCTGGGGGTGATCATTATTATGAAAAGTTTTATAGATGGGTTGAATTAGAAAATCACTAGTACAGGAACAAGAAAATACCACCTCCCGTTGAAAAATCATCCTCGAAAATTTCCATGTTTCAGACCATTATCATTGTTCCGTTCCATTCCGCCCATGTGTAGATAAGTATTCGTTATACGCAAGGTGTGAATTGAAAAAACGAAGTGTGACGTTATCAGATTGAATTACGTTGCAGAAAAAAAGAATTTTGTTGAGAGTTACACATAATACAAAAGGGACTCGCAAGTATGCGAAATCCCTCATTAATTTATAGGCTCCCCAGCGCGGACTCGAACCACGGACCCGATGGTTACAGGTAACCCGACATTTCTATCAGACCTGGACTATCTCATCACCCTCGGCTTTACGTTAGGGTGTCGGGCGCTATGAGGTTTATTGGGAGGGGTCCTCATCCTCTAGTCTCTGCACGTTCCTGCCTACTTTGATCCCCCTTCGGCAGGCTTCGCTCAGGATTACCTTATCACTCATGAGACTTAGGCTTTCCTGAATTCACCCGATTTTTCAACCGCAGTTTCCTGCGGAAGCTGCACGCTTTCCCTTACAGCCATCTGCTCTACCGACTGAGCTACTGGGGAGTGTTCGGTTTATGTATTTTTAATAATATACAATCTTTCGAAAGTCAATCGTCGTCTTCGACGTTTCCCTGAGAAAAATCTTGCTAAATCCCTCCAAAGCAGATATTAAAAAAGCTGATTTAGGTTGCGCCTTATAATACAAGACAATCCTCTTGTCAATAAATGTTAACGCCATTTTTTTTCATTAACGAAAAGGAAAATCTATCCTCTGCGCTATCTTTGCGATTATTTAGCAAATTCTTTACACTGTTATAAAGTGAGGATTAATTTTATTGTGCCTAAAATTTCAGTAGAAAGGAAATGGTGATATGGAAAAGTACGTATGCGGTATATGCGGCTATGTGTATGATCCTGCCATAGGAGACCCTGATGGTAAAATCCCTCCCGGCGTTCCGTTCGACAAACTTCCCGCTGAGTGGGTATGTCCCATCTGCGGTGCGGGTAAGGACGAATTTTCACCTGAGTGAGGTTTTTAAAAAATGAGTAACAAAACGGAAGATGCTCTGTATCAGGCGTATACAGGCGAGGCTAAGGCAGCGCTGAGGCTGAAAGTCTATGCTGATAAGGCAGAGGAGGAAGGATATCCCCAGATTGCTAAACTCTTCCGGGTAATAGCATTCTCAGAACAGGTTCATGGGGCACGTGCTTTACAGGTCCTGGGGAGGGTGAAAAGCACTGAAGAAAATCTGGCAGCCAGCTTTGAATCAGAGACGAGGATCGCAGAAGTTGCCTATGATCAGTTTGTTAAACAGGCGGAGGCGGAAGAGAACATGGCAGCCGTATTGCACTTCAGTCAAAGCAGGGACGTGGAAGAAGTACATGCGAAACTCTATAAAGAGGCGATGAGCCATGTGATGGAAGAGCGGGAAACAACGTACTATGTCTGCACAGTCTGCGGTTATGTATCAGATGGCATACTTCCTGAAGAATGCCCCGTTTGCGGCGCGATGAAGGAACAATTCACGAAGTTTGACTAAGGGAGTGACGCTTCAATGGGACTGTTGATTCGCTGGTTGATCCTGACCGTAGCAATTATCTTTGCCTCCTACCTGTTGGAGGGTATCCATATCAGTGGTTTTTTCTCGGCCTTCTTTGCGGCGGCCATACTGGGAATTCTGAATGCGTTATTCCGGCCTGTTCTTATCATACTAACCCTGCCCATTAATATTCTGACGTTTGGACTTTTCACCTTCATAATTAATGCCCTGATGCTGAAAATGGCATCGGGTGTCATTCCCGGTTTTGAGGTTCACGGATTCTGGACAGCCGTTTTTGGCGCGCTCATTATTAGTCTCATAAGCTGGCTCCTCAATTCTTTCATCAGTGACAGGGGAAGAGTAGAGCGGGTGGATTATATCGAGTTGAAAAAGAAGGGCAACAAGTGGGAATGACGGGCACTCTGAATTTAACCCCTGCCATGAGACAATACCTGGAAATCAAGGAACAGCATAAGGACTGCATCCTTTTTTTCAGGATGGGTGATTTCTATGAGATGTTTTTTGAAGATGCCATCACTGCATCTAAGATTCTTGAAATTACCCTTACTTCAAGGAACAAGGGGAAAAATGACAGCATACCCCTCTGTGGAATCCCATACCATGCAGCCTCATCCTATATCGCAAAGCTTATCGAAAAAGGTTTCAAGGTAGCAATCTGTGAGCAGATAGAAGACCCCAAAGAAGCGAAGGGTATTGTTAAAAGGGATGTAGTACGCATTATCACGCCTGCGCTCTTCGTTGAAACAGATAGCCTGAACGTCAGAGAGAACAACTTTTTGATGGCCCTTGCCTGCTGGGAAGACAGGTTTGGCCTGGCTTTTCTGGATATATCTACCGGTGAGTTTAGGGTGACGGAGTCTCAAACCAGAGAGATATTCGCTGCAGAGATAAGCGGTCTTGATTTTCGGGAAGTCATAGTCGTGGAGGATTTTCAGGACAAAGGTATTTTAAAAACATTATCACAGGGGGAACCACGTTTCAGAATAAATTATTTCGCACCGGATTATTTCGATTATGGTGCGGCTGCGGCACGGTTAAGCGAATATTTTTCTCCTGAGCTTTTGGACACGGAAGGTATATTGCAGCATCCTTCTGCGGTAATTGCAGCCGGTGCCATCCTCCGGTATGTGGAAGAGACGCAAAAAGATCACCTCGGCCATATAAATTCTATTCAGTGGTATGAAACCGATAGCTATCTAGTAATGGATGATGTTGCCAAGCGTAATCTCGAATTATTTGCCACCATAACTGACTACAAAAAAGAAGGGTCCCTCTTTCATATTCTCGATAAGACGGTGACGTCGATGGGTGCGAGAAGACTTCGCTGGTGGCTTAATTATCCCTTACTGGCCCCGGATCGGATCAAAGAAAGACTGGCTGCGGTATCTGAAATTAAAGAACACCATAGACTCAGAGAAGATCTGCGAAAAGACCTTGATCGTGTATATGATTTGGAAAGGCTGGCGAGCAGGGTATCTATGGGTGTCGCCAACGGACGCGATTTGATTGCATTGAAGACATCCCTGAATGCCCTTCCGGAGATCAGGACATGGGTTTGTGAGCTGGGATCATCCCTATTGATCTCAATTTATGAGGGGATCGACGAGATGCCGGACATCCTCGAACTGATTGAAAGGTCCATTTGCGAAGATCCTCCCCTGACAATTCGTGATGGAGGCATTATAAAAGAGGGCTATGATCGTGAACTGGATGAGTTGATATCCATCAGCAGGGATGGCAAGAAGTGGATCGCGGCCCTTGAAGATAAG
>Ga0335070_10002289_pt1 | contig 22320 bp, 25 predicted proteins | sample Lox_Sample_13_FD_206722 | JGI IMG/M metagenome (GOLD analysis project Ga0335070, IMG submission 206722) | Soil microbial communities from Loxahatchee National Wildlife Refuge, Florida, United States - Lox_Sample_1.3 | ecosystem: Environmental > Terrestrial > Soil > Wetlands | place: USA...
TCCAGGAGGCCTATATCGAATCCGACAGAAGGCGACTCTCCATGGAGAACATCCTCGAAAACATCCAGAGCGGCGTCATATCCCTTGATGCGAATGGGAACAGCCTTACCATAAACAGGGCTGCATGCTCTATCCTCGGCGTCAGACCAGAGGATGTCATCGGCAAGAATTATCGCGAGATCCTCTCCCGCATCAAGTCTGATTCGCTTCAGGAAATGGTTCACGGGATACGGCTGAAGGATCTCGGAAGCGTCGGAAGGGAGGTCTGGGCGACCGTTAAGGGGAAACGCCTGCTTCTCAAGGTATCGATCATGGGGTTGCGGGACGACGTTTCCGGGTACCTTGGCCTCCTCGTCGTCTTCGACGACCTGACGGATATGATAAAGGCACAGCGGGCATTGGCATGGCAGGAGGTCGCGAGGAGGATGGCCCACGAGATAAAGAATCCCCTCACACCCATTAAGCTCTCGACGGAACGGATGCTAAAAAAATGGGAGCAGAAGGACAGTGATTTCGGGCAGGTTTTTGAACGGTCGACAAAAACCATCATCAGAGAGGTCGACAGCCTGAGGGGTCTCGTGGACGAATTTTCCCGGTTTGGCAAAATGCCTGAGATCGTGAAGGCGCCCTCTGCCCTCGGTGGTATAATAGAAGAGGTCGTTAACCTTTACCGGGATTACAAGGACGTTACGATAACGGCTCAGATACCGCCGGAGACGCCGTTGATAGACCTGGACGGCGACCAGTTCAAACGGGTCCTCATTAATCTCTTTGACAATGCGATCCATGCGATGAACGGCCGCGGGAAGATCGTCGTGAGCGTCATGTATAACACCAAATCGAACAAGGTATCTCTCGATGTTGCTGATGACGGCCCGGGGATACGGGAAGAGGACAAAGAAAAGCTCTTTCTTCCGTATTTCTCGACGAAGGACGGTGGTACAGGTCTCGGGTTAGCGATTGCGAGCAAGATCGTCGCAGAGCACAGAGGCTACCTCCGCGTGAGGGACAACGAACCACGAGGGACGATCTTCACGATCGAGATGCCGATGAAGGAGGGATAGATTGAGACCTGTCGTCCTTATCGTCGACGATGAAGAAGGCATACGGGAAAGCCTCACCGCCATCCTGGAAGACGAGGGGTATGATACCATAACAGCGGGCTCAGGGGAAGATGCGCTCCGCGTGCTCAAGGATACGGGCGTCGATCTTGTTCTCCTCGATATCTGGCTTCCAAAAATGGATGGCCTCCAGACCCTCAAAGAGATAAAGGCGCAGAAGAGGGAGATCCCCGTCATCATGATCTCAGGACACGGGAATATCGAAGTTGCCGTAAAGGCCACGAGGATGGGGGCCTATGACTTTCTCGAAAAACCCCTTTCCCTCGAAAGGGTCCTCCTCAGTTCAAAAAGGGCGATGGAGAGGAGCGCCCTGGAGAAGGAAAACAGGACGTTGCGAGAGGATATGACGAGGAAGTGGAGACTTGTGGGGGAATCGCCCGCGATGAGTGAGCTCCGTGAACAGATCGAGATGGCGGCGCCGAGCAACAGCAGGGTCCTCATAACAGGCGAGAGCGGTTCCGGAAAGGAAGTGGTCGCGCGACTGCTCCATGAAATGAGTCCCCGTGCTGAAAGACCCTTTGTTGAGGTGAATTGCGCCGCCATACCCCATGACCTCATCGAGAGCGAGCTCTTCGGCCACGAGAAGGGATCTTTCACCGGCGCATCGGAGAAGAAGAAGGGCAAGTTTGAACTCGCAGACGGCGGGACGCTTTTCCTTGATGAGATAGGAGACATGTCGATCCAGACACAGGCAAAGGTGTTGCGGGTTCTGGAAACGCAGGAATTTCAGCGTGTAGGCGGAAGCGCGAACATTAAGGTCGATGTGAGGATTATCGCTGCAACGAACAAGGTCCTCATGGAGGAGGCTGAAAAAGGCACCTTCAGGAGCGACCTCTTCTTCAGACTCAATGTCATACCGATTTCCGTGCCTTCTCTCAGGGACAGAAAAGAGGACATCCCTCTCCTCGTCGATTATTTCCTCCAATCTCTCCTCGCTGAATACGGACAGCCGCAGAAAAAGATGACGCCCGCTGCCATCCATGAGCTCCAGCAGTATGACTGGCCCGGGAATATCAGGGAGTTGAAGAACCTCATCGAACGACAGGTAATCATGACGCCTTCGACGGTGATTGACGTCAAGGATATCCAGATTATCAAGGGGAGACAGAGCGGTCCCGATTATTTCAATTACCAGACATTGAAGGAGGCAAGGGACGCCTTCGAACGGGATTTTCTCGCGCGGAAGATCGAAGAAAATAACTGGAACATATCAAAGACCGCAGAACTTCTGGATATCGAACGAAGCAATCTCCACCGGAAGATAAAGGCTTACGGGATCCAGCCCCCCGGGAACAGATACCAGGAGACCTGACCACGAGGGGCTCAAGGAAGGGAATCCCTTGCCTACTGGGCATTCTCAACCTCCATAGGTCATAAATTTCGGGATCGATGTCCGATTTGTAGGCAAGAGTCGGGGTTATTGGCAGGCCCGCTCATGCGGACCGTAAACGCCTCTTGACACCAGACAGACCATTATTAGGATTGTGTGGACGAAATAATAGCCAAGGGCTATTCTCTTGCCGAGAAACGGATGTAGGCATCGAGAGAAGACGGATGAGTGATCCGGCTTAAAACCCTGCCACAGCAGCACGGGACAACTCCACAAAAGTTTGCGGAAGGACCCCGAGACAAAGCACCGCAAAAACGCTAACGGCCAGGGCGATTCCGGTGTACGGGGAAGTCGAAAGCGGGACTTCCACCCTCGGCTCCCTCATATACATGAGCATAACAATCCTGAGGTAGAAGTAGGCCGAAATAGAGCTGAAGATTACGGCGGCAATGGCGAGCCAGGCGTAACCGGCGTGTACCGCTGCCATGAAGAGGTAGAACTTTCCGATAAAGCCTGCAGTCGGCGGAATACCGGTGAGGGAAAACATAAAGACGAGCATCAGGGCCGATGCAAGGGGATGGGTCTTTGCGAGGCCCTCATATTCTGATATCTCTTCGCCCCGCCATTCCTCGGTTCTCAGCATAACCACGATCGCAAAAGCGCCCATATTCATGAAGGCATAAATGAAGAGGTAGTTCATCATGCTCGCCATGCCCTCTCCTCCTCCCGAAATAACGCCGATGAGCGCATACCCTGCATGGGCGATCGATGAGTAGGCGAGCATCCTCTTGATATTCGTCTGAGAGAGGGCAAGGATATTCCCGACAGCCATCGTGAGGACTGCGATCGGAGCGAGTATCGCCGCCCAGTTCACCTCAAGGCTCGAAAAGGCGATGAAGAAGACCCTCCCCAGGGCCGCGAAGCCTGCTGCCTTCGGTCCTACTGACATAAATGCCGTGACAGAGGTCGGCGCACCTTCGTAAGCATCGGGCGCCCACATGTGAAAGGGCACCGCAGCTATCTTGAAACCGAAGGCAACGACGAAGAGGATCATCGAAAGCAGGAGCGGAGGGCTTGTTTCTACCCCCTGCTTCGAAAGATACCCTGCAATGACCCTCAGGCTTGTCGTTCCCGTCAGCCCATAGATAATTGCTGCCCCGTAAAGGAGGAGGGCAGAGGCAAAGGCCCCGAGGAGAAAATACTTCAAGGCAGCCTCGTTGGACTTTCGTTCATGCCTGAGAAAGCCCGCCAGGACATACGTACTCAAGGCCATGAGCTCAAGGCCGAGGTACAGGACGATGATGTCTCCAGCCGACGCCATGATCATCATACCGAGGGTCGCGAAGAGCATGAGCGCGTAATATTCTCCGAAGTTCACCTTCTCCAGTTCAATATATTTGACGGATATGAGCGTTGACAATACGAGGCTCATGAGGAAGATGATTTTGAAAAAAAGGCTGTAGCCGTCTGCTATGTACATGCCTGAGAATATCTCTCCCGATGGGCCCGACAAAGAGTACATGACTACACCTGCGCTTATGATAGTGACAAGCGCGACGATCTCCTTCCTCCTGACGGCGAGGTCTATCATCAAGACGGCCAGCGCAAGACAGAGCATGATGATCTCGGGCATCATCGGACTTATATCGGGCATCTGCATACAAGAACCTCCACGCGTAAACTCAATGTCAATACCATTGGCCGACGATCGCTGAAGTATCCCTTCACCGCAGTATCTCCGCAATCTTCTCCGCAACCTGCAGCTCCTGTCCGCCTGCTGAATGAAGCCTCTCGATGAGATGCTGGACAGAAGGGTGGAGAAAACTCAGGAAGGTATCGGGATATATGCCTATCCAGAAGACAAAGACCATCATCGGCACGAGCGTGATAATCTCACGCATGTCCATATCCTGAAGGCCGAAAACCTTTTCGTTCGTCTCCATAAAGAAGACCCTCTGGTAAAGCCAGAGCATGTAGGCGGCGCCGATAATGATGCCGGTGGCAGCAAAGACGCCGGCCGCCTTGCTCGCGGCGAAGCCGCCGAGGATGATCAGGAACTCCCCGATGAAACCGTTCATGCCGGGCAGCCCTATGGAGGCAAGGGTAAATACCATGAAGAATGCAGCATAGACGGGAAGCACCGTCGCAAGACCACCATAGTCTTTGATCTCCCTGGAATGCGTCCTGTCGTAGATCACGCCGACCGAGAGGAAGAGCGCGCCGGTTACAACCCCGTGATTCAGCATCTGGAGTATTCCCCCTTCGAGACCCTGTATGTTGAGCGCGAAGATCCCGAGGGTCACGAACCCCATATGGCTTACTGAACTGTATGCGATGAGACGCTTCAGGTCTGTCTGGGCAAGGCATACCACAGCGCCGTAGATAATGGCAATCACCGAAAGGATCATCATAGGACCCGTCATTGCCCTTGATGCCTCAGGGAACAGGGGGAGGCTGAACCTGAGGAATCCGTAGGCCCCCATCTTTATCAATACTGCCGCGAGGATGACGCTCCCGGCTGTCGGTGCCTCGGTGTGTGCATCAGGGAGCCACGTATGGACCGGGAACATGGGGACCTTGACGGCGAAGGCAGCGAAGAATGCCCAGAAGAGCCAGAACTGGATCTCATAGGGGTAGGTCTTCTTCATGAGTTCAAGGATATCAAAGGTGTTGCCTGCCTGGAAGTAGAGGACGATGATCCCCACGAGCATGAGTACGCTTCCGACAAGGGTATAGAGGAAGAACTTTATGGCCGCATAGACCCTCTTTGGCCCGCCCCAGACACCGATAAGAAGATACATGGGAATGAGCATCGCTTCCCAGAAGAGATAGAAGAGGAAGAAATCAAGGGACGAAAAGACGCCGATCATCGCGCCTTCGAGAATGAGTATGGCGATATAGAACTCTTTCATCTTGGTCTTAACGGAATTCCAGGAGATCAATACGCAGAGAATTGTTACGAGTGTAGTAAGAAGAACAAAGAGGACACTGATGCCGTCGAGCCCGACATAATAGGTGATATTCCAGGAGGGTATCCATTGATGCCTCTCGACAAACTGCATGAAATGGGTCGTCTTGTCAAATTCCGTAAAGAGCGGAAGGGAGAGGAGGAATACAACGATGCTCACGAGAAGGGCAATCGACTTTGTTAGACCCTCCTGGTTCCTTCCCACGAGCAGGAGTATTGCCGCACCGATGAGCGGCGTAGCGATAAGGGTACTGAGAATAGGATAGCTGAGGCTGTTTGTCAACGTCTCCATAAGACTCCTTTCCTACCGCCCAAGAGATGCCATGAGATGGTGCCTACCAGAACAGGACCATAATGATGAGGACAAAGGTACCGATCGCCATGATCGACGCATACTCCTGCACCTTTCCTGTCTGTATCTTTCTCAGCACTTCGGAAAACTTTCCGATGGCAGCCGGCACACCGTTTACGATGCCCTCTATGATCTTCCCGTCGGTGACGCCGACGATCACACTCCTGGCAACCCAGAGGGTCGGCCTCACGATGATGAAGTCATAGAACTCATCAACGTAGTATTTGTTCCAGAGGATCCGGTAGGGCCCCGCGAAGGTCCGGCCAAGCCTCTCTGCCAGGTCTGTCTTCCTGAGATACATGACCATCGCTGCACCGATACCCGTGAGCCCAACGATGACCGAAAGGCCCATGATGGCCATCTCTTCTGCATGGGTACCGTCGCCCTTGGCATGTCCCACGACAGGCGCAAGAAACTCCGCAAAGTGTTCCCCGCCGCCGAGAAGGGGCGGTATCCCGACCCACCCTGAAGCAACTGCCCCGACGGCGAGTATGATAAGAGGGATGATCATGATCTTGGGCGATTCATGGAGATGGTGCTCCTGCTCATGGGTGCCCCTGAAGTCTCCGTGGAATGCAAGGAAGATGATCCTGAATGAATAAAAAGCCGTGAGAAGGGCGGTGAGCGCTCCGATCACGAAGAGAATGTGGCCGAGAGGCCCCGAGGAATAGGTCCTCCAAAGGATTTCGTCCTTGCTGAAAAAGCCTGCGAAACCGGGAATTCCGGCAATGCTCAGGGAAGCGAGAAGGAAGGTTATGTAGGTCACCGGCATGTATTTTCTCAGTCCGCCCATCTTCTGGATATCGAGCTCCCCTGCCATGGCATGCATGACGCTTCCCGCACCGAGGAAGAGGAGCGCCTTGAAGAAGGCGTGGGTGTATAGGTGGAAGATCCCCGCGCCATAAGCGCCGACGCCGCAGGCCAGGAACATGTATCCGAGCTGACTCACCGTTGAATAGGCGACGATCCTCTTGATGTCGTTCTGCACGAGCGCTATGGTCCCTGCAAAGAGCGCCGTCACCGCTCCCACCACGGCAACGACATTCATGGCAAGGGGGGAGAGGTTGAAGATCGGGTTACAGCGGGCAACGAGGAAGACGCCTGCCGTAACCATGGTGGCGGCATGGATCAGGGCGCTGACCGGTGTCGGACCCTCCATGGCGTCAGGGAGCCAGATATGGAGCGGCAGCTGCGCGGATTTTCCCACAGCGCCGCAGAAGAGCAGGAGTGCGATGAGGGTGATGAGATCGACATCGAGACCGAGGAAGTCGACGGTCTGACCGGCCAGGCTCTTGACCGAAGCAAAGACCGGACCATAGTGGAGCGTGCCAAGGGTAAGAAATACCATGATCACGCCGAGGCCGAATCCGAAGTCACCGAACCTGTTGACGATGAAGGCCTTCTTCCCCGCATCGGAGGCTGACTTCTTCTCGTACCAGAATCCGATGAGGAAGTAGGAGCAGAGCCCGACCGCTTCCCAGCCAAAATAGAGCTGGAGGAAATTGTTCGACATGACGAGCATGAGCATAGAGAAGGTGAAGAGGCTCAGGTAGGAAAAGAACCGGTAGTAGCCCTTGTCTCCGTGCATGTATCCGATCGAATAGATGTGGACGAGGGAGCTTACCGTCGTGACGACGATGAGCATCACTGCCGTGAGCTGGTCTATGAGGAAGCCCACCGATGCCGAGAACCCTCCTGACGTTATCCACGTGTAAAGGTCTTCGTTGATCGTCCTGCCCTGGAGGACGTCGAAGAGGGTCATGACCGAGATCACCCACGACACCACAACCGCTCCCGTCGAGACCCAGTGGGCGTTGTTCTTTATGAACCTTCTCCCCAGGAGGATATTGACAAGAAATGCTGCGAGGGGAAGAAAGGGTATCAAGAGATAATTATTCATAGATCACTCCCTGCATGGTATTTTTTCGTTCTCCCGTGCTCATCCTGCCTTCGCCATCACCCCTTCATCTCGTTCACTTCATCGATATAGGTCGTTGTCCTGTTCCTGAAGAGGGCGATGATGATGGCCAGGCCTATCGCTGCCTCGGCCGCTGCCACCGCTATGATGAAAAAGACGAGGATCTGTCCTCTCATATCCTGGAGATAACGGCTCAGGGAGACGAGAGAGATGTTCGCCGCATTCAGCATGAGCTCAATGGACATGAACATGATGATGATGTTCCTCCTGATCAAGAACCCGGCGACGCCGATCGCAAACATTCCCGCACTGAGCCACAAATACCATTGTAATGGAACCATCGTCAACTCCTTAGCTTTTTCTTGGCAAGCACAATCGCGCCGATGAGCGCCACGAGCAAGATGAGAGAGACCACCTCGAAGGGGTAAAGGAATTCCGTATAAAGGATTTTCCCGAGTACCCTCGCGTTTGTCTCTGCCTTTATGGTCTCAGGACCCACGACACCCTGAGGCCCCAAAACGAATGACTGCAACGAAAGTACCGTCATGAGGAAGAAGACAAAGGCCGTGGCCAAGCCGAAAGGCCAGCGCCCGACGAACCGCTCAACTACGACCTCTTCCTTCAGGTTCAGGAGCAAGACGACAAAGAGGAAGAGGACGAGGATCGCCCCGGCATAGACCATCACCTGGATAGCTGCGAGGAATTCGGCATTGAGCGTAAGATAGAGCCCTGCTATATGGAAAAACATGAGGAGCATGAAGAGCACGCTGTGCACGGGGTTCTTCGTCGATATGACGAAGAGCGCGAGAACGATAATTACGCCTGCGAGATAGGCAAAGAGTAATTCGGCAGTCATGGAGATCTCCTTCCGCGTGTCCTTAATGGCAGCCGTTTCACACTACCGCTCCCTTTTCCTAAAGACCGCCTGCGCCTCGGATGATCCGAAGTCGGCAGTGCGGGGATGCCAGAACTTCTTGAAATATTCCATGTTCTTTTTCGGCCCCATATACCTGTCCCAGTTGTCAAGGAGCTTCTCCTTTGTCATGAAAAAGGCTTCCCGGGTATAATCGGCATATTCGTAGTGCTCCGTGAGGACGACCGCGGCGTAGGGACAGGCCTCAACGCAAAAAGCACAGTATACACACCTCAGCACCTCAATCTCGTACCGTTCTACGATTTTCTTGTGGTCGGGGCTGTCCGCCGTATAAACATGGATACATTGTGAGGGACATATGGCAGCACAGAGTCCGCATCCGACGCATCTGGCCTCTCCTGTCTCCTGGTCCCTTACTAAGGCGTGGAGACCCCTGAAGCCGGGCATCGCAGGCCTCTTTTCTTTGGGATACTGGCGCGTCACCGGGTGAGTGAACATCATCTTCAAGGTCAACGCCATCCCCTTGAGGATCTCCGTCATGAATACCGTCTTTACGACACCTTTCATTTTCATACCAGCACCTTCGCAATCCCTGTAAGGACGATGTTCAGCAATGCAAGGGGTATGAGCACCTTCCATCCGAGACTCATGAGATGGTCATACCGGTATCTTGGCAGGGTCGCCCGTATCCAGTAGTAAAAGAAGATGATGAAATACACCTTTGCGAGAAACCAGGCAAAGGGCAGGTAGGGTATCTCGAAGGGCCCGTGCCAGCCGCCGAGGAAACAGACGGTCCCGATGCACCCCATGATGATCATGCCGATATACTCGGATACGTAGAAGAGGGCGAACCTCATGCCGCTGTATTCCACGAAATATCCCGCCACGAGCTCACTCTCGGCCTCAGGGAGGTCAAAGGGCGGCCTGTTCGTCTCTGCTATCGCCGACAGGAGGAAGACAAAAAAACCGATGATCTGGGGGAAGAGGAACATGCCGAGGGGGTAGTGTTCCTGGGCCTTGACGATATCGGTGAGCCTGAAGGAGCCTGCGAGCATCATGACGCCTACAAGGCTCAGCCCCAGGGAGATTTCGTAGCTGACCACCTGTGCAGATGACCTGAGGGCTCCCAGGAAGGAATACTTGGAATTGGCTGCCCAGCCTGCCATGATGATGCCGTAGGAGCCGAGGGAAGACATGGCAAGGACAAAGAGAAGACCGACATTGATATCGGCTATGACGAATCCCTCGAAGAAGGGGATGACCGCTATCGACGTCATTGCAGCAAAGACCGCGATCACGGGAGCTATGAAGAACATCGGCTTGTCGGCATCAGCGGGGATGATGTCTTCCTTGAAGAAGAGCTTGACAAAATCTGCTATCGGCTGGAGCAGGCCATGGAACCCCGTCCTCATCGGCCCGAGTCTCACCTGCATATGGCCGATGGTCTTCCGCTCAAAGTAGGTGGCATAGGTGACGTGGAGCATCAACGCCCCGACCACAACGGCGATCTTCAGCAGCATGAGCACAACCTTTATCATGGCATCAAAGGATCCGGGACCTGCAAAGAGTTCAAGAACGTTCATGTCTCCACTCCGCCTTCAATAAATTTTTGCCTCTTTCCTCATTCAAACGTCCCTCTGTCATTTGCCCTTTCTGAACATGAGGTTCATGACATCCATATACTGGCTGTTCATATTCCTCACGAGAGCGGCAAGATGCATCGAAAGCCTCCGTAATATCTTGGCGGCCGTCAGGGGACTGGACTGGATCAGACGGTCAAAATCGGACTTCTCCAATACCGTCAGCTCAGTCCGCTGGTCTGACACAATCGTCGCGTCATGGGGGCTTCCGTCAAGAAAAGACATGGTACCGAAGATATCACCTTTCTTCAGGGTTGCTATGCAGAACTGATCACCCTCTACCGTCGCCCTGTTGATCCTCACCTTGCCCTTGAGTATAATGTTCAGGCTGTTGCCCTTGTCCCCTTCAGTGTATATCACGTCATTGGGCGCACACTCTTTGCACGTGAGTATGGCCCCGATGATCGCTCTCTCAGAGCTGTCCAGGTCCCTGAAAATATGGATGCCCTGGATTACGCCGTCTTCCATAGAGCCGGAAACGATGCTTTTACCGGTCACACTCTCCGAGAACGATGTCGATCGTTCCGATATTTGCGATGACATCGGCTATGAGAGCGCCTTCGCACAGCGTCGGAAGTACCGACACGTGGACAAAAGACGGCGACCGTAGTCTCATCCGATACGGTCTGCCCGTTCCGTCGCTGATAAAATAGAACCCGAGCTCACCCTTCGGCACCTCTGTCGCCACGTAGATCTCTCCTTCGGGAGCGGTCGTCGGACCTTTTGTTATCAGGACAAAGTGGTGGATCATCGACTCCATGTTCTGCAGTACCGTATCTTTCGGAGGAAGGGTAAACTTTGGCGCGTCAGGGGCCATAATCGGGCCTCTCGGGAGCTGTTCAATGCACTGCCTGATGATCCTGTTCGACTGCCGGAGTTCCTCCATCCTGCAGCGATACCGGTCGTAGACATCGCCGTTCTTCCCGATAGGCACGTCAAAGGCAACCTTATCATAGGCGTCATAGGGCGCATGTTTCCTCACGTCATAGAGGACTCCTGATCCCCGTAACGTTGGACCTGTCAATCCCCAGTTTATTGCGTCTTCCGCGCTTATGACGCCGATGCCTTTTGTCCGCTTCAACCATATCCTGTTCTGATCTATCAAGGTCTCGTATTCCTCGATCCTCCTGGGGAACTCCTCGGTGAACTGATAGAGGCTGTCAAGGAACTCCTGGCTCACATCGTTCCTGACGCCGCCGATCCTCGGATAGCTCACGGTCAGGCGTGCTCCGCAGGTCATCTCGAAGAGGTCCATGAGCCATTCCCGCTCACGAAAGGAGTAGAGGAACATGGTCATAGCCCCGATATCGAGGGCATGGGTCGAGACGCCGATGATGTGGCTGCTGATCCTCGTCATCTCAGCCATCATCGTTCTGATATACTTAGCCCTTTCAGGAGGCTCGATACCGAACAGTCTCTCTACGGCGACGCAATAACCGACATTGTTGGACATGGACGATATATAATCGAGCCTGTCTGAGAGCGGCAGCGCCTGAAGATAGGTCCTGTTTTCGCCGAGTTTCTCCGTTCCCCGGTGAAGGTATCCGACATAGGGCGTGCACTTGATGACCGTCTCTCCATCGAGTTCGAGAAACAGACGCAAGACACCATGGGTCGCGGGATGCTGGGGACCCATGTTGATGGTGAGCTCTTTTGTCCTTAGTTCCTTCGTCTCCTGATCCATTTTACCTGACCTCATACTGCCTGTTCCTCTCGGCGGTCTCCATGACCTCCTTTATCCCCTTCCACTCCATCTCACCAAGATCGCTCTTCAGGGGATAATCTTTTCTCAGGGGATGCCCTGTCCAGTCTTCAGGGAGGAGTATCCTCCGGAGGTCGGGATGGCCTTTGAACCGCACACCGAAGAGGTCGTAGCACTCACGTTCATGCCAGTTGGCGCCTTTCCAGATTTCGACGACGCTATCGATCGTGCAGTCGTCTGCAGGGACCTCGGCCTTCAGACGGACGGCATGCCGGTGCTCCATCGAAAAGAGCTGATAGACGACTTCAAACCTCGGTTCCTTTCTCCCGAGATGATCGACACCGCAAAGGTCTTCAAGAAAGTCAAAATACAGTTCAGGTGTATCATGGAGATACCGCATGATCTCCTTGACCAATTCCCTCCGGATGAGGACCGATACCTGACCGCGGAATTCCCTGATCTCTTTCACTTCCTCAGGAAACCGGTCTCTTATCTTCTCGGCGATCTCTCGTGCTTCCATCCCTTCTCCGTCTCTGATGTGATATTTCTCATTCTTGCTGATGTTTGAGGAGTCTCAATGGGGACTGATTCATCCCTGATGCCTCACCGCCACCTGCTCCATTTGAACCTCTCTCCGCTGATCTTCTCCTGGAGTTTTATCATCCCCTGCATGAGCGCCTCGGGCCTCGGCGGGCATCCGGGGACATAGACGTCCACGGGGAGGAAGGTGTCGCAGCCCTGCACCGTGCTATAGGTATCGTAGATGTTTCCTGAACACGCACAGCTCCCCATGGAGATCACGTACCTCGGCTCAGGCATCTGGTCATAGACCCTTCTCACGATAGGGGCCATCTTCTTTGTCACGGTACCTGCGACGATAACAAAGTCGGCCTGCCTCGGTGAGCCCCTGAAGATTATTCCCAATCTGTCCAGATCATAGTGTGACGATCCCGTCGTCATCATTTCAATGGCACATCAAGCCAGACCAAAGGTCATGGGCCACATGGATGAAAGCCTTCCCCAGTTTATGAGCTTGTCAAGGCTGGCGATGATCGTACTGGCACCGGGGATCACCTTCAGGCCCTCTTCGACCTCCACGACAGCCGTTACGCCGTCTATTACCATCTACCCTCACCTCCTCTCACGAAAGCGATGATTGCTGATAGCGAATGACGATTCGATTGCAAGGATCATGAATCTTCAAGCGGGAACCGTGTCAGTCCCATCTGAACGCTTCTTTCTTCCAGGCGTAAAAATACCCGACAACGAGGACAGCGATGAATATCATCATCTCGATGAACGCATAGAGTCCGATCCGGTCAAAGACGATCGCCCAGGGATAGAGGAAGACGGCTTCGACATCGAACACGACAAAGAGCATCGCGATGATATAGAACTTGACCGAGAAGCGGTACCGGGGTTCTCCGACAGGCTGATTGCCTGATTCGTAGGGCATGAGCTTTTCCCTGTAGGGTCTCCTGAGCCTGACGAAGGATCCCACAAGGAGAGCGCCAAGGCCAAACCCCAGGGCTATGACCATGGTGATGATCGCCGGTATATACTCTCTCGGGATAACAGAACTCGTCATACCATGTCCTTTCGGGAGAAGTAACCATCCGTCGAAACCATCATTTTATACACTAAATGCCAAAAGAGTGTCAACAAAAAAAACAATAACGGATCTAATATTCTAATTTGAGGGAGAGGAATAATTTTTTGTGATTTTGTGATAGAATTTCGTCATGATCAGAAAGTCCCTGAATTCCCTGGCGGGAAAGCTCATCCTGGCCGTAGGGTGCCTTATGGCTCTGGGCAGCATCATCTTCGGGTATATCTTTATCCACTATCAGGAAACCATTATGATGAAGAACCTCATCAGCAGCGCAACGGCAACGGCAGACCTCGTGAAACGAGGGATCTCTCGCGGCATGCTTGCCGGCGATAGGGACTCCATAGAGAAGACGGTCGAAACGATCGCCTCGGGTTCGGGCATCCGGGGAATTACGATATTCGACATGAAGGGGAGAATAACGTATTCATCGAAGAAGGGCGAGGTGGGCCGTTCAGTCGGGAAAGATTACCCCACCTGTCAGATCTGCCACCGGGACAGCGAAAAGCCTCTCAGTGCAATTCCCGATTCAGAAAACTGGAGGATCGTCTCTGACCGCAGCGGCACGAAGACGCTGACCAGGGTTGTCCCTATGGCGAATGAGCCTTCCTGCTACGGGGCCTCCTGCCATTATCATCGGGAAGATCAGAAGATCCTCGGCGTCCTCGAAACCAATGTCAGCATGGCTGCCGTGGATGCCGCGATCGCTCAAAGTCGCATCGGGACCCTGCTGTTCGGGGGTCTCTTCATCATGATCATATCCGTCTCTCTCTGCATCATTCTCTATAAATTTGTCTCGAAGCCCGTCTCGCTCCTCGACGAAGGGATGAGGAAGATATCCAAGGGGAATCTCGATCATGTGATCGAGATCCCCACGAACGATGAGATGGGCCTCCTTGCGCAGACATTCAATTCCATGGCAAAGGATATCAAGAAATACCGGGAGAGCATGGAGAACTGGACAAAGGCCCTCGAAGAGGAAGTCCAGAAGAAGAAGGCGGAGATTGTGAGGGCCCATGATCATCTCATCAACGCAGAGAAACTGGCCTCTCTCGGAAGGATGGCAGCAGGCGTGGCCCACGAATTGAACAGCCCGTTAACGGGCATCGTCACCTTTGCTCATCTCATGCAGAAACGCATACCCCCCGAGAACAAACAGGACATCGAAGACCTTGAAGTCATCATCGAACAGGCAAACCGGTGCTCCAAAATCATCAAGAGCCTTCTCGGGTTCTCGAGAAAGACCTCTGCGGAAAAGACCCTGACGGACTTTAATGCCCTTCTCCGGAATACCATCTCCCTCGTCACTAATCAGGCAAAGTTCCATAATATAAAGTTCAACCTCACCCTTGAGAGCAGCCTCCCCTCCATTCTTGCAGATCCGAACCAGATGCAGCAGGTCTTCCTGAATCTCTTGATAAACGCGGCTGACGCAATGAATGAGAGAGGCGAGGTGACCGTCGTGACGCGGTTGAGCGACGACAGCCTCAACGGCAGGAAACAGATCGAGATCGAGTTCAGTGATACGGGCCCCGGTATACCGCCCGACCACGTCGGCAGGATCTTCGAGCCCTTCTTCACGACAAAGCCGATCGGGAAGGGGACGGGCCTCGGCCTTTCCGTCAGTTACGGGATCATCAAGAAACATGGGGGGAACATCTTTGTACGGAGTGAGCTCGGCAAGGGTGCGAGCTTTTTTGTGCGGTTACCGTTGGAAGCCACACCGGGGATAGGATAATATAAGGATGACGCTGCGAGAAGTGATCAGACTCCTCGATGGCGAGGTGATTCTCAGCGCGGGGGATATGGATTCCGACGTCAGTACGGTCTGCAGTTCCGACCTTATGAGCGATCTGCTCTGTTTTGCGACAAAGCCGAGATCCCTTCTCATCACGGGGCTCGTCAATCCCCAGGTGGTGAGAACGGCGGAAATCGCCGATCTGAAGGCCATCATCTTTGTTCTCGACAAGAGACCCGACAAGGAGACGATCGAGCTGGCAAGAGAGAAGGATATCCCATTGATCGCAACACGGTTTTCGAGATTCACCTCATGCGGCATCCTCTATGCAAAAGGTCTCCAGAGCTGTACCGAGGATGCAACGCTATGAACAAGGGCAACAGGGAAGGGAGCTTCCATATCATCGGAGGAGATTTTACGAACGCCGGGGTGGCGTCGAGCGAGTTGAAATCCGTTCTCACAGGGCTTGGCATCGACATGAAGATCGTGAGGAGGGCCGCCATCGCCAGCTTCGAGGCTGAAATGAACGTGATCATCCATGCAACTGCCGGCGTGATGTATTATTCCGTTACCTCCCAGGAGATCAAGATCGTTGTCACCGACATGGGTCCGGGCATACCTGACATTCCGCTGGCGATGACCGAAGGATACTCGACTGCTCCCGACTGGGTGAGGGAGAAGGGGTGGGGAGCGGGAATAGGACTGCCCAACATCAAGAAGAATTCCGACGATTTTAAGGTCGATTCTGTTGTCGGGGAGGGAACGACGCTCGAAATAATCATAACCATTCATAGGGAGGATCACGGCCATGAATCTCGGTGAGGTAGTCAAGGCATTGTCCCTTGAAGCGAGGACGGCAGATGTGGATCTCGAACGGGAGGTGACCGGGTGCTATATCAGCGACCTGCTCTCTGATGTCATGGCAAACGCACAGGAAGGCGAAGTCTGGATCACCCTCCAGACGCACCCAAACACCGTTGCCGTGGCTGTCCTGAGAAACCTGGCAGCCATCATCCTGACGAATAAGAGAAATCCCGAAGGAGAGACCCTGACGAAGGCCGATGAAGAAAGGATCCCGATTTTTGTCACGTCCCATTCGACCTTTGAGGCGGGGGGCAAGCTCTATCAGTTCCTTCGATGTTGAGTACGTTTCTGGCCGATCTTCATCTCCATACCTGTCTTTCTCCGTGCGCCGATCTGGATATGAGCCCCCGGGACCTTGTGGGAGCAGCGAGAGCACGGGGGCTGGACATCATCGCCATAACAGATCACAACTCCTGCGAGAATGTCGAGGCATCAAAGAGGGCAGCCTACGGGACAGGGATGACCATCCTCGGCGGGATGGAGGTGTCAAGTTCAGAGGAGGTTCACATCCTTGGTCTCTTCAATGAAACGGGACAGATGTTGCGCATGCAGGACATTATCTATGAGAATCTTCCCGAGCAGGAAAATGACGAGAGGCTTTACGGGCATCAGGTGATCGCAAACGAATTCAATGAGGTCCTCGCGTTCAACAGGAGATTGCTCATAGCGGCGACGAAGCTGAACCTCCGCGAATTGGTGGAGACCATTCATTCCCTCGGAGGACTGGCCATTGCCAGTCATATTGACCGTGAGAGCTTTAGCGTTCTTTCTCAGCTGGGTTTCATCCCCGCTGACGTGCGATTCGATGCCCTTGAGCTCTCCCCAAAAATGACAAGGGGCCTTGCAGAGGCGCAGTTTAAGGGGCTGCGGAATTTGCCCTGGGTCTCTTTTTCCGATGCTCACCATGTTGCCGATATCGGAAGAAGAGTCACGACCTTCAGACTGAAAGAGCCGACCTTGGAAGAGATAAGGCTCGCCCTCGTGAAGAGGGATGGCCGCGACACCTGCTGGGAGACCGAATAAATGGAAGACCTCTCCCTGCATATCCTTGACATCGCCGAGAACTCTGTCACTGCCGGCGCCGATCTCGTGGAGATACGCGTTGAAGAGGATACGGCAAATGACCGGCTGACTCTGGAGATCAGGGATAACGGAAGGGGCATGGACGAAGAGACCGTAAAGATGGTCACAGACCCTTTCTTTAGCACAAAGACCGTCAGGAGGGTGGGCCTTGGGTTGCCCCTCCTGAAGCAGTCTGCAGAGGAGTGTGACGGGTGCTTTTCGATCACTTCGGGGCAGGGGAAGGGGACAACCATAACAGCACGTTTCAGGAACAGCCATATCGACAGGAAACCGCTGGGGAATATCGCGGCAACGCTGACGGTTCTCATAGCCGGAAATGAGAGGATCGATTTCGTCCTTGAGTATAAAAAGAATGATTACACGTACCGCCTCAGTACTGCCGAGATTAGAGAGGACCTTGGAGAGATACCTATAAACAGGCCGGCAGTCCTGAAGGCCATAAGGGAAGATATTGAGCGGGGAATAAGAAGCCGTCAGGGTTAACCGAAGGAGTATCCATGGAAGACGAGGAAAAGGTTGGGACACGTGGATCGCTGCACATGGTATGATATAGGGTCACGGAAGGAGGGCGATGAATGGCCAAGCCGAAGATTCTTGTGATCGATGATGAGGAGATTGTGCGGGTAAGCTGCAAGAAGTGCCTGGCGCCTGAGGGCTATGACGTTGACGTTGCACCGAGCGGGATCGAGGGTATGAAGATGGCTGAGACGAGTGCCTACGACCTCATTCTGACGGACCTCAAGATGCCCGACATGGACGGGATGGAGTTTCTCCTGAAGACAAGGGAGAAGCGGCCGGCCGCAAAGGTGATCATGATAACGGGATACAGTACGGTCGAGAATGCTGTGAAGGCGATCAAATCAGGCGCATTCAATTATATCGAAAAACCGTTCACCCCTGATGCCCTCGTTGCCGCGGTTAAGGATGCCCTCGATTCGAAATGAGGAGCGGGGCTTAGCCGGAACATCATCCTCCCTCCTTCATGAGCATACCTCCCTCGCCTGTCCTGCCCGCATTGCATCTTTATGATATGAATACTGCCGTTCCATGGCCTTCCCTGAAGAAACGTGGTAAACTTCCTCAAGCACCTCTATGATCTCTGCTAAAGAGAAGATTATCATTATTGATGACGATGAGATCGTCAGAAAGAGCTGTGGAAAGATACTCGCTCCTGAAGGCTATGCACTGGAGTTCTCGGCCAACAGCACGGAAGGGCTGAACAGGCTCAGGAAGGAGCACTTTGATCTCGTGCTCACAGACCTTCGCCTGCCCCACATGGACGGCATGGAGGTACTGAGGATGATCAAGGAGAACTGGCCCGGTACGGAAGTGATCGTCATAACCGGTTTCGGATCCGTGAAGACCGCTGTCGAGGCCTTGCGCTACGGGGCGTACGACTATATCGAGAAGCCTTTTGCGCCCGAACAGCTTCTCCACGCTGTGACACGTTGCCTCGAAAGAAAACACCTCCTCGTCGAAAACCTGCGGCTGAGACAGGAGATGCACGCCCTGTACCGCATGGAGAATATCACCGGGACTTCGGCGGCCATGCAGAAGGTTTTTCACCTCATCGCAACGGTAGCACCTGCAATGACAACGGTTCTCATAACCGGGGAAAGCGGAACAGGCAAGGAGCTCATTGCGAGGGCGCTCCATCACAACAGCCCGCGCAGGAATGAGCCCTTCCTTGTTGTCGACTGCGGGACGATCCCCGACGCCCTCATGGAGGCCGAGCTCTTTGGTTATATGAAGGGTTCTTTCACCGGGGCGATGGAGACGCGCAGGGGCCTTCTCGAGCTTGCCCATCGCGGGACTATTCTCTTCGATGAGATAGGGAACCTCGGCATTCCGATGCAGGCGAAACTCCTTAGGGTGCTGCAGGAGAAGGAGTTCAGGCCTCTGGGAGGAAGGACCATGTCGAAGGTCGATGTCAGGATCCTCGCTGCAACAAACAGAGATCTGTCAGCAATGGTTCGGGAAGGAACATTCAGGGAAGACCTCTTTTATCGGCTGAACGTCTTCCCGATAAACCTTCCACCCCTTAGAGAGAGGAAAGAGGACATCCCGGCGCTCGCCGATCATTTCATCAGGAAATTCGGGAGGGAGACGGAGAAGGAGGTATCTTCAATCTCTGCAGAGGCAATGAAACGCCTCATACTGCACGACTGGCCCGGCAATGTAAGGGAGCTCGAAAATATCATTCACCGCGCCGTCATCCTCTGTAAAGGCAAGGCACTGAGGCCCGAGCATATTCTCATAACAGGCAGAAAGGAGCCCGAAATTCCCAAAACAAGCGTAGAGTTGAAACAGATGAAGAAGAAGCTGAGGGTCAAGTCAGTCGAAGATCTCGAAAGGGCTTTTGTCGTCAATGCATTAGACCGCAGCAAGTGGAATATTACAAGGGCGGCTCAGGAGGTGGGGATGCAACGGACAAATTTCCAGGCACTTCTGAAGAGATATGGGATCAAGAGGGGATAATGCACTTGAGAGTGGAGAGGGGCTTTCCCGTAACAGTTCGCCGCTCTCCGCCGCTCTCTTTGATATAACCCAGAGGATCCTCGGCCCTTCACTGGCACATACCATGTGTATAAAAAAAATATTCAACTCGCCAGGTGTAAAGAACTGTCCCGCTGTCAATCCAGTCGCTGCTCAGGAAGAGTGAGCCCCTCAGAACCTACGGTCTTGGACAGAAAAATGTATATAAAAAGCATACACCATAAACAAGAAAGTCTTTATTGTCTATGGCTTACTCTGGGTCATGGCTGTATGGATATATAAGACTTTCTTGTTTATTCGATAGTCCATCTTATGATAAAATATGTTGGCAACATAATTGCTTGATCTTTTCAGACTCTTCGGCTACAAAGCAAGAATAAGCCAAGAGACGAGAACGAAGGGAGGAGGAAGGTTGAGAGCCTTACTCCTGTACGTAAACGTGCAGTTTCCATTCGATAAAGTACATCCGAAGGAGGATATGAGGAATGGCAGGGAAGATACTTGTAGTAGATGACGAACCTGTTGTCGTCAAGAGCTGCGAACGCATCCTAGCGCCAGAAGGTTATACCGTCGAGAGCGCGTCGAACGGCAACGAGGCGACGAACAAGCTCGGCAAAGACGGCTACGACCTTGTTATCACAGACCTTATGATGCCGGACATGAACGGCCTTGAGCTCATCCGGTGGATAAGGAACTCCAAGCCTGATACCGGGATCATCGTAATTACAGGCTACCCTTCGCAGGACAGCATAAAAGAGGCCCTCAGTCTGAGGATCCTCGATTATCTGCCGAAACCCTTTTCGCCGGGGCTGCTCCTGGAGGTTACGGGAAAGGCAATGGAATTCAGAAAGTCAGGGGTAATTGCAGAGGCTCCCCCATCGGAGGAGTATACCGAGGAGAAAGCAAGGCAACTCGATACGATCATTAAGAGATACCGGAGAAAGCCGGGTAGTCTCATCCCTGTTCTCCAGGAGGCGCAGGAACTTATCGGATACCTTCCCCCCTCTATCCAGAGGCATATTGCGAAGGGTTTGAAGCTTCCCGTGAGCGAAGTCCATGGCGTTGTCTCATTCTACTCATTCTTCACCATGAAGCCCAAAGGCAAGCATAACATCAGGGTATGCCTCGGCACCGCCTGCTATGTCAAGGGCGCAGAAGAGATTGTTAAGAAGCTGAGTGACGGCCTCGCGGTCAGTGTCGGAGGCGTTACGGCTGACAAGAAGTTCTCGCTTGAAACGGTCCGGTGTCTGGGGGCCTGCGGGCTTGCGCCGGTAGTCGTGATCGACAAAGACACCCACGGATCCGTCAATGCAGTAAAGGTACATAATCTGCTGAAGGATTATAGTGACTAATGACTGAGGATTGCTTGCTCAAGGACAGGAAATCTCACATCTATGTAAAAGGAGGCATGTATGGGACGGTTGACGATCGATGATCTCAAGAAGATAAAGGAAGACTACAAATCCGCCCTGACATTACGGGAGGGAGGTTCGCGTGCGAAGATAACCGTGCACATGGGTACGTGCGGCATCGCTGCTGGCGCAAGAAAGGTAATGGAAGCGCTCCTTGACGAGATTGCCAAGAGCGACGTCAAGGATGTGATCGTGACGACATCGGGCTGCGCCGGGTTGTGCAGCAAGGAGCCTATGGCTACCGTCGAGATCATGAACGAGGCGCCCGTGAAGTATGTGCTGCTGGACGATGAGAAGATACGAAGGATCTTCCAGGAGCATGTAATGAACGGCCGTATTGTTGAGGGTTCCGCCCTCGTCATGGGAAGCGAGACCGCATATTAAGCGTTTCTGTCATGGATGATGAATGATGAACCATGAGCATATGAGGACCCTTGAAAATCTGGAACAGGGATACGCTGAACCTTATTACGTCTTAGGTTTTAGCCATTACGGTTCTTAGAGGAGGAGAGATGGAAAAATATCGTTCAAGTGTAATGTTGTGCGGAGGCACCGGATGTATCGCCGGCGGCAGTCTGAAGATAAAGACCGCCCTTGATGAAGAGTTGAAGAACAGAGGCCTCCAGAATGAAATACATGTCGTCCTGACCGGTTGTAACGGCTTCTGCGCCGAGGGCCCTGTCATGACCGTCTATCCCGACGATATCTTTTACGAGAAGGTCACCGTAAAGGATGTCCCCCTCATTGTGGAAGAGCACTTCATCAAGGGAAGGCCTGTCGAGAGGCTCATGTACAAGGAGCCTGTCAAGAAGCAGACGATCCCCCTTATGAAGGACATCCCCTTCTTCAGTCTCCAGGTGCTCAGGGCCTTACGGAACAAAGGCCTTATCGATGCGGAGAAGATCGATGAATACATTGCGAGGGACGGGTACCAGGCAGCTGCAAAGGCACTGACGGAGATGACGCCGGAACAGGTCATCGATGAACTCAAGCGCTCCGGACTTCGCGGAAGGGGCGGAGCAGGATTCCCCACGGGAATGAAATGGGAACTCTGTGCAAGGGTTAAGGGGGACGAGAAGTTTATCCTCTGTAACGGCGATGAAGGAGACCCCGGCGCATTCATGGACAGGAGCATCATGGAGGCCGACCCCCATGTCGTGCTTGAGGGCATGATAATCGGCGCCAGGGCGATCGGGGCAAATAAGGGATACAT
>Ga0335070_10002290_pt1 | contig 22317 bp, 33 predicted proteins | sample Lox_Sample_13_FD_206722 | JGI IMG/M metagenome (GOLD analysis project Ga0335070, IMG submission 206722) | Soil microbial communities from Loxahatchee National Wildlife Refuge, Florida, United States - Lox_Sample_1.3 | ecosystem: Environmental > Terrestrial > Soil > Wetlands | place: USA...
ATGGCAAAGGAAAAATTTGATCGCACGAAGCCGCACGTCAACATCGGCACCATCGGGCACATCGATCACGGCAAGACCACGCTGACGGCGGCCATCACCAAGGTGCTGGGCAAGCACAATCCCAAAGTCAAGTTCCGCAGTTTCGACTCCATCGATAACGCGCCGGAAGAAAAAGCCCGCGGCATCACCATCGCGGTGGCGCACATCGAGTACGAAACCGCCAACCGGCATTACGCCCACGTGGATTGCCCCGGCCACGCCGACTACATCAAGAACATGATTACCGGCGCGGCGCAGATGGATGGCGCCATTCTAGTCGTGGCGGCCACCGACGGCCCCATGCCGCAGACGCGCGAGCACGTGCTGCTGGCCCGCCAGGTGGGCGTGCCCTACATCGTGGTGGCCATGAACAAGGTCGACATGGTGGACGATCCCGAGCTGCTGGATCTGGTCGAGCTGGAAGTGCGCGAGCTGCTCAAGACCTATCAGTTTCCGGGCGACGATCTGCCGGTGGTGCGCATCTCGGCGCTGGGCGCGCTGAACGGCGAAGCCAAGTGGGAAAAGACGGTGGAAGATCTGATGGCGGCGGTGGACAGCTACATTCCCATTCCGCAGCGCGTGGTCGACAAGCCGTTCCTGATGCCCATTGAAGACATCTTCTCGATCCAGGGGCGCGGCACGGTGGTGACGGGGCGCGTGGAGCGCGGCATCTGCAAAGTCGGCGAGGAAATGGAAATCGTGGGCTTCCGCGATACGCGCAAGACCGTGGTCACCGGCGTGGAGATGTTCAAGAAGCTGCTGGATGAAGGGCGCGCGGGCGACAACGTGGGCCTGCTGCTGCGCGGCGTGGAAAAGGATGAAGTGGAGCGCGGGCAGGTGATCGCCAAGCCGGGTTCCATTACGCCGCACAAGAAATTCAAAGGCGAGGTGTACGTGCTGTCGAAGGAAGAAGGCGGGCGGCACACGCCGTTCTTCAAGGGCTACCGGCCGCAGTTTTATTTCCGCACGACGGACGTGACGGGAGTGGCGGAGCTGCCGGCGGGCACCGAGATGGTGATGCCGGGCGACAACGTGTCGCTGGTGGTGGAGCTGATCACGCCGGTGGCCATGGACAAAGGCCTGCGCTTCGCCATCCGCGAAGGCGGCCGCACCGTGGGCGCGGGCACCGTCACGGAGATTGTGGAATAACTCCATGGCGCTGAGAGAACGCATTCGCATCCGTCTGAAGGCATACGATCACCGGGTGCTCGATCAATCCACGACGGAGATCGTGGACACGGCCAAGCGGACGGGCGCAAGCGTTGCCGGGCCGATCCCGCTTCCAACGTCGCGGTCGGTGACAACCGTATTGCGATCGCCGCACGTGGACAAGAAGTCGCGTGAGCAGTTTGAAATTCGTACGCACAAGCGCCTGTTGGATATCCTCGAGCCGACGCAGCAGACGGTCGACGCCCTCATGAAACTCGATTTGCCCGCGGGCGTGGATGTGGAGATCAAGGCGTTTGGGAAGGACCACAAGTGACAACACGGAGACACGGCGACACGGGGACGCGGAGACGAGAAGCCTTTTCGCCGCGTCGCCGCGTCGCTCACTCGCCGCGTCGGGCGGCGCCTCTGTCGAGCGTGTGGGGGAATTAGAAAATGCGACCAGGAATTCTTGGCAAAAAAATTGGAATGACCCATGTCTTCCGGCCGGACGGACAGGCCGTGCCCGTGACCCTGCTCAAAGCAGGTCCGTGCCTGGTGGTGCAGCGCAAGACGCCGGCGGTCGACGGCTACGACGCCGTGCAGCTCGGCCTGGTCGAGTTCACCAAGCCCGCCCGCATCAATAAGCCCATGACCGGGCACTTGAAGAAAGCGGGGGTTGAGGGGACCAAGTTTCTGCGCGAATTCCCGTTGGCTCCCGGTGACGACCTGAAGGCCGGCGACAAAGTGCTGGTCGATCAGTTCAAGCCCAAAGATAAAGTGGACGTGATCGGGGTAAGCAAGGGCCGCGGCTTCGCCGGCCTGGTCAAACGCCATCATTTCCGTGGCGGCGCCGACACGCACGGCTCCATGTTTCACCGTGCACCCGGCTCCATCGGCGCATCCAGCTTCCCTTCCCGCGTGCTGCCCGGCATGCGCATGGCCGGCCATATGGGGCATGCGAGAGTGACGGTGCGCAATCTGGAAGTGATCGACGTGGACACCGAAGACAACGTGCTGGTGGTCAAGGGCGCGGTGCCCGGGCCGAACGGCGGTTACGTCGTCGTGCAGCGGGCGAAGAGGTAACAGGCATGCTGGTGGACGTGGTCGACTTGAATAATCAGAAGGTCGGCGAGATCGATCTCGCTGACCGGGTTTTCGCCGCCGAAGTCAACGAAGCGCTGCTCTACGAGGCTGTGCGCCACTACCAGGCCGGCCAGCGCGCGGGCACGCACAAGACGAAGGAGCGCGGCTCTGTAGCGGGTTCGGGCAAGAAGCTGTGGAAACAGAAAGGCACCGGCCGCGCGCGCATGGGCTCCATCCGGTCGCCCATCTGGCGGCACGGCGGAACGGTGCATGGACCGGTACCGCGCGATTATTCCTATAAACTGCCGCGCAAGATGATTCTCGGCGCTCTGCGCTCGGCTCTGACCGTGAAGCTCCGCGACGGCGAACTGAAAGTGGTGCAAGCCTTCGCGCTCACAGACCACAAGACCAAGACCATGCGCGACACGCTCGGACGGCTGGAAGCCACGCGCAAAGTGCTGCTCGTGGACAACGGCGAGAATCGCAACCTGGATCTCGGTTCGCGCAATCTACAGGGCGTGACGCTGGTGCCCACGCGCGATGTCAATGTTTACCATCTTTTGGGGCACGACCGCGTGCTGCTTTCGCAGGATGCGGCGGCCAAACTTTCGGAGGCGCTGGCGCGATGACGGTACACGAAATTATCCGGCGGCCGCTGGTTACCGAAAAAGGTGTCGCCAAGAAGGACACCGAGCGCACGCTGTGCTTTGAAGTAGCGCCGCACGCCAACAAAGTGCAGGTGAAGGCGGCGGTCGAAAAACTTTTCAAAGTAAAAGTCGCCGAGGTGCGCACCTGCAATTTTGAGGGGAAAGAGCGCCGCCGCGGCCGCTTCGCCGGGTTCCGGCCGGATTGGAAGAAGGCATACGTGAAGCTGAAAGCGGGCGAAAAGGCCCCGGATTGGGCGGAGATTTGAGATGGGGAAACGGAGAGATGGGGAGACTAGGAGACGGCGGCGTAGCTTCTGTCTCCTTGTCCCCCAGTCGCCCCGTCTCCCCGTCAGTCGAGGGTTAACCCATGCCGATTAAGACCTACAGACCGACAACAGCTACCAGGCGTTTCCAGACCGTCGTCTCGCGCCAGGACATCACTAAGGAGCATCCTGAGAAGTCATTGCTCGAACCCAAACAGCGCACCGGCGGGCGCAATAGCACGGGGCGCGTCACGTCGCGCTTCATCGGCGGCGGGCACAAGAAGGCTTACCGCGTGGTGGATTTCAAGCGTGATAAGCATGGCATCCCGGCGACCGTGGCCGCCATCGAATACGATCCGAACCGCTCGGCGCGCCTGGCGCTGCTGCACTACAAAGACGGCGAGAAGCGCTACATCCTGCAGCCGGACGGTCTAAAAGTGGGCCAAATCGTCAACTCCGGTCCCGAGGCCGACATTCTGGTCGGCAATGCCCTGCCCCTGAAAAACATTCCAGCCGGCACCGTGGTCCACAACATCGAACTTCGGCCCGGGAAGGGCGGGCAGATGGCGCGCTCCGCCGGTTCGCAGGCGCAGTTAATCTCCCGGGAAGGCGGCATCGCGCTGTTGAAGCTTCCCTCGGGCGAAGTGCGCCGCGTGCAAGACGTGTGTATGGCCACCATCGGCCAGGTGGGAAATCTGGATCACGAGAATGTCTCGATCGGTAAAGCCGGCCGCACACGCTGGATGGGGAAATCGCCGCACAACCGCGGCGTCTCCATGAACCCGGTGGACCATCCGCATGGCGGCGGCGAAGGCAAAACGTCCGGCGGGCGCCACCCCGTCACTCCGTGGGGACAGCCCACGCGCGGATTCAAAACACGAAATAACAAGCGCACCGACAAGTGGATCGTCACGCGGAAAGCAAAGAAGAGATAGTGGGCACGGAGAGAACACGCATGAGAGCGACTGAGGGGCAGACAAGGAGAGAGGGAGACAGGGAGACAACTGCGGCGGTCTCCGCGTCTCCCCATCACCCGGTCTCCCCGTCAGTCCAGTTTCGCGAGAGGGTACAGGAATAACCGCATGGGCCGCTCCTTAAAAAAAGGGCCGTTTACCGACGGTCATCTGGAAAAGAAAATCGACGTGATGAACACGGCGAATGAGAAGAAGGTGGTGCGCACGTGGTCGCGGCGGTCTACCATCCTGCCCGAGTTCGTGGGCCATACCATCGCCGTGCATAACGGCAAGAAGTTTATCCCGGTGTACGTTACCGAAAACATGGTGGGACACAAGCTGGGTGAGTTTTCCCCGACGCGGCAGTTCAAAGGGCATTCGGTGAAGGCAGCCGCCGCTCCTACTGAGAAAGCGGCCAAGCCGGCGTAGCGGAGAAACGACATGGAAGCCAAGGCAGAAGCAAGATACATTCGGGTTTCGCCGCAGAAGGCGCGCCTGGTCGTCGATCTGATTCGCGGCCAGCAGGCCGGCCAAGCCATCACCACGCTGCGCACCACCAACAAGCGCATTGCGCCTACCGTCGAGAAGGTATTGAAGTCTGCCATCGCCAATGCGCAGAACCGTTCGGAAGACGTCGATGTGGACCGCCTCTACGTTTCCGAAGCGTACGTGCACGAAGGACCGCGCATGAAGCGCATTCGCCCCGCGCCCATGGGCCGCGCGTACCGCTATCAGCGCCGCATGGCGCACATCGTCGTCAAAGTGGCGGAGAAGGAATCTTAGAGCATGGGACAAAAAGTTCATCCATACGGCTTCCGGCTGGGCTTTAACAAGCCGTGGCGGTCGCGCTGGTTCGCCAATCAAGGTTACCCCAAGCTGCTCCAGGAAGATCTCGAGCTGAAGGAAGACCTCCGTGACCGGCTGAAATCCGCCGGCGTCAGCTCCATCGAAGTCGACCGGCCCGGCAACAAGCTGCGCATCACCATCCGCACTTCGCGGCCCGGTATCATCATCGGCCGCAAAGGCGCGGAAATCGAAAAACTCAAGCAGGACCTCGCCAAGCGCACCAAGCGCGAAGTCTTCATCGACATTCAAGAAGTGCACAAACCGGAGCTGGATGCGCAACTGGTCTCGGAATCGATCGCGCTGCAGCTCGAAAAGCGCGTGGCCTTCCGGCGCGCCATGCGCAAGGCCGTGGACTCCGCGCTGCGCTTCGGCTGCAAAGGCATTAAGGTTCGTGTCTCGGGACGGCTGAACGGCGCTGAAATCGCCCGCAGCGAATGGTATCTGCAAGGGCAGCTTCCGCTCCACACTCTGCGCGCTGACATCGACTACGGATTCTCGGAAGCCCGCACCACCTACGGCGTGATCGGCGTGAAGGCGTGGCTGTACAAGGGCGAGATCCTGGATTCGAAATCGCGCCGCTCCGGCCTTTCCTCCGAACCTGAGCCGCGCCGCATGGAGCCCAGACGCGAGCGCGAGCGCCGCCGCGAACCTCAGCCCGTTGCCGCCGAACCCTCCGGTGGTGCGAGCCAGGCGCCGCCGTCCGATCTTCCCCGCCCTGCCCGCTCCGGCGGTCCGCTGATGCCGCCGCTCATGGCGCCGCATCCTTCCTGGAAACAGGAAGCGCAAACGGAAACTCCAGCCGCCGAAACGCCCCAGCCGGCGCCCGAAACCAAGCCCGAAGAGGAGAAAAGCTAAACCGCCATGCTGATGCCCAAGAAAGTTAAATACCGCAAGCAGCAGCGCGGACGCATGGCCGGGAAAGCCTGGCGCGGGTCCAGCATCGCTTTCGGCGATTTCGGCCTCAAAGCCATGGAATGCGGCTGGATCACCGACCGCCAGATCGAAGCCGCCCGCGTCGCCATGACGCGTTTCATCAAGCGCGGCGGCAAGGTTTGGATCCGCCTGTTCCCGGATAAACCCATCACCAAGAAGCCGGCGGAAACCCGCATGGGAAAAGGCAAGGGCGCGCCCGAGCAGTGGGTGGCCGTCATTCGTCCCGGCAAAGTGCTGTTCGAAATGGAGGGCGTGCCGCAAGCCACGGCCGAGCACGCCATGAGCCTGGCCGCGCATAAGCTCCCCATCAAGACCAAGCTGGTCTCGCGGGCCGCGGGGGAATAAGAGGAACGCGATGAAATCGCAAAAAATCCGCGATCTGGATAAGCCGGAGTTGCAACATCAATTGCGCGACATCGAAGAGCAGCTCTTTCGACTGAAGCTGCAAATGTCCATGGGCCAGATGGACGGCCTCAAGAAGGTGCGCACCATGAAGAAGACGCGCGCTCGCATTTTCACCGTCCTGCGCGAGCGTGAACTGGCCGAACAGGCCGCGGGAGACAAACGGTAGCATATGGCCGAGGAGAAACAAGGGAACAAGAACGAAAAGGTCGGCCAGGTGGTCTCGACCAAAATGCAGAAGACCATCGTGGTCGAGGTGAGCCGCCGCGTGCCGCATCCGCTGTACAAACGCATCGTCACCAAGCGCAAGAAATTCTACGCCCATGACGAGCAGGGAACAGCCAAGACCGGCGACGTGGTGCGCATCATCGAGTGCCGCCCGCTGAGCAAATTGAAAAGGTGGCGCCTCGGCGAAATCGTGCGGCGCGCCGCGCAGGTCGCGGTCCAGCCCGAAGAGTTGGATGTGAAAGTCTGAGGTGCTAGGTGTTAGGTGTTCGTTTGCTGGCACCTGGAACCTGAAACCTAACACCTAAGTGAGCGACTTTAGGAGCGAACGTTTATGATTGGCATGCGAACCATTCTCGAGGTTGCCGATAACAGCGGCGCGCGGCGGCTGCAGTGTATTCTTCCGCGCGGCGGCGATCTCGGATTGCGCGCCGGGCTGGGCGACGTGATCACCGCCAGCGTCAAGGAGGCGGCTCCGGATTCGGCCATCAAGAAGGGCAAAGTCGTGCGCTGCGTCATCGTCCGCATGCGAAAAGAAACCCGCCGGCGCGACGGCACCTACATCCGCTTCGATTCCAACGCCGCGGTGCTCATCAACGAAACCAATGATCCCGTCGGAACCCGCGTATTCGGCCCGGTAGCGCGCGAACTGCGTGACAAAAAGTTTATGAAAATCGTTTCCCTCGCACCGGAGGTGATCTGATGGCGCTCGTGAAGCACAAGCCCGCCGAACAGGTGCGCATTCAACTCAAGAAGAACGATCAGGTCCGGGTGATCTCGGGCCGCGACAAGGGGAAGACCGGGCGGGTCCTTAGCGTTGATCCGTTCACCAATAAAGCGCTGGTCGAGCACATCGGAATCATCAAGCGGCACACGCGGCCCAATCCCGCCAAGCAGATCAAAGGCGGCATCGCGGAGCGTGAAAGTCCGGTCGCCGTATCGAATTTAATGATTCTCTGCCCGCAGTGCGGCCCGGTGCGCATCGCACATCACATCGAGACGCTTCCCGGCGGAAAAGTGCGGCGCTCGCGCGTCTGCCGCAAATGCGGTCAGACACTGGATAAGAAATGAAGGCAAAAATCAAAAGGCGAAAGTGCGGCGGGCTGCGTCTGCATTTCCTTTTGCCCTTTGCCTTTTGCCTTTTGCCTTGGAGCTTTTAATGGCAGCAAGACTTCGACAACACTACACAAAAACAGTCATCCCGGCTCTCAGCAAGGAGTTCGGCTACAAGAACGTGATGGCCGTGCCCAAAATCGAGAAGATCTCCGTCAATATCGGCATTGGCGAGGCCACCCAGAATGCCAAGCTCATGGACGGCGCGGTCAACGAACTGGCGCAGATCGCCGGTCAGAAACCGGTGGTTACGAAAGCGCGCAAATCCATCGCCGCGTTCAAGCTGCGTGAGGGCATGTCCATCGGCTGCATGGTGACGCTGCGCGGCGACCGCATGTACGAATTCTTTGACCGCCTGGTGAACGTGGCCCTGCCCCGCGTCCGCGATTTCCGCGGCGTGTCCACCAAATCCTTCGACGGCCGCGGCAACTACACGCTCGGCATCCGCGACCAGTTGATCTTTCCCGAGATCGACTACGCCAAAGTCGAGAAGACCAAAGGTATGAATATTTCGATCACCACCAGCGCACGCACCGATGCCGAAGGCGTGGCGCTGCTACGGGCCATGGGAATGCCGTTCCGGCAATAACGGAGCGAGGAGAAGAGCGAAACGAATGGCAACAACCGCCAAAATTGCAAAAGATCTGCAGAAGAAGCCGAAATTCAAAATCCGGCGGCGCAACCGCTGCTGGCGATGCGGCCGCCCGCGCGCGTTTCTCCGCAAGTTCGGCGTGTGCCGCCTGTGCTTCCGGCAGCTCGCGCTGAATGGCGAGATTCCCGGCGTGATCAAGGCCAGTTGGTAGGAGGACGACATGACTAGCGATCCCATTGCCGACATGCTTACCCGGGTGCGCAATGCCATCAATGCCCGTCATCCCAAGGTCGACGTGCCTGCGTCCAGGCTCAAGACGGAAATCGCGCGCATCCTCAAAGAAGAGGGCTACATCGCCAATTTCAAGGTGGCCGAAGAGGGTGTCAAAAGGGTCATCAAGATCTATTTGAAGTACTCGCCGAGCAACGCGCCGGTCATCACGCGCATCGAGCGCGTATCCCGGCCGGGCTGCCGCGTCTACGTGGGCCGCGACGATATCCCCCGCGTGCAGGGCGGCCTCGGCATCAACATTCTGACCACGCCCCGCGGCGTGATGACCGGCCGATCTGCCCACAAAGAAGGCGTCGGCGGCGAGTTGCTGTGCCAGATTTGGTAATCAACGATGATTTACCGCAAAGACGGCAAGGCGCAGAGAAAACGAAATATGAGTTTCTCCGTGTCTCTGCGCCTCTGCGGTAAGAAATGAACTGATCTATGTCACGAGTTGGAAACAAGCCGATTCCCCTGCCGAAAGGCGTGAAAATCCATGTCGGCGCACAATTGCAGATCGAAGGGCCAAAGGGAAAGCTGTCGGTACCCATCCCGCCGGGCATCCAAATCAAGCAGGAGAACGGCAACGTCCAGATCGCCCGCGAGAACGCTGCACAAGCCGCGCTGCACGGCCTGACGCGGGCGCTCACCGCCAACGCGGTGAACGGTGTGGCTACCGGCTTCACCAAGGAGCTCGATATCGTGGGCATCGGCTATCGCGCCGACGTCAAGGGCCGCATCGCCACGTTCACAGTCGGCTACTCGCATCCCATCGAGGTGCTGCTCCCCGACGGCGTCGACCTCAAGATCGACAAACAGACCCACCTGGTGCTCACCAGTTTCGACAAGCAGCTCCTCGGCCAGGTGGCGGCAAACATCCGCGCGCTGCGTAAACCAGACCCCTACAAGAATAAGGGCATCCGCTACACGGGCGAAGTGCTGCGCAAGAAAGTCGGCAAGACCGGAGCGACCGGAGCCAAGGCATGATCCAGCGAACTAATAAGAACGAAATTCGCGGGCGCATTCACCAGCGCATCCGCCGCAAGGTACGGGGTACAGCAGAGCGCCCGCGTCTCGCCGTGTTCCGCAGCCTGACGCACATCTACGCCCAGCTCATCGACGATACCAGGAGCCAGACGCTGGTCGCGGCGTCGTCGACCGAGGAAGGGTTGGACAACGTCACCGTAGCCGCGGCTCCGCAGGCTGCGGCGGTCAAGGCAGAATCTCCCAAGGCGCAAAAGATCGAGAAGCAGGCCAAAACAGAGAAGGGCGAGAAGAAGGGCGGCAAGAAGGCCGCTGCCGCCGAAGCCTCCGAGCCTGCTGCCGCTCCGCCTCCCGCTCGCGCCGCTGCTCCCGCCAAGGCGCGCGGCGGTAATGTCGCCGGCGCCAGGCTCATCGGCACAACCATCGCCCAGCGTGCTAAAGAGAAAGGCATCAAGGCCGTCGTGTTCGATCGAGGCGGCTACATTTACCACGGGCGCATCAAAGCTCTGGCGGACGCCGCTCGCCAGGCGGGACTGGAGTTTTAATGGCTTCCATTGTAGTCAAACGAATCGATCCGCAGTCGTTGAATCTCAAAGAGCAGGTGGTGTCGATCAATCGCGTCACCAAGGTCGTCAAGGGCGGCAAAAACCTCAGCTTTTCCGCGTTGGTGGTGGTCGGAGATTCTTCAGCCAAGGTGGTCGGCTTCGGCGTCGGCAAGGCCAAGGAAGTGCCCTCGGCCATCCGCAAAGGCATCGAGGCTGCCAAGAAGAACCTGCGCAAGATTCATATGCTCGATACCACCATTCCGCACCAGGTGCTCGGCCGCTATGGCAGCGGCCTGGTGTTGTTGAAGCCGGCTCCCGAGGGCACCGGCGTGATCGCGGGCGGCCCCGTGCGCGCCGTGGTGCAGGCCGCCGGGATTCCCAACGTGCTGACGAAGTCCATCGGCTCGCATAATCCTCACAACGTGGTGAAGGCAACCATCGCCGCCCTCGAGCAGTTGCGCGACAAAAACGTCGTGGCCGAAATGCGCGGCCTGACGGTAGAGAAACTGTAAATGGGAAAACGACGGATTTGGGATTTAGGACTTGGGATTTGGCAGTTTCTCGGCGCCTCGGCGCCTCGGCGGTGAAACGTATGGAATCTAAGATCAAAATCAAACTCGTACACAGCCCCATCTGCACGCCCGAAAAGCACAAAAAAATCGTGCGCGGCCTGGGGTTGCGCAAACTCAATCAGGTGGTTGAGCGCCCCGACACACCCGCCTTCCGCGGCATGGTAAAAAAGATCCCGCACCTCCTGGCGGTGGTCGAATGAAGAACCGAGGCAGATCAAGCCGCTGTCATCAATCGCCGCGTCCCCGCGTCGCCGTGTCGCCGCGTCGGGACTTTCGCGCCCCGTCGTCTCTGTATCGCCGCATCGGGAATTGGCGCGCCGGTCTTTTCGTAGAGAGTGAACCCTTATGAATCTCAGCAATCTCAAACCGCCGGCAGGTCAAAAACACCGGAAGAAACGCATCGGGCGCGGCATGGGGTCGGGCCTCGGCAAAACCGCCACACGCGGCAGCAAGGGCGCCCGCTCGGTCTCCGGCTACAGCATCATGCGCGGCTTCGAAGGCGGCCAGATGCCGCTGCACCGCCGCCTGCCCAAGCGTGGCTTCACCAACATCTTTAAGAAGCAGTATGCTTTAGTGAACCTGGGACGGCTGGACAAGCTTGAAGGCGACCAATTCAACCCCGAACGGCTGGCTGAACTGGGTGTGATTCGGAACTTGCACGACGGTCTCAAGGTGCTGGGATCGGGTGAACTGACGCGCAAGATCCGCGTAGAGGCGCACTTGTTTTCACGCTCCGCGGCCGACAAAATCCAGAAAGCCGGCGGCGAGGCCGTGGTCATCGGAGCGGCTGCCCCTCAGGAGTAGACGGGCCAAGGCAAGATCATGAAATTCTTTGAAGCCGTTGCCAACGTTTTCCGTATTCCGGACCTGCGCAAGCGCGTCTTGTTCACCCTTGGGCTTCTGGCCGTCTACCGGCTTGGCGGGCACATCCCCACTCCCGGGATTGATATCCACCGCTGGCAGGATTTCTTCTCGCGCAACCAGGGCACCATCTTCGGCTTCTTTGATCTGTTCGCTGGCGGCAACATCCGGCGGTTGACTATCTTCGCCCTGGGCATCATGCCCTACATCACGGCGTCCATCATCCTCCAGTTGCTCACCGTGGTCATCCCCACTCTCGAAAAGCTCCAGAAAGAGGGGGAACTGGGCCGCCGGAAGATTACCCAGTGGACGCGTTACCTCACCGTGATCCTGGCCCTGATGCAGTCGTTTGGCATCGCCACAGGCTTGCAGGCCATGCAGGGCAATATTGTCATCAACCCCGGCATCGGCTTCGTGCTCATGACCATCGTCTCGCTCACCACCGGGACGGCATTCATCATGTGGCTGGGTGAACAGATCAGCGACCGCGGCATCGGCAACGGCATGTCGCTCATCATTTTCGCCGGCATCGTCGTGGGCCTGCCCAACGCCATTCAGAATATCTACACCAACGTCTTCGTAACCAAGGAATGGGGCTTCATCACCCTGGCAGTCATCCTGGTCATGATGATCGCGGTGGTCGCCTTCATTGTGCTGGTCGAGCGCGGCGAGCGCCGCATTCCCGTGCAGTACGCCAAACGCGTCGTGGGCCGCCGCGTCATGGGCGGGCAATCCACCCACATGCCGCTCAAGGTGAATGCCGGCGGCGTGATCCCGGTGATCTTCGCCTCATCCATTCTCGCGTTTCCGCAGACCCTCAGCCAGTTGCCTTTCGTGCAGAATAGTAAATACCTCAGCGGGATGCTGCAATCTATCCGGCACGGCGAGCCGCTCTACGTCGTCTTGTTCGTGCTCGGCATCGTGTTCTTCTGCTTCTTCTACGTGTCGATCATTTTCAATCCCAACGAGGCCGCCGACAACATGCGCAAATACGGCGGGTTCATTCCCGGCATCCGGCCCGGCCGCAACACCGCCGAATACATGAACGCCATCCTCACCAAGATCACCGTGGTCGGCGGCATTTATCTCTCGATTCTGTGCATCATCCCCGACATCATGATTTCCGGCATTCACCTGCAGCATCTGCCGTTGGTCGGCAATTGGATCGACCAGTATTTCCCGCGATTTTTGCTCGACGGGCTTAACGTGCAATTCTATTTCGGCGGCACTTCCCTTCTCATCGTCGTGGGTGTGGCGATGGATACCATCAACCAGATTGAGGCGCAGTTGATCATGCGCCATTACGAAGGCTTTACGCCGCGCGCCGGTCGGATTCGCGGCCGCAGACCCAGCTTTTAGGGATTTTGGAAATTGACAGGTTAGCGTGCCAAACACGGAAACCGGGGCAGAGCGGGTGGGCAAGCCGCCCGGCAAATCCCCCGCGCTGGCTCTCGTTCTGTTTGGCTCGCCGGGATCGGGAAAGGGCACCCAGGCGAAATTGCTTGTACGCCTTCTGGGTATTCCGCAGATCTCAACCGGCGACATGCTGCGAGAACATGTTCGCCAGCATGACGGAGTGGGAACGGCCGTCGAGGCCAAATTGAAGGCTGGAATTTTGGTTAAAGATGAGGTTGTCAACGCGCTTGTGGAACAACGGCTGGCCCAGCCGGATACCGCGCGCGGGTTCATCCTGGACGGATATCCGCGAACCGTGGCCCAAGCCGGCAAGCTGTGCGCGATGCTGGCGGCCCGCGGAATCCAGGAGTTGGTGATTCACCTGGTTGTCGATTACAATGTAATTATTGCTCGCCTGACCGGACGCCGGCAGTGTCCTGTGTGCGGCACCTTGTATAACTTGGTTTCCAGAGCTCCTAAGGTGCCGGGCGTGTGTGACCTCGATGGCGCGAAGCTGATCGTTCGGGAAGATGATCGCGAACCTGTGATTCGGGAACGCCTGGAAGCGTATGGCCGTGAGACGCGGCCTATCCTGGATTTCTTTCGTGAGAAGGGCAAGCGAATTTATGATGTTGATGCCAGCCACGACCCTCCGGAAGCGGTCTTCCGGAAAATCGAGGCGCTGATTCGGGAGCGATGATCATTCGAAAGACGGCCGCGGAACTGGAGAAAATGCGGCGCAGCGGGCTTCTGGTCTACATGGTCCTGAAGAAGCTGGGCGACATGGTGGCAGAGGGCGTCAGCACCTACGATCTGGAAGTGGCGGCGGACCGCATGATCGCGGATGCAGGCGCTCGGCCGGCTTTCAAGGGCTATTTTGTTCCGGCCGCCGGCGAGCGTTACAAATACGTGCTGTGTACTTCGGTCAACAGCGAGATCGTACACGGGATTCCGTCCACCAAACGGATTTTGAAGAAGGGCGATATTGTTTCCATCGACACCGGCGTCGAGTTGAACGGCTATTTTGGCGATTCCGCCATCACCGTCGGTGTAGGCGAGTTGAATGAGGAAACCAGGCGGCTGCTGAACGTGACTCAGGAGTCTCTCGAACTGGCCATCCAGCAGGTCCGCTCCGGCAACCGCTTGTTTGACGTATGCGGCACCGTGGAGCGCCACGTGGTATCCAACGGTTTTTCAGTTGTGCGTGAGTATGTAGGACACGGGATCGGCACCCAGCTTCACGAGGAGCCGCAGATTCCCAATTACGTGGATCGTAAGAATGAGAACCCGCGCTTGAAAGAAGGCATGGTGCTGGCTATCGAGCCCATGGTAAACGCGGGTAAGGCCGACGCTAAGGTGCTCCCCGACAAGTGGACCGCCGTGACCAAGGACGGTTCCAACTCGGCGCACTTCGAACACTGTGTGGCCGTAACATCCAACGGCCCTTGGGTGCTCACGAGGCCGTAAAGGCAAGGTGCTACGTGCCAGGTGCAAGGTGCCAGGGATTAGTAGTGGAAGAGTTGCCGCAGGTTGTCTATCGCGTTGATCTGGGTAAAGGCCGCCACGTGCTGGCCCACCCGGTCGGAATGAAGGAACGAAACTTTGTCCGTCTGCTGCCCGGCGACAAAGTAGAAATCGAGCTGGCCGCGCAGGATCAAACCCGCGGCCGGATTTTGAAAAAGTTGTAACTGAGCCGCGACCAAAGGGAGCGGTTGCACAGGATTGAAGAGATCGTAGGTCTTAGGTTTGCTGAAACCTGGCGCCTAACACCTGGAACCTAACTATGAAAGTACGAGCATCCGTCAAGAAAATTTGCGACAAGTGCAAGGTGATCCATCGCCACGGTGTGGTGCGGGTCATCTGCCCGAATCCGAAACATAAGCAGCGTCAGGGATAGGAGAGTATCATGGCACGTATTGCGGGCGTGGATCTGCCACCCAAAAAGAGAGCGGAAGTCGGCCTCACCTACATCTACGGCGTGGGCCGCAGCCGTGCGCGTTCCCTGCTCCACCGGGCCGGGATCGATTTTGACAAAAAGATCGGCGATCTCGCCGAGGACGAAGTGAACCGCGTGCGCCAGATCCTCGAAGAAGAAGGCGCCGTCGAAGGCGACCTGCGCAAGGAAGTCTCGATGAATATCAAGCGCCATATCGAGATGGGCTCCTACCGCGGCCTGCGGCACCGCCGCGGCTTGCCCGTTCGCGGACAGCGGACCCACACCAACGCCCGCACGCGCAAAGGACCGCGCCGCGGCACCGTGGCCAATAAAAAGAAAGCGGCGGCAAAGACCTAAATCTATGGCAAAAGCTCCAGCCAAACCGGCCAAGAAGAAGACATTCAAGAAGAAGGAAAAGCGGGTTGTCCATTCGGGCATCGTGCATATCCAGGCGACATTCAACAACACCATCGTGACCATCGCCGATCAGGAGGGCCAGACGATTTCCTGGTCGAGCGCCGGGTCGCTGGGCTTTCGCGGGTCGCGCAAGGGTACCCCCTTTGCCGCCCAGCAGGCTGCCATGACTGCCGCCAACAAGGCGTCGGAAAGTGGTATGCGCACGGTCGAGGTTCGCGTCAGCGGACCCGGATCGGGCCGTGAATCAGCGGTACGCGCGCTTTCAACCGCGGGTCTGGAAGTCCGCAACATTAAGGACGCCACGCCCATTCCGCACAACGGTTGCCGGCCGCCAAAGAAGCGCAGAGTGTGAAATACAGGTGCTAGGTTCCAGGGGCCAGGTGTTAGCGAGCGTGCTGACACCTGAAACCTGACACCTGGAACCTTTTTGGAAGCAGGACGAAGGCCCCTCGGGGCTGTAAACTGCACGTGACAAGAACTAAGGAGGTTTGTTTGGCACGTTATCGAGGCCCTGTTTGCCGGCTATGCCGGCGCGAGGGCATGAAACTGTTTTTGAAAGGCGAGCGCTGTCACAGTGAGAAGTGCGCCATCGAAAAGCGCAACTTCGTTCCCGGACAGCATGGAAAAGACCGCAAATCAAAACTGGTGGGCTACGGCCTCCAGCTCCGCGAGAAGCAGAAGATGCGTCGCGTCTACGGCCTGCTCGAAACCCAGTTCCGCAATGGCTTCGAAAAGGCCGCGCACCAGAAAGGCATTACCGGCGAGAACCTGTTTGCGGGTCTGGAGCGCCGTCTCGACAATGTCATCTACCGCATGGGGTTGGGCACTAGCCGCGCCCAGGCGCGCCAGGTGGTGCGTCACGGCCATATTCAGGTGAATGGTCGCAAGGTCAATATCCCGTCCTTCCAGGTCAAGGTGGGCGACGAGGTGGCCGTGCGCGAGCCCAGCAAAAACAATCCAACGATTCTGGCTGCTCGCGATGCCACCGCGCATGCGCCTTCGCCCGGCTGGATGGAAGTCGACCGGGAAAATTTGCGCGGCAAGATCACCGGTCTGCCCAAGCGCGACGAGCTGATCCAGATTCCCATTAACGAGCAGCTCATTGTGGAATTGTATTCGAAGTGATTTTGGACCGTGGAGTCGCAGAGCACCCGTAGTTTTCTGCGTCTCAGCGTCTCTGCGGTGAAAGAGGACTTGAGATCATGTTCAAAGGTTTCCAAAAACCCAAACGGCTAGTCGCCAATACCGAGAGCCTCACTGACCGGTATGGCATGTTCACCGCGCAGCCTTTCCAGCGCGGCTTCGGCACCACCATCGGCAATGGTCTGCGCCGCGTACTGCTGAGTTCCATCGAAGGCGCCGCCATTACGGCGGTCCGTATTGAAGGCGTGGAGCACGAGTTCAGCCCGATTCCAGGAGTGGTTGAAGATGCCACTGATATCATCCTCAACTTGAAGCAGATTCCATTCAAGATAATGGGTGAAGGCATCAAGACTGTCCGCCTGTCTGTGGAACAGCCGGGCGAAGTCTTCAGCGGCCAGATCCAGACCGACCAGGACGTCGAAGTGCTCGATCGCAACCTGCACATTGCCACCGTCGGCGAAGGCGGCAAGCTCAATATCGAGATGCGCCTCAAAACCAGCAGCGGCTATGTCAGCGCCGACAAGAACTTCGATGAGGACCTGGCTCTCGGCTACATCCCCATCGATTCCGTGCATTCCCCCGTCCGCAAGGTCAACTTCACGGTGGAGGCCGCCCGCCTGGGCCAGATGACCGACTACGATAAGCTCACCCTCGAGGTCTGGACCAACGGCGCCGTCTCTCCGCAGGACGCCATCGGCTACGCGGCCAAGCTGCTCAAAGATCACATGTCCATCTTCATCAACTTCGAAGAGCTGCCCGAGGCCCCCGAGGAGTCCGCCGAGCACTCGCTCGACAAGATGGGCGAACAACTAAACCGCTCGGTCGAAGAACTGGAATTGAGCGTTCGCTCTTACAACTGCCTCAAGAACGCCAATATCCAGACCATCGGCGAACTGGTCCAGAAGACCGAAGCCGAGATGCTCCGGACCAAGAATTTCGGCCGCAAGTCGCTCAACGAGATCAAGGAGATCCTCGCCAGCATGGGGCTGTCGCTGGGCATGAAGGTGGATGCGCAAGGCCACCTCGTAGCCCCGCCCCCGCCCGCTCCCGGCTCGCTGCCTGAACCGCTGCCGGACGAGGAGCCGTTCGGCCAGTCGCCCGATCAGCCGATGGAATAGGCCCATGAGACACAGACGAGGCGGATACAAACTCAAGCGCGACGTCGGCGCGCGTAATTCCCTGCTCAAGGGTCTGGTGACCAGCGTCATCGAACAGGAACGCGTTATCACTACGGTGCCAAAGGCCAAGGCCATAAAGCCTCTGGTCGATCGCATGATCACCCTCGCCAAGCGCGACACGCTACACACCCGGCGCCAGGCGGCCGCATTTCTCGAAACCCCGGCATCGGTAAAGAAGCTGTTCGAAACCGTCGGCGCCCGCTTCGGCCAGCGATCCGGCGGCTACACCCGCATCGTGCGTCTCGGCTTTCGCAAAGGTGACGGCGCCGAACAGGCTATGATCGAACTGGTCGGCTCCGAACTGGTAAAACGCGCCGCCGAGCGCGCCAAACGCAAGGAAGAACGCCTCAAAGCGCAGCGCGAAGGCCGCGAACCCGAAGAAGAGCAGACCGAAGAGTAGTTTTACCAAACAAACCCAATTTTCCAGCCGCCTGGGACCCACCGTCCAGGCGGCTTTTTTGTTGTATTTAAAGCACTTATTAAATACTTGACAGTATTAAGCTAATATTTTATGATGTGATTGTAGTCAGATACTACTTGCAAGGAGATTTGAACCAACCATGTCACTCACACACGACCCTTTCAACAGCCTCCGTCTTTTCGAAGACGCTGTCACTCGGATGCTGAACGAGCCGCGCACCAGCCGGCCTTGGTCGCCTGCCGTGGACATTCTGGAAACGGAAAACGAACTGGTCGTCAAAGCCGATTTGCCGGATGTCTCGCTGGAAGACATCGATGTCCGGGTAGAGAACGGCACCCTTTCGCTCAAAGGCGAGCGCAAGTTCGAAAAGGACTTCGCCGACAAGGGCTACCACCGCATCGAGCGTAGCTACGGCAGTTTCATGCGCACCTTCACCGTTCCCAGTTCCGTGGACACGGAGAAGGTTTCGGCGGATTATAAGAATGGAGTCCTCACCGTGACTCTGCCCAAAAAAGAAGCTGCCAAGCCGAAACAAGTAAAAGTTGCTGTGAAACCGTAATTCAGGCATCTAAAACAAGGGAGTAGGTTTTTGGCCGGGGATCGAGGGACCAAGCCCTCTCCCCGGCTTGCCGTCTAGAAAGCAGGTTTTCATTGTTTCGATTTGACAAGTTGACGCAAAAAGCTCAAGAAGCTGTTCAACAATCCCAGGCCATCGCCGAGAAACATCAGCACCAGGCGCTGACGCCGCTGCATCTATTGATCGCGCTGGCCGGCGAACGCGAAGGCATCGTGCGGCCGGTCCTCGAAAAGTGCGAGGTCCATCCGGACGCGGTGGTGCTCGAGGCCGAGCGTATGCTCGGATCCATGCCCAGAGTGTCGGGAGAAGCCGCGGGGATCTACATCGCCCCTGCTCTCAACCAGGTGTTCGAAAGGGCGTTTTCCGAGGCGGAGAAATTCAAGGACGAGTTCGTTTCGACTGAGCACCTGTTGCTGGCCATCGCGCAACAGAAGCACGAGCCGGCCGGGCAGTTGCTCGATCGCGCCGGCGCCAGCTACGACGCCATTCTGAAGGCGCTGGTTTCGGTCCGCGGCACGCAGCGCATCACCGACCAGAATCCCGAATCGAAGTATCAGGCGCTCGAGCGCTATGCGCTGGACCTTACCGAGCGGGCACGCAAGGGCAAGCTCGACCCGGTGATCGGCCGGGACGACGAAATCCGGCGCATCATGCAGGTGCTGAGCCGCCGCACCAAGAACAACCCGGTGCTGATCGGCGAGCCCGGGGTGGGCAAGACGGCCATTGTCGAAGGCCTGGCGCAACGCATCGTGAAGGGCGACGTCCCGGAGCAACTGCGCAACAAGCGCCTGGTTTCGCTCGACCTGGGCTCCATGGTCGCGGGCACGAAGTTCCGCGGCGAGTTTGAAGACCGCCTGAAAGCGGTGCTGAAGGAAATCACCGAATCGGGCGGCGAAATCATTTGCTTCATCGACGAACTGCATACGCTGGTTGGCGCGGGCTCGGCCGAAGGCGCGATCGACGCCGCCAACATGCTCAAGCCGGCATTGGCGCGGGGCGAGTTGCGCTGCATCGGCGCCACCACGCTCAGCGAATACCGCAAGTATGTGGAGAAGGACGCCGCTCTGGCGCGCCGTTTTCAGATGGTGATGGTCGGAGAGCCGACCGTGGACGACACCATCGCCATTCTGCGCGGCCTCAAGGAGAAGATCGAAATCCACCACGGCGTGCGCATCAAGGATTCGGCCATCGTTGCCGCCGCCGTGCTTTCAAACCGCTACATCACCGACCGCTTCCTGCCCGACAAAGCCATCGACCTGATCGACGAAGCCGGCGCAGCACTGCGCATCGAGATCGGCTCCATGCCGCTCGAAGTCGACCAGGTGGACCGCCGCATGACGCAACTCGAAATCGAGCGCCAGGCCCTGAACCGCGAGAGCGACCACGCCTCGAAGGAACGGCTGCGCGTGGTTGAGAACGAACTAGAGAAATTGCGTGCCGAATCGGCGACTCTCAAGGAGCGCTGGAACCGCGAGAAAACCGCCATCAGCCGCGTGCGCGAACTCAAAGAACAGCAGGACAAGGTGCGGCAGGAAGAAGAGAACGCCAGCCGCGCGGGAGATTGGGAGAAAGCCGCGCAGTTGCGCTATGGCAGCCTCGCGCAGCTCGAAAAGGATCTCGAAGCAGCGACCAAGGAGCTGGAAACCATCAAATCCGGCGCCGCCCTGCTGAAAGAGGAAATCGACGAGGAAGACATCGCACGCATCGTCGCCAAGTGGACGGGAATTCCGGTGACCCGCATGCTGGAAGGCGAAATCCAGAAGCTCATCCACATGGAAGACCGCCTTCGTGACCGCGTGGTGGGCCAGGATGAGGCCGTGCGGCTGGTGTCGAACGCCATCCGGCGCAGTCGCGCGGGGTTGAGCGATCCCAACCGGCCCATCGGCAGCTTCATTTTCCTGGGCCCAACGGGCGTGGGAAAAACCGAACTGGCGCGGGCGCTGGCTGCGTTCCTGTTCGACGACGAGAAGGCCATGATCCGCGTTGATATGTCGGAATACATGGAGAAGCACACGGTTTCGCGCATGATCGGCGCGCCGCCCGGATATGTGGGATATGAAGAAGGCGGCCAGTTGAGCGAGCATGTGCGGCGCCGGCCGTATTCGGTGGTGCTGTTCGATGAAATCGAGAAGGCGCATCCCGATGTGTTCAACGCGCTGCTGCAGATTTTGGATGACGGCCGGCTCACCGATGGCCAGGGCCGCACGGTGAACTTCCGCAATACCGTGATCATCATGACGTCCAATGTCGGCTCGGGCGAGATCCGGCAGATGGGGCCCATCGGCTTCTCGGTGAACGTTCGCCAGGCGGGCAATGACGACGCGCGCCGAAACCTGCTCGACGCCCTTCGCAAGACGTTCCGGCCGGAATTTCTGAACCGGGTGGACGATATCATTGTTTTCAATCCGCTCAGCAAGGAGCACTTGAAGCTCATCATCGACCTGCAGCTTCGCCGTGTCAGCGTGCTGCTTGAAGGCAAAGGACTGCACCTCGAAGTGACGCAAAGCGCCAAGGATGTGCTGATGTCGGAGGGCTATGATCCGGCTTTCGGCGCGCGGCCCATGCGGCGGGCGATTCAGCGGCTGCTTCAGGATCCACTCTCGCTGCGGCTGCTCAGCGGCGATTTCTCGCCCGGCGATACAGTGGTCGCAGAAGGCAATGTGGAAAAGCACGCGCTGGAATTCACCCGGCGCGTGCCGGAGCTGGTGACGAAGTAAGAGGACTTCCATGCATTCGGGTAATACCATCAAGACGGTCCTTCTGCTAGGACTGCTGAGCGGCCTGCTCATCGTTGGCGGGCAGGCCCTGGGCGGCCGGAACGGCCTTTATCTGGGCCTGGCATTCGCCGTGATCATGAACTTCGCCGGATATTTCTTCTCCGACAAGATCGCACTGGCCACGTACTCGGCGCAGCCCGTGACCGAAGCCGAAAATCCGGAGGTCTACCGGCGGGTAGCGCCCATCGTGAGAAATCTGACGCAACGGATGGGGTTGCCTATGCCGAAACTGTGGGTGATCGACGAGGATTCTCCCAACGCGTTTGCCACCGGTCGCAACCCGGCGCACGCTTCGGTGGCTTTTACAACAGGAATTCTCCGGCTCATGGAAGATCGCGAGATTGAGGGCGTGGTAGCGCACGAACTCGGGCACGTGCTGCACCGGGACATCCTCATCAGCTCGGTGGCGGCGACGATTGCGGCGGCGATTACCTTCCTCGCGCGCATGGCCTTCTGGTTCGGTCCACGCCGCAGCGACGACGATGACAGCGGCGGCGCGTGGGGCGGGATCTTCATGTTGATCCTGGCGCCCATCGCCGCCATGCTGATCCAGATGGCCATCTCGCGCACGCGCGAGTATGATGCCGATGAGGCGTCGGCCAAGTACACGGGCACGCCCTACAACCTGATCTCTGCATTGCAGAAGCTGGATGTGTACTCCAAGCGCATTCCGATGGAGGCGTCCCCGGCCACCCAGCACCTTTTCATCATCAAGCCGTTCACCGGCGACTCGCTGATGCGGCTGTTCTCGACGCATCCGTCGACTGAAGACCGCATCGCGCGGTTGCAGGCGATGCGGTGAGGGGCGAAAAGGGGACAGTTGCGCGTCATATCGCTCGTGGCGCGAAAATTGGGAAGGGGCTCGTGCAAGAGGGGACAGGCACCACCGTCCACGACGAGCGGGCTGGTGGTTTGCGGGCGGCTCGATTAGGGACGGTGGAGCCAGTCCCCGACGCGCTCGATTTACCAGCGACCGAATCAGCGATTATGGCCAGT
>Ga0335070_10002291_pt1 | contig 22315 bp, 19 predicted proteins | sample Lox_Sample_13_FD_206722 | JGI IMG/M metagenome (GOLD analysis project Ga0335070, IMG submission 206722) | Soil microbial communities from Loxahatchee National Wildlife Refuge, Florida, United States - Lox_Sample_1.3 | ecosystem: Environmental > Terrestrial > Soil > Wetlands | place: USA...
TACGGCAGCTCGCCGCGCAGCAGCTCGCGGGCGCAGATGCGTAGTGCGCGTGCGGTCACGAGCGGCACGGTCGCCGCATAGTGCATCTCGGCACCGGCAGCGTGGTCGAGCAGGAGGCAGCGCCGGACGTGCTCTGTCAGGGGTTGCTTGAGCAATGCCAGGATGCAACGGAGGCCAACCGCGCGGGCGCAGATCGCCGTCGCGAGCCCATGGTGCGTGCCGATCCCGCCGAACGTGAGCACGGACTTCTTGTGATCGGCAAGCGCATCGCCGAGCAGGAACTCCAGCTTGCGTGGCTTGTTGCCGCCGTAGAGCGTGCCGCTTTCGTCGTCGCGTTTCACCCACAAGCGGTCGACATGTAGCTGCGCGCCGAGCCGTTCGAGGCGGTGCACGCGCGTCGGCAGCTGCGTCAAGCGTACGCGCGGCAAGCGCCCGCGCAGCGCCGCGAAGCGCCGTTCAATGGCGAGCACATCGTCTGCCGCACCCTGCGGAATTGCTGTGTCCACAAGGCCCCCGTTAGTAACACGGTCCGCCCCTCTTGCGTAGTGGCGCCCTGGGTGGTGCGAAGGACAGGCCCTGAATTGCACCCCTACGGACGCTCAGCTATACGTGTCCGGAGCACATGAACGGGCGCGACCTTCTCACCTTGATCGAGACTGGCGGCGCGGTGATGTATCCGCTGCTGCTGTGCTCTATCGTCAGCATCGCCGTCATCATGGAGCGTTTGTGGACCCTGACGCGCGCGGCGCGCGGCGCTACGCGGCTGCACCAGCTGGTTGCCGAGGCGGTGGACGAGGGCGGGCTCACCGACGCGCTGGCGCTCTGCAAGCGCGATACGTCACCGCTGGGCGTCGTCTACAAGGCCATGCTCAGTGACAACAGCGGCGACCCGGAGATGCGCGGCCGCGTCGCCATCCGCCGACTCGCAGAGATCGGACGCGGCTTGCGGCGCTATGTCTGGCTGCTCGGCACCGTCGGCAGCCTGGCGCCGTTCATTGGGTTGTTCGGCACCGTGATCGGCATCATCCGCGCCTTCGAGAACATGGCGGCGACCGGTTCGGGTGGTTTCGCCGTAGTCGCCGCCGGCATCTCCGAAGCGCTCATCGCCACCGCCGGCGGCTTGCTGGTCGGCGTGTTGTCGATCTTCGCCTTTAACGCCTTCAACGTGCGCATCGGCAATCTGTCCGCGCGGTGGCGCGAATGGACCGACGAGGTGCTCGTGCAGCTCGCCGCACCGCGCGTGCGCGAAGGGAGCATACCCCGTGTCGCTCAGTCCCGTTAACCCGGACGGCGACCACAGCGAGCACGCCATCGTCGCCGAAATCAACGTCACGCCGCTCACCGACATCTTTCTCGTCCTGCTGATCATCTTCATGGTGACCAGCACCGCGCTGACGCAGCAGGGCACCAAGGTGAACCTGCCACGTGCCGGCGCGGGCGGCGCAGAGCCGTCCGGTATCATCGTCACCGCCACCGCGGATCACCGCATCGAGTTGAACGGTAAAGCCGTCGACCTCGATGGGTTGCGACCCGCCCTGCTCGCTGCGTTTCAAAAGGGATCGGAGCGCAACGTGATTCTCCAGGGCGACCGCAACGTCGTGCTGGAGCAAGCGGTGCAGATCATGACCATCGCCAAGGAAGCCGGGGCGGACAAGATCGCCATTGCGACGGCGCCGCCCGAGAGAAAGTGATCATCGACCAGTGACTACCAGTCACTAGTGATCAGTGCCCACCACCCAAGAATGAGTAGTGAACAGCAGAAAGAGAGTCGCTCGCTCCGGACATTGAGGGAGATCATCGAGTCGGGGCGGCCGCTCACATACATCCGCTCGGCGGAGGAGCAGCGCATTGGGCAACTGCTGCGCGATGCGGCTGCGGCCTGCTTCGCGTCGCCCGTGCCCGTGTGGAGTTGGAGCCTCACCGAAGGCATGCGGTGCGCCGACGGGAACGGGGCAGACGCGCAGTCGCTCGGGGCGCGCTCGGCGCTCGATTTCATTGCCACCTACGAGGGACCGGCGCTCTTCCAGCTCAAAGATTTCCACGAGCCGCTGCGCGAGGCCGCGGAGATCCGGCGGCGCTTGCGCGATCTCTACCAGTCGTGCTTCGACCGCGGCAAGTTCGTCGTCATTTCCTCGCCCGTCAAGTTCGTTCCCGAGGAACTCGAGCGCAGCATCGTCTACTTCGAGCTGAACGTCCCCGATCTCGTGGAGTTGGTCGAGTTCTTGCGGCGCGAAGCGCCGCTGTTCGGCAGCAGCGGAAACACGGTCGACACCTCCGAAGCCACCCTCTTTCAACTCGGGCGGGCCCTGCAGGGCCTGACACTCGACGAAGCCCGCCATGCGGTGCGCCGCGCGGTCGCGGAGCGCCACGCGCTGAATGCGGAGTCGGTGCCCATTTTGCTGGAGGAGAAACGTCTGCTCGTCAATCGGACGGGGATGATCGAGTACGTCGCCGACGGTACCGACATCGATCAGATCGGTGGTCTGGAGATCATGAAGAAGTGGTTGCTCGAGCGCCGCAAGCTGTTTCAGCTGCGCGAGAGCATCAGCGCTGAGATCGTACCGAAAGGCGTCCTGGTCATGGGCATCTCCGGCTGTGGCAAGAGCCTGTCGATCAAGGCCATCGCCTCGTGCTTCGAGCTGCCGCTCTACCGCATCGACATGATCGAGATCTTCTCCGGCCGTCACGGCAAGCCGGAAGGTGCGTTTGTCTCGGCCTGCCGCATGCTCGAGGACATGGCGCCGGCGGTGGTGTGGTTCGACGAGATCGAGGCCGGCATCAGCACCCAGGCCAAGGAAGGCGAGTTGGGCCGCATCTTCGGTTTCTTCCTGACGTGGATGCAGGAAAAGACGCGCGGCTTGTTCATCGGCGCTACCGCCAACCGCATCGACTTGCTGCCCGCCGAGATGATCCGCAAAGGCCGTTTCGACGAAGTCTTCTTCGTGGACCTGCCGCTCGATGACGAGCGCGTCGAGGTCTTCCGCGTACACTTGCTGCGCCGCGGCATCGATCCCGCCGGATTCAACCTCGAACGCCTGAAGCGCTTCACCAAGGGGTGGACCGGTGCCGAGATCGAGCAGTGCGTCGTCTCCGCGATTACCGCGGCGCGGCTCGAAGACCGTGACGTGAACGACGACGACATCCTCAACGTCGCGGCAACCATCGTCCCGCTCTCGAAGACGATGAAGGAGCAGGTCGACCTCATCCGCGCCTGGGCGTACGACCGAGCGGTGCGCGCCTCGCCGCGCGAGTTTTCTCGGTAGCGATCCCGACGCCGGGCAAGCCGACGCCCCCTCCCAACCTCGCCGGAGAGGATGCGTGGCATTATTCGAACTCGACGGAGAAACGGATGTTCTTCTTCGCCATGCCGTCGAGGACGATTTGTGAGCCGCCGCTGCGCATCATCCACTCCAAGCGGTGGTCGCGGTACTCGCGGACGAACAAGCCCTGTTCGATGATCGGACCCAGGTCCTGAAATCCTGCCAGGGCCTCCAGCGCTGCGGCAGCAACCTTCTGTACGCTGTCGCGCTCGCTGACCCGGGCCAACCATGTCGCCAGGCGCGAACCGTTTGGCGGCGGGAAGCCGTGCCCGGTCGAGCCGGCAACGTAGGGATAGACGGAGAGATCGCCCCACCCAAAACGCTCGCCGTTGAAAAACTGGCAGCTCCGCAGCTCGCGGTCGAGCCGCTGGTACATGCCGGCGATCTGTGCGCCCGCACGCGCCAGCAGTTGCTCGGCCAGCACGCCCTTGGCGCGGCCGAAGACGCGAATCTCAGCAATCGCCCAGTTGATTGCCTCGTGGTAGGTGTCTTCGAGTTCCTCGAGCATGCGCACGCGTGCGCGCTCCGCCGCGGTCGTCGGCAGCAGCGCCGGATGCGGCCACTTGTCCTCGAGATATTCGAGAATGATCGTCGAATCGAACATCGCCGTGTCGGCATCGATCAGGCTCGGCACTTCGAGCCGAGGACTCGCTGCTGTGAAGTCCCCGTCAGCCCCACCGCCCAGGAAGTTGGGGATGGCAGCCTCGAATGGGATGCCCTTCTCGTACATCGCGATCTTGACCTTCTGCGCAAACGGCGACAGCGGATGTTCGTAGAGCTTGATCATGGGAGATCTACTCCTCCGTTCTCACGTTGATCGCCTCACTCTGAGCTGGACGCACAGTTGGGTCAAGCACGCAGCGCACTCTCCACCATCGTCGATAGCAACCCGGCGTGCTCCTCTTTGCCTCAGCGGAGCGATCCTGTATCGTTCGTGCGCATGAACGTCGAAGCTACCGTCGTTGCGATGTGCCGGGCCGCACGACAGTCCACGCGGGCGTTGGCCGCGGCATCCACGGACACCAAGAACCGCTGCTTGCGCGACGCCGCAGACCAATTGCGCGTGCGGCGCCCACACTTGCGCGACGCGAATCGCGAAGACGTTCAGCGCGGGCGCGATGCCGGGCTCTCCAACGCCATGCTCGACCGGCTGGCGTTGACCGAGGCGCGCGTCGACGCGATGGCCAAGGGGTTGGAAGAAGTCGCAGCCCTACCGGATCCCGTCGGTGAAACCATAGCGCAGTGGCGCCGCCCCAACGGCCTCGAGATCGGCCAGGTACGCATCCCGCTCGGGGTCGTCGGCGTCATCTACGAATCACGCCCCAACGTTACGGCTGATGCGGCTTCGCTGTGCCTCAAGGCCGGCAATGCTGTGGTCCTGAAAGGTGGCTCCGAGGCGCTCGCCACCAACCGCGCGATCGCCGCGGTCCTGTCCGACGCGGCGGCCGGGGCGGGATTGCCCGCCGCAGCCATTCAGCTCATTCCCACAGCTGACCGCCAGGCAGTGCAAGTGCTGCTGCAGCAGAGCCCGTATGTCGACGTCATCGTGCCGCGTGGCGGCGAGAGCTTGATCCGGGCCATCACCGAGTCATCAAGCATTCCCGTGATTCAACACTACGCCGGCGTCTGTCACACCTACGTCGACGCCTCCGCCGATCTCGCCATGGCCGAACGCATCTGTTTCAACGCCAAGGTGCAGCGACCGGCGGTGTGCAACGCCATGGAGAACATGCTGGTCCACGACGCCGTCGCTGCAGAGTTCTTGCCCAGCATGCTACGCAAGCTGCGCGCTGCCGGCGTGGAGGTTCGCGGCTGCGAGCAAACGCGCCGCATCGTCGCTGACGTCACGCCAGCAACCGACGCCGACTGGCGCACCGAGTACCTCGATCTCATCCTGGCCGTGAAGGTCGTCGCTTCCCTCGATGCGGCAATCGACTTCGTCAACGCCTACGGCACGGGCCACTCGGATGCGATCGTCACCTGCGACTACGCATCCGCGCGCCGCTTCCAAGCCGAAGTGGACTCCGCAGCGGTCTACGTCAACGCCTCGACGCGCTTCACCGACGGGTACGAGTTCGGCTTCGGCGCCGAGGTGGGCATCTCCACCAACCGCTTGCACGCGCGCGGTCCGATGGGTCTGCGCGAGCTGACGACGTACAAGTACGTGATCAGCGGCAACGGCCAGATCCGGGAATAATGGCTGCGTCGGAGCCGTTTCCACACCGACGCCCGCCGCAGGCGTGATGCGCATCGGCATTCTCGGGGGCACCTTCAACCCCATTCATATGGCGCATCTGCGCAGCGCCGAGGAAGTCCGTGAAGCGCAGCAGCTCGATCGGATCCTCTTCGTTCCGAGCGCCACGCCGCCGCACAAACGGGGGAACGGCCTGGTGGCGGCGGCACATCGCCTGGCCATGGTACGGCTGGCGATTCGCGGCAACCCAGCCTTTCGCGTGTCGACGATCGAGATCGACCGTGGGGGTCGCTCGTACTCGGTCGACACCTTGCGCGCGTTGCGCGGCCGCCTGCCGGACGCCCAGTTCTTTTTCATCATGGGCATGGATGCTTTCCGCGAGATCAGCACCTGGAAGGACTACCGCAGCCTCTTTGCGCTTTGTCATCTCGTTGTCACATCACGGCCCGCGTACGACGATGCGCCGTTACTCAGTGCCCTCCCCGTTGCCGTGCGCGCCGAGTTCTGCTACCGTGCGAAGCGATTGGAGCACCGTACGGGAAATCAGATCATCTTCCAGCCTATCAGTGATCTGGACATCTCTGCCTCCATCATCCGGCATCGACTTCACCGTGGTTTGTCAGTCCGCTACCTCATTCCTGCGGCCGTTGAGCGATACATCCTGCAGCATGGGCTGTACGCGCGGAGGGTTGCCTCGCATTGACGCACGCTGACGGCCGCGAACGCGCGCTCCTTTGTGTGCGCTTTGCCCTCGAGCGGAAGGCATATGACCTCGTCCTCATGGAGGTCGGCGCGCTGACGTCGCTGGCGGATTACTTCCTGATCTGTACCGGCCGTTCCGATACGCAGGTTCAGGCGATCACGCAGAGCATCGAAGAGAACCTCGGGAGGCTCGGCATCCGTCCGCTCTCCATCGAGGGCTATTCCCGCGGCCAGTGGGTGGTGATGGACTACGGAGACGTCCTGGTCCACATCTTCTACGAACCGCTGCGCGAGTTCTACGACTTGGAGCGACTGTGGGCGCGCGCCCCCCGTGTGCACCTGCCGGAACCGTACAACAGTCAGGCGCGTGACTTGCGCCTCGCCGGCGAAGCGCGCTAAGCAGCGAGATTGCAGTCGAATTGGTATGAAACGAGCCCTCGCACTCTTGCTGGGCGTCGCTGTCGTGTGCGGCATTGGATATCTCTCGTGGCTCAACCCCGCGGGAGTGACATTTCACATCTCACCGGCCCGCAGCGTCGACGCACCCTTGGCCGCGCTGATCATCTTTGCGTTCGTCGCCGGCGCACTCGCCGTCTTGGCGGTGATGGCGATCCAGGCAGGCAGGCGGGCTGTGGTCGCGTGGCATACCGGCCGGCAGCAACGGCGGACGGAGCGTATTGAGAACTGGACCTCACAGGGAGAGCAACTCCTGTGGCAGGGAGATGTTCAGCAAGCGCGCACGCTGTTGCAGAAGGCGTGGCGGCGGCGGCCGGAAGATGCGCGCGCGGTCCTGGCATTGGCAGCGTCATATCGCGAAACGGGAGAGCACCAGCGCGCCCGCTTGGCCCTCGAAGAGGCGGCGCGGGAGCACCACACGCATCCGGAGGTCCTGCTGGCGCTGGCCGATGCACAGCGTGCGGCCGGCGAACAGGGTGCGTCGCTGGATGCGTTGGAACGGCTGCGTGCCCTCCACCCGCGCGCGCCGCGCGTTCTCCGGGCTCTGCGCGATCGGTACGTGGAAATGGAGCGTTGGGCGCACGCTGCCGCCGTCCAAGAGACACTTCTGGCGGAGCTGCGCCATCCCGAAGACGCTGAGCGCGAGCGCGGGTACCTCACCGTGCTCCGGCACCAAGCGGCCATCAGCTTGCCCGACACCGTCTCGCGCGTGCGCGCCCTCGAGGGGCTCGCCGACCGCCGCGGGGTCTCGATCCCGATCGCGGTCAGCCTCGGGCAAAGCCTCGTCGACGACGGTCGGCGCGACGAGGCGTGGGCCGTCTGGGAACGCGCGCTGCGCAGCGCTCCACGCACCGTCCTGGTGGAGCGCCTGGCCGGCATCGCAACCGAGCCCGAGCATCGGGAGCGGCTGCGCTCCGTTCTGCAGAAGTTGCGTCCCGATCAGGTGCAGGCCGACAACATTCGCCTGCTGAGCGCGGAGCTGCATCTCGCTGACGGCAACGCCGAGGCCGCGGCGCAGGAGCTCGACACCACCCGTGATCCCGCCAACGCCCCGGCGCTGCTGCACACCCTGTGGGGTATGGTGCACCGGCGTCGCGGCCAATTGGAGCTGGCGGTGGCTGCCTTCGCCCGCGCCCACGGCAACCAGCGCATGCAGCGCTGCACGACGTGCCACCGCGCCACGGCGGAGTGGCTCGCCTGGTGCCCGTCCTGCCGCGGCTGGGACACGTACCGATCGGATGTTGAGATCGGAACGCGCTGAGCGTCAGTCGACGCAGGCGCGTTCCAATTTGTTCACCGCGAGCGTGCAGGTGCTACGTAGCCGCGCGCTTCGAGGTAGGACAGGATTGTGGCGAGACTCTGCGCTTCCGCTTGGCGATCGGTATGGACAACGATCTCGGGGTTGAGCGGCGGTTCGTACGGCGCGGAGATCCCAGTGAAGTCGGCAATTTCGCCAGCACGCGCCTTCTTGTAGTGCCCCTTCGGATCGCGCTGCTCGCACACCTCCACCGGGCAATCGACGAACACCTCGATGAACTCACCGTCGCTCATGATCTTGCGCGCCTGATCACGGTCGGCGCGATACGGCGAGATGAATGCGGTGACGTTGATGACCCCGGCTGAGGTAAACAGCTTCGCGACCTCACCGATACGGCGAATGTTTTCGTTGCGATCTTCGGGCGAGAAACCGAGGTCCTTGTTCAACCCGTGGCGAATGTTGTCGCCATCCAGCACGTAGGCGTGCACCCCACGGTCCCACAACTCCTTCTCCAGCGCCACCGCCAAAGTCGATTTTCCTGAAGCAGGCAGCCCAGTCATCCAAATGGTGCACGCCTTGTGACCGGTGATCGCTTCACGATCTGCTTTGGTGACCGCTCCCGGATGCCAAACGACGTGCTTCGACTTCAGATTCGCCATGCGTCACTCACCTCTCAACAAATGTCCGGCGTGTCTTAACCGACCCTTCCCATCGACTCAAGGCCGTTCTGCCTCACCTGCGGTCGGCGTCATTGCGATAGCTTGCTTCCTCCTTCGACGACCTCGTTAGTCGCTCTTGAATGTTACGTTCGACCAGCTGCTAGGCCATTCGCGTCGCTCCAGCTATCCTGCTGCAGCACACTGCTGTTGGGAGGAGGCCTGGAATGATCGGACCGGACACGGCCAGAGGCATCGCTTGGGACTTGGCGGATCTCTTTTCTGGGGTGGACGACCCGTTGATCGTGACGAGCCTCGATGCCGCCCTGGAAGCGGCAAAAGGCTTCGGGCAACGGTATCGCGGCCAGATTCACGTCGAGGGTGGTCCCGCCGCAGCGACGGTTGTGGCAGCCGTCAAAGAGATGGAAGTGATCCTCGAACGAGCGGCCAAGGCGTCCGCGTACGCCGACCTGGTGCACGCCGCTGACACGACGCCACCGCAACACGGCGCCCTGGTGGCGCTGACGCAGGAGCGCAGCTCGGCCATCCGTCAGGAGGTGCTCTTCTTCGAACTGGAGTGGCTGGCCCTCGATGACGCCGTTGCGCAACGGGTGGTCGAGGAGCCGCAGTGCCGCAAGCACCAGCATTTCCTACGCAGTTTGCGCCGCTACCGGCCGCACGTGCTCTCCGAACCCGAGGAGAAGATCTTGGAAGACAAGGCCAACACCGGAGCGCGTGCGCTCTCTCGGCTCTTCGATGAGCTGGTATCGTCGCTGACGTTCGACGTGGACATCGACGGCACACCGCGGCAACTGAACGAGAGCGGCGTGCTGACCTTGCTCTACGATCCCCGCCGGGAGGTGCGGCGCGGCGCGGCAGCCGCCCTGACACGCGGGCTGCAGGCCAACGAGTTGGTGCTGGGATTCATCTTCAACACCTTGGTGCAGGACCACGCGGTCGACGACCGCTTGCGCCGCTTTGGCGACCCGATGCAGGCGCGGCACCTGGCCAATGAGATCAACGCCGACACCGTGCAGGCTTTGCTGCTCGCCTGCGAGGCGCGACACGATCTGGTCGAGCGCTACTATCGCCTGAAGAGCCGGCTGCTGGGTCTCGATCGTCTCGCCGACTACGATCGCTACGCCCCGGTAGTGGCAGACGAGGCAACGCTGTCGTGGGCGCGCTGTCGTGAGGTCGTTCTGGCAGCATACGGTGCCTTCGCCCCACGCATGCAAGAGATCGCCGCTGAGTTTTTCGCCAAGCGCTGGATCGATGCCGAGGCCCGTCAGGGCAAGCGCGGCGGTGCCTTCAGCGCCTCAACCGTGCCGAGCGTGCATCCATACCTTCTGGTCAACTACACGGGCCGCCTGCACGACGTCATGACCGTCGCGCATGAGCTTGGCCACGGCGTGCACCAGTACCTGTCCCGGCCTCAGGGCTATCTGCAGGCAGACACACCGCTGACGATGGCAGAAACGGCGAGCGTGTTCGGCGAAATGCTGGTCTTCGAGCATCTCCTGCGTGAAGTGACGGACCCACGTGCGCGCCTCGGCATGCTGTGCAACAAGATCGAGGACACCATCGCCACCGTTTTCCGGCAGGCAACGCTCACGCGCTTTGAGCAGCGGTTGCATGCGGCGCGGCGCCGCGAAGGCGAGCTGTCACGGGAACGTATCTGCACACTCTGGCAATCAGCCAACGCCGCACTGTACGGTGATGCGGTCACGCTCACCGACGACTACCGCTGGTGGTGGGCGTATATCCCGCACTTCGTCCATAGCCCCTTCTACTGCTATGCGTACAGCTTTGGCGACCTGCTCGTCCTGGCCCTCTACGAGCAATACCGCCGTGCGGGCGAGGCATTCGTCCCCGCCTATCTCGACCTTCTGGCCGCCGGCGGCTCCGACACACCTGAGAGTCTGCTGCGCCCGCTCGGCATCGCTATCGAGGATCCCCGCTTCTGGCAGTTGGGCCTGGAACCGTTCAGCAAGATGGTGGAGGAGGCTGAGCGCCTTGCCGGCTGAGGGCGGGCTGCTTGCCGCGGCCGATGACCGGCGTTACAAGTTCCTCATGCACATCATCATGGTGAAGAAGAAATTGAAAGACGGCTCGGACTGTCGCAAGTGCACCGAGGTCACCGAGCATTTACAGGCACGCGGACTGTGGGACCGCGTCGACGAGGTGGTCTGGGCGTACGAGAACGATCCCAACAGTCCGGGCATGCTTCTCGGCAAGCGGTTGGGTGTCGACCGTGCACCGTTCTTCGTGGTGCGCGATGAGAAGGGCGAAAAGACCTACACCAGCGTATTGCAGCTCATTCGCGAACGCTTCGGCCAAGCCGTCAGCACGCTCGAGCAGGCGCGCGACGTCGATCCGGATGATATTGGGGGAATCTGAAGGAGAGAGGTTGTCAAGTTGTTGGCTGCTCGGTTGCGAGTGGATCTCACCTAACAACCAACAACTAGCAACCCAACAACCTACTTCACATTCCCCGCATGCAGGCCGCACTCCTTCATCGTCTCTTCTTCCCACCACCAGCGGCCGGCGCGTTCGTGCTCGCCGGGGTTGGTCGGACGGGTGCACGGCTCACAGCCGATGGACACGAAGCCGCGGTCGTGGAGCGCGTTGTAGGGCACGTCATGCTCGCGGATGTAGGCCCACACCTGCCTGGAGGTCCAGTGCGCCAACGGGTTGAACTTGACGAGCGTGCGCTCCGGTGAGCCAAAGGTGGGATCGACCTGCACCACAGGAATATCGGCGCGCGTACCGGGGCTCTGGTCTTTGCGCTGGCCGGTGACCCACGCCTTGAGCGGTTTGAGCGCACGCACCAACGGTTCGACCTTGCGGACCCCGCAGCACTCCTTGTGGCCGTCGGTGTAGAACGAGTACAGACCCTTCTCCCGCACAAGCTTCTGTACCGCCTCGGGCTGCGGAAAGAAGGCCTCGATGTCGATCTTGTAATGCTTTCGTACCCGCTCCAGGAACTGGTACGTCTCGGCGTGCAGCCGTCCGGTATCGAGGCAGAACACCCTGAACTTGCCGCCGATCTTCGCGGCCATGTCGACCAGCACGATATCCTCAGCACCGCTGAACGAGATCGCAACATCGCCCGGATACTCGCGCAGAGCGATCGCCACGATCTCGCGCGGATGCCGGTCGGCATACTCTGCGGCTATCGCCGCAACATCTTTTGCATCAAGCGCCATGACTCCCCCAAATGTGACCTTACGGTCGCCCCATGCGGTACGACCAGGAATCCGATCTATGTATCGGCTGCGCACGCAACTCGCAACCCCTGCGCGAGCGCAGCGGCACGAGCCCCGGTCGGGTCGCATGCTTCGGTCCGCACAAGATTCCCAGACCGCCGCTGTTGTGTTATCTATCAACTACGAAAGTTGCAACACCCGACCAAACAGAGGAGGACTCCGCATGGCGCAGGATCGCAGCGCGACGGAGCGCATTTTGAACGTACTGCGGCCGTACGCGTCCAACTGGAGCGGCACGCTGGCCCGCGGCGATCTGGTCATTCCACAGCGTGAGATTCCGCGTCTGATTCATGAGATTCTCGATGCCGTGCACGAAGCCGGCGAGCGACGCGGCGAAGCCAGCGAGACAGACATCTTCCAGGTGCTCAACGAGGCGCAGCGGCTGCCGTCCGTGCAGGATCAAGTGCAACGGCTCCGCAAGGCCTTCCTGATCGCCAAGCGCTAGGAAGTGAGGAGATGAAAAACAGGAAACTGGAAACAGGAAACCGAAAACGGGCAAATGGGGCGGGCATTGATCGGTTTTGAATCTCCGGTTTCGTGTTTCCGGTTTTCCATTTTCTTCCCGAGTGCAAGTCCGACACACTGCTAGTCCGCTGCGGGCGGATTGCCGTTCCCATGGCGGTGTCCGGCGCGCGGTCAAGTCCTGGTTGCGCGGCCGCACGATCCACCTCGTAGCCTCCAACGTGCTGCGGTTGAACCTTCCGCTCGGCCAGGCACGTGAGGCGGCAATTGCCTTCCCTCAGGTGGGGTGGCAAATCTACACCCCAAGGAGTCAAACAACGTATGGGATTCAATCTGGCAGACATCAACGAGGCCATCGCGGCCGCCATCGCCGACCGTGAGTGCATCGTCTTCCGACAACGCCGCATCACCTGGCGGCAATTCAACCTGCGCACGCGCCGCCTCGCCAATTTCCTGATCAGCCGCGGCCTCGGTTGCCACCAGGAGCGGGCGGGCTTGCAGAACTTCGAGTCCGGCCAGGACCATCTGGGGTTGTATCTGTACAACGCCAACGAGTACCTCGAAGGCATGCTGGGGGCCTTCAAGGCCCGCGTCGCGCCGTTCAACGTCAACTACCGCTACGTCGAGAACGAGCTCATCTACTTGCTCAACGATGCCGATTGTCACGGACTGATCTACCACGCCCGGTTCGCACCCACGTTACAGAAGATTCTGGGTGAGTTGCCGCACCTCAAGCTGCTGCTGCAGGTGGCCGACGAATCCGGCAACGCCCTGTTGCCCGGGGCGGTTGACTACGAAGACGCGCTGCGCCAGTCATCCGATGCGCGGCCCGAGCTGCCGTGGTCGGGCGACGACCTGTACATTCTGTACACCGGCGGCACCACGGGGATGCCGAAGGGTGTGCTGTGGCGACAGGAGGACATCTTCTTCGGTGCGCTCGGCGGGCATCCACCGGGTGCAGCCAAACACGAGTCCATGGACACGGTCGTCTCCACCGCACAGAGCGGTGGGCTACGTGCCCTCCCCGCTCCGCCGTTCATGCACGGCGCGGCGCACTGGATGGCCTTCAACACCTTGCACCAGGGTGGCACCGTAGTCGTTCAGGAACACCCAGGACATCTCGATCCGGACGACATCTGGTCGACCGTCGAGCGCGAGCAGGTAGGGTTCCTCACCATCGTCGGCGATGCCTTCGGGCGGCCGCTTCTCGATCAACTCGACAGGAAGGCCTACGACCTCTCCAACTTCCGGGTGCTGCTCTCCGGCGGCGCCATTCTCACAGCAGCCCTCAAGCAAGCGTTCCTCGACAAGATCCCGAACCTGATGATCGTCGACGGCTTCGGCGCATCGGAGACCGGCGGACACGGCACACAGATCACCATGGCCGGCGCCAAGGCGACCACCGGCACGTTCCGCATGAATGAGGAGACCACCGTCCTGAAGGAAGATCTCAGTGGACCACTCGCTCTTGGAGCGGAGGAGAGCGGCTGGCTCGCGCGGCGCGGCCACGTCCCGTTGGGATACTTCAAGGATGCGGAAAAGACGGCGCGCACCTTTCCGGTGATCAATGGCGTCCGTTACGCCGTCCCCGGCGACCATGCCAAGCTTGCCGCCGACGGCTCCATCGTTGTGCTCGGCCGCGGCTCGGTGAGCATCAACTCGGGCGGCGAGAAGATCTACCCCGAGGAAGTCGAGCAGGCCCTGAAGCACCATCCGTCCGTGTACGACGCAGTGGTCGTCGGCACGCCCAACAAACGATTCGGACAGCAGGTCACTGCCGTGGTGCAGGCGCGCGCCGGTGAGGTGCCGCCAGACAAGGAGTTGATCGAGTTTTGCGCGCGTCATCTGGCGCGCTTCAAGTTGCCCAAGGCGGTGATCTACGTCGACGAGATGGTGCGCAGCCCGTCCGGCAAGGCAGACTATCGCTGGGCCGCGCAGCTGGCGCTGGAGCGCCTGCGGATCAGCGGGTAGTCGGGGCGGCGGAAGGGAACTTCGAAGCGATCCGCCGCGCGCGTGCGGATCGCAGGCACTCGGCGCGCGCCTGTTCCCAACGCACAAAACGGTCGATATCCGTCTTCAGCGCACTGGCCACGAGCGCAACGACCGACGCGTCATCGAGGTAGCCGAATCCGGGGATGGCATCGGGAATCGCATCGAAGGGATCCAAGAAGTACACGAGCGCTCCCGCTGCCATCAGAATGCTGCGCCAGGGCACGGCCGTGTACTCTTTGCGGCTCCATGCGGCGACCAGACGTGCGAGCGTCATCAGATCGTCCCACAGGCGCGAGAGGGACGCGCGCTGCTGCGTAGCCTTTTCGAATGTCGCCCCGGCGACGCGCAGCAGCATCGGCCTCCGCTTCGCGGGGTCGCCGTTTTTCATTTGACGGGTCGGCGCGCAAAACCCTGCGGGCGCCGGCGTTTCAGCCGGCTGGCTTCCTTCTGGCGCTTCTCGGCGAGATCGATCAGCAGTTGCTGACAGCTCTTGGCCCCGTGTCCGCTCGCCGGCCGCACGTAGCTGCCGTCACCTTGCATCTCCCAGGCATTGCAATTCGGACCCAACTGCCCATCGAGCACGGCACGCAGATCCTTGCGCAACGGCGGGTCCTCCACCGGCACCACCACCTCGACACGACTCTCGAGATTGCGCTTCATGCAGTCGGCCGACCCGATGAAGTACTCCTCGTCGCCGCCGTTGCGGAAGTAGTAGATGCGCCCGTGCTCCAGGAAGCGACCGATGATGCTGACGATGCGGACGTTGTCCGACAGGCCAGGCAACCCGGGACGTAACCGGCACGTATCGCGCACCAGCAGCTCCACCTTCACCCCGGCCTGCGAGGCGCGATACAGCGCCTTGGTGATGTCCACGTCTTCGAGCGCGTTGGCCTTGAATTGGATCACGCCCGGTGACGCCGCCGAGTGGGCAGCGATCTCCCGGTCGATCTTCGCCAGCAACGCCTTCTTCAACACCTTGGGCGAGGGGAGCAGCTTGCGATACGTGCGTTTCGGCCGGTAGCCGGTGGTGAGATAGTTGAACAGCTCGGTCAGGTCCTGGCCGATCACGTCGTCGCAGGTCAGCAGGCCGAAGTCGCTGTAGATGCGCGCCGTGCCGGCGTGATAGTTGCCCGTCCCGATGTGCGCATAGCGGCGCAGCCCGTTGTAGTCCTGGCGCACGACCAGGACCACCTTGCAATGCGTCTTCAGACCGACGACGCCGTAGGTGACGTGCACGCCGAATTCTTCGAGGCGGTTCGCAAACTGGATATTCGCTGCCTCGTCGAAGCGCGCCTTCAGCTCGACCACTACGGCGACCTGCTTGCCGTTGCGCGCCGCCTCGCTGAGATAGTTGAGGATGTTGGAGTCGGCCGAGGTGCGGTACAGGGTCATTTTGATGGCACGAACCTTCGGGTCCTCGCTGGCCTCACGCAGGAAGCGCTCCACTGACGTCGAGAACGATTCGTACGGGTGCTGCAACAACAGCGAACCGGCGTCGCGGATGATGTGAAAGATGCTGCGTTGCTCCTGCAACCGCGGGTGATCGATCGGCCGGTGCGGTGGGTCGCGCAGCGCGGGCACGTCGAGCGTGGCGACCTCCATCATGTCGCGCAGGGCCAACATGCCGTCGACCTCGAAGACGTCGGAGCGCTCGTTCAGCTCCAGCTCCGCCGCCAGCATGCCGCGGCGCGTGGGGTCCATCCCCTGCCCCACTTCGAGACGCACGATCGGTGCGAAGCGGCGGTCGCGCAGCTCCGACTCGATCATCGCCACCAGGTCATCCGCCGTCTCCTCGTCACGCTCGGTGTTGGCGTTGCGCGTCACCCGGAAGAACTCGCACGAGTCGACTTCCATCGACGGGAACAGCAAGTCGAGGTTGTGCGACATCACGTCTTCGAGCGGCACCAGCCGATTGCTGTCGCCGACGTGCAAGAAGCGCGGAATGCCGGCGCCCACCGGCACCTTGACACGCGCCATCAACGGATCGGCTTCACCGGAGTAGTGCAACGTGACGAGCAGGTTCAGCGACAGATTGGAAACGAACGGGAACGGGTGCGCTGGGTCCATGGCCTGCGGCGTGACCAATGGAAAGATGTTCTTGAAGTAGTACTCGCGCAGCGCTTTGCGCTGCTCCGCGGTCAGCTCCTCGTAGAAGGTGATCCGGATATCGTGCGCTTTCAGGAGATCGAGCAACTGGAGGAGTACCGTGCGCTGCTCGGCTTCCTGCTCGCGAATGACGGCGTAGCATTCGGTGATCTGTTGTTGGGGGCTACGGCCGTCGGGGGTGAGTTCTTGCACACCCGCGCCGACCTGCTGTTTCAAGCCGCCGATGCGCTTCATGAAGAACTCGTCCAGGTTCGAGGCGACGATGGCCAGGAACTTGAGGCGTTCGAGCAACGGGTTGCGCTCGTCCCGCGCTTCTTGCAAGACGCGGCGGTTGAACGTGAGCCAGGTCAGCTCGCGATTGAGATACAGATCCGGCGCATCGAGGTTCAGATAGGAAGGTTTTTCCTCCGCTGCGGGAACTGGCTGCACTGCGCTGTCCAGGACCTCCGCTGCCTCGCCACTACCGCCACTGCCGCGTAAGCGGCGCATGCGGGGAGTCTCGGCGGCACTCGGCATACCCGCACCGGAGGTCGTGGGTTGTTGGATGTCCGTTGTCTCGGCCATGACTATCCTCAGGGTTCGGGTTCTCTAGATAGCCTGAAACCGGTCCAGCATCCAGCACCCTTGATGGGCACGTGCGCCCACAATGCGTCACGTCGCGGTTCGTAGGTTTAGCAGCCCGTTGAAAAACTGGTCCCCATCGTCACCCCCGCGAAAGCGGGGGTCCAGAAGCATGCGGAAGATCTGTATTCCCGCGTTCGCGGGAATGACGGTCCAGGGCATCGGCGACTTTTTCAACAGGCTGTTAGCCCTTACGGGTACGGGCTCATTAGGCAGGCTTACGTCTCAGCCATTGATCACGACGTTGTCCTCCGCAATGAAAATCGGTGAATTCGCCAGATCAATGAAGCGGCGCTCGTCTTCGAGCAGGGCGCGGCCGGCTTCCACCGCGGCCTCGCGCTGCGCGAGCGATCCCAATTGCTCCAGGTCGAACCACAGCTCGGCGACGCCGTCATACGGGTCCGGCGCCCCGCGCGCCGCCGCGATCCCTTGTGTCCCGGCAGGATCGATCGTGTGCGCTTGCACGTAGCGTTTGATCCCGAGCACGGCCGCGTGCTTCTTGACCAACGGCGCGTGCCTCTCACGCCAGTAGCGCTGGAATTCCTGGCGCGACAGATGCGGCAGCCGGCGCAGGCAAAAGACGAGGTGGACCATCGATTCCTCCCTGTGATTGTCGAGCCATCTTCCTACCGAACCCCAGCACAGTGCAATCGGCCTTTGACCGCACGGCGCCATGCGCTAGAAGGACGCCTGAGCGGAGGACACGCATGTACACCCCGGGCGAGGATATCTACGGCAGCCGCGAGCACCAGGCATTTAGAGAGACCGTGCGCAAGTTCGTGCAGACCGAGCTGGTGCCACGCGCACGGGAGTTCGACCAGATGGGCCGCTTCGACACGTCGCTCTACAAGAAAATGGGCGCTCTCGGACTCCTGGGCATCCGCTACGACCCCAAGTACGGCGGCCTCGGGCTCGACTACTCGTACCACGCCGTGTTCCTCGAAGAGCTGGCACTGTGCGACAACGCCGGCGTGTGCATGGGCATCAGCGTGCAGACCGACATGGCCACGCCGGCGTTGCACCGCTTTGGCAGCGAAGAGCTGAAGCAAAAGTACCTGGTTCCGGCGATTCGTGGCGAGCAGGTCGCTGCCATCGCCGTCACCGAGCCAAGCGCCGGCTCCGACGTCGCCAGCATCAAGACCCGCGCCGTCCGCGACGGCGACCACTGGGTGATCAACGGCTCGAAGATGTACATCACCAACGCCGCCACCGCCGACTGGCTGTGCCTGCTGGCGGTGACCGACCCGGAGGCCGGCTACGGTGGCTTCTCACAGATCGTCGTCCCCACCGACTCCCCCGGCTTCAGCTACAAGCTGCTCGACAAGATCGGCAACAAGGGATCGGACACCGGCTTGCTGTTCTTCGACGACGTGCGCGTGCCTGTGTCGAACACGATTGGCGACCCGCAGCGCGGCTTCCAGCAGCAAATGATGCAGTTCCAGGACGAGCGCATGGTACCGGTGGTCACGTCGCCGGTTACGTCGCGGCAGCTGTGGGAGATGACCCTCAAGCACTGCCAGGAACGCATCGCCTTTGGAAAGCCGCTCTCGAAGATGCAGGTGAACCAGTTCAAGTTCGTCGACATGCTCATCCAGATCACCGCGGCACAGGAGATGGCCTACCGTTGCATCCGCCAAATGACGCGCGGCGAGGACGCGACCTTGGACATCTCCATGGCGAAGGTCTTCACCACGAGCGTGCAGCAGTACGTCGCCACGACGTGCGTGCAGCTGTTCGGGGGCGCCGGTTACATCTACGAGAACCCGGCGGCGCGCGCCTTCGTCGACTCGCGCCTGGTCAGCATCGGCGGCGGTGCCGACGAGGTGATGAAGCACGTGGTGGCGAAGATGCTGGGAATATGAGCAGCAAGAGAATCGAATACAGGAAACCTGAAATGAGAAACAGGAGACCGGCAAATGCTCGGACTCTCATTTCCTGGTTTTCCATTTCCGGTTTCCGGTTTCCGGTTTTCCATTTCAGTCCCCTTCAATGACACTTCTCCCCACCCGCATCGACCCGCGCTCGGAAGCCTACCGTGTGAACTACGCCGCGATGGCGGAGCAGGTGACGTACCTCAACGAGCAGCTGGCGCAGGCGAGCGCCGGCGGCGGGGAAAAGTACGTCAAGCGCCACCGCGCGCGCGGCAAGCTCATGGTGCGCGAACGCATCGAGCTGTTGCTCGACCGCGACGCGCCGTTCCTCGAGCTGTCGCCGCTCGCCGGCTGGGGCACCGAGTACGCGCTCGGTGGCAGCGTGGTGACCGGCATCGGCGTGGTCAGTGGCGTCGAGTGTGTGATCTTCGCCAACGATCCGACCGTCAAGGGCGGCGCCAGCAACCCGATCAGCCTCGACAAGAACTTCCGGGCGATGGACATCGCGCAGCAGAACCGCTTGCCGGTGATCAATCTCACCGAATCAGCCGGCGCTGACCTGCCCGAGCAGGCCAAGATCTTCGTGCGCGGTGGACGCTCGTTCCGTGACCTCACGCGGCGCTCCGCCGAGCGCATCCCGACGATCTGCTTGGTCTTCGGCAGCTCCACCGCCGGTGGCGCCTACGTGCCCGGCATGTCCGACTACGTCGTCATGGTCAAGGGCGGAGCCAAGGTGTTCCTCGGCGGTCCGCCGCTGGTGAAGATGGCGACCAACGAAGATGCCGACGAGGAGACACTCGGTGGCGCCGAGATGCACAGCCGCGTCTCTGGTGTTTCCGATTATCTCGCGGAGAACGAAGTCGACGCCATCCGCCTCGGCCGCGAGATCGTCGCGCATCTCAATTGGCGCAAGCTCGGCGACGCCAAGATGCAGACGCCCGAGGACCCCAAGTATGATCCCGACGAGCTTCTCGGTATCGGCTCAATCGATGTCCGCAAGCCGTTCGATGTGCACGAGGTCATCGCGCGCATCGTCGATGGGTCGCGCTTCGAAGAGTTCAAGACCCACTACGGCACGACGCTGGTCACCGGCTGGGCCCACCTGCACGGCTATCCGATCGGTATCCTCGGCAACAACGGCATCCTATTCTCCGACTCCTCGCAGAAGGCGGCGCAGTTCATTCAGCTGTGCAACAAGATCGACGTCCCGCTGCTCTTCTTGCAGAACATCACCGGCTACATGGTAGGGACCCAGTACGAGCAAGGTGGCATCATCAAGGACGGCGCCAAGATGATCAACGCCGTGTCCAATTCAACGGTGCCGATGTTTACGGTGATGATCGGCAGCTCCTACGGCGCCGGGAACTACGGCATGTGCGGCCGCGCCTACGACCCGCGCTTTCTGTTCACCTGGCCGAACCACCGCATTGCGGTGATGGGCCCGGAGCAACTCGCCGGCGTGCTGTCCATCGTCCGCCGCCAGGCCGCGCAACGGTCCGGGCAGCCGTACGACGCAGAACAGGACCAGGCCATCCGCCAGATGGTCATCGAGCAGATCGACAAGGAATCGAACGCGTTCTACGCCACCGGCCGCATCTGGGACGACGGCGTCATCGACCCCCGAGACACGCGCACCGTCCTGGGCATCGCCCTCAGTGCGGCATTCAACAACCTCGTCAAAGGCAGCGACACCTTCGGTGTCTTTCGCATGTGATGCATGTAAGTTCATAGTCTTTACATGGTCGCTCAATGATTCAATGAACTGATGAAACACTTCCGTAAAGTCCTCATCGCCAACCGCGGTGAAATCGCCTTGCGCATCACGCGTACCTGCCGGGCAATGGGCATCGGCACTGCCGCCATCTATGCCGACCCCGATGCGAACGCCCCGTTCGTCCGCGCCGCCGACGAAGCCGCGTACATCGGCCCGCCCGTGACCGGCAGTTCGTTCCTAGCCATCGAGAAGATTGTGGAGGCCGCGCGCCAGGTCGGCGTCGATGCGGTACATCCGGGCTACGGCTTCCTCGCCGAGAACGCCGACTTTGCACAGGCCTGCGGTGATGCCGGGATCACGTTCATCGGCCCGTCGCCCGACGCCATTCGCCGCATGGGTAGCAAGATCGCAGCCAAGGGCATCGCCGCAAACGCCGGCGTTCCGACGATTCCCGGGTTCGGCGCCGCCAACCTCTCCGATCGCGACATCGCCGCGCGGGCACGTGACGTCGGATATCCACTCCTCATCAAGGCATCTGCCGGCGGCGGCGGCAAAGGCATGCGCATCGTGCACGACGCCGCCCGGCTCCCCGGCGCCCTGGAAGCCGCCCGCCGGGAGGCCAAGAGCGCCTTTGGCGACGACACCCTGCTGGTCGAGCGCTATTTCGAATCGCCGCGACACATCGAGATCCAGATCCTGGGCGACACTCACGGCAACCTCATCCATTGCTTCGAGCGCGAGTGTTCGATCCAGCGGCGTTATCAGAAGATCATCGAGGAGGCCCCCTCTCCCGCCGTCGATCCGGCATTGCGTGCGCGCATGGGAGCGGCGGCCGTCGCCATCGGGCGCGCCATCAATTACTCGAACGCCGGCACGGTCGAGTTCGTGGTCGACCGCGATGGACAGTTCTACTTCCTTGAGGTCAACACACGCCTGCAGGTCGAGCACCCGGTTACTGAAGAGACTACCGGTCTCGACCTGGTGCGCTTGCAGATGCTCATCGCGCAGGGTGCCCCGCTGCCCCTGCGCCAGGAGGACCTGCGTCTCGACGGCCACGCCATCGAGTGCCGGCTGTACGCCGAGGATCCAGCCAACGACTTCTTGCCATCCACTGGAACCGTGGTGTGCTGGCAGCCGGCGCCGGCTGCGGGCGTCCGCTATGAAAGCGGCGTCGAGACCGGCACGGAGGTGACCATCCACTACGACCCGATGCTTGCGAAGATCATCGCCCACGGCGCCACCCGCATCGAGGCTGCGCAGCGTCTGGCGCGGGCCCTCGACGTGCTGCGCGTGCACGGCGTGCGCACGAATCTCTCGCTGCTGCGCGAGATCTTGCGGCACCCCGAATTTCTCGGCGGCAACCTCAGCACGCACTTCATCAGCGATCACATCCGCCTCGATCCACAGCGCACAGCGGTGGAGCAGGTGGCGGACCGCGTGCATGCCGTGGCCACGGCGTTGTGGATGCAGGCACAGCGGCACGCCCGGGCACCACTGCTGCGCGGTATTCCGTCCGGGTGGCGCAACAACCCCAGTCAGATGCAGTCGATCACCTTCACGAGCGCTGCCGCCATGCTCCGGGTGGACTACCGCGTGCATTCCCAAAGCCACATCGACGTGCAGGTAGACGGCACGGCACACCGCGCAGGGATACACGCATGGGACGAGGGGCACATTCGCTTTGCACTCGATGATGT
>Ga0335070_10002292_pt1 | contig 22309 bp, 15 predicted proteins | sample Lox_Sample_13_FD_206722 | JGI IMG/M metagenome (GOLD analysis project Ga0335070, IMG submission 206722) | Soil microbial communities from Loxahatchee National Wildlife Refuge, Florida, United States - Lox_Sample_1.3 | ecosystem: Environmental > Terrestrial > Soil > Wetlands | place: USA...
TACCCCTTCATCAATTGCACCAACTGCGGTCCGCGGTACACCATCATCCGCGACATTCCCTACGACCGCGTCAACACCTCCATGGCAACCTTCACCATGTGCGACCGGTGCGAGCGGGAGTACCACGATCCGCTGAACCGCCGGTTCCACGCCCAGCCGAATGCCTGCTGGGAGTGCGGCCCCACGGTGTGGCTGACGGATGGGGCCGGCCAGGAAATACCTCTAGCCGATCCGATCGCGGCTGCGGCTCAGCGGCTCAAGGAGGGAGCCATCGTGGCCGTGAAGGGCCTCGGCGGATTCCACCTCGCGGTGGATGCCACCCAGAACGAGGCGGTCAAGCGCCTTCGCCTCCGGAAGCGGCGGGAGGAGAAGCCCCTCGCCCTCATGTCCCCGGCGCTGGAGCAGATCGCCTCTTACGTCCTCCTGGGAGACCGGGAGCGTGACTTCCTCACCCGGCCCCAGCGCGCCATCGTGCTCGCTCGCAAGCGGCCCGAGAGTCCCATTGCGCCCGAGGTGGCTCCGAGGAACCAGTACCTCGGGGTGATGCTTCCCTACACTCCCCTCCACTATCTGCTCCTCGCCCACGGGTTCCTGGCCCTGGTGATGACGAGCGGAAACCTCAGCGAAGAGCCTATCGTCATCGATAACAATGAGGCGCTTCGCCGGCTGGCGGGCATCGCCGACTATTTCCTCTTCCATAATCGCGACATTCTCCTCCGCTCCGACGACTCGGTGGTGCGGGTGACGGAAGGTCGGGTGCGACAGATCCGCCGCTCCCGCGGCTTCGTCCCGGTGCCCGTCTTTCTGAGGCGGCCGGTGCCTCCGGTTTTGGCACTCGGCGGGGAGCTCAAGGGCACCATCTGCGTGACCAAGGAGGATCGCGCCTTCGTGAGCCAGCACCTGGGGGATCTCGAGAACCTCGAGACCCTGGAGTTCCTCGAGTTCACGGTCCGCCACCTACGACGGATCCTGGAGATCAGTCCCCGGCTCCTGGTCCACGACCTTCACCCCGACTACCTCACCACCCAGATGGCCCTGGCCCAGAAGGAGCTCCCCACCCTCGCGGTCCAGCACCACCATGCCCACGTGGTGAGTGCCATGGCCGAGCACAAGCTGGAGGGGAGGGTGCTCGGGTTGGCGCTGGACGGGACCGGCTACGGCACCGACGGCAGGATCTGGGGCGGAGAGATCCTGGCGGCGGACGAGAAGGGCTTCGAGCGCCTCGGCCACCTCGCCTACGTGCCCATGCCCGGAGGCGCCGCCGCCATCAAGGAGCCCTGGCGAATGGCGATCTCCTACCTCAGGGCGACCTTCGGCGAGGCGTATTTTGTCGGGAACACTCCCCTTCTCCGCCGCTGGGGCAGGGAGCGGGTCGATCTCCTGCTCCAGATGCTGCGGCGCCAGGTGAACTCCCCTCTCACCTCCAGCTGCGGGCGCCTCTTCGACGGCGTCGCCGCCCTTGTCGGCCTGAGGGACCGGATCGCCTACGAGGGGCAGGCGGCCATCGAGCTGGAGCAGTGCATGGAGGCAACGGCAGAATCCTACCGCTACGAGTTGAACGAGACGGCTGGAGTCCTCCTCCTCAGCCCTACGGCTATCTTCGCTCAGGTGGCGGAGGATGTGGCCGCCGGCGCCCGGGCAGGGGTGGTGAGCGGCAAGTTCCATCGGACTCTCGTGGAGATGTTTGCCGAGGCGTGCCGGCACCTCGCCACCCGCCACGGGCTGACGCGGGTGCTCTGCTCGGGCGGCGTGTTCCAGAACGCCTTCATTCTCACCAACCTCGAGCGGCGCCTCCGCGAACTCGGGCTCGAGGTTTACACGCACGAGCTGGTCCCGAGCAACGACGGCTGTATCTCCTTGGGGCAGGCCCTGGTGGGAGCCGCATCCTTGGAAAGATGACGGGCAGGGGGTGTCCCAGCCCGCATTACGCACGAGCCACCGGCGGCGACCGCGGATCTGGCCGTCCTTCCGGGCTCGGGTCTTCCTTCGACGGACTCAGGCCGAGCTCACCTTGCGACGTACGGAACAGGTACGCCTCAGCTCAGAGCCCCTGCGGTTGCCCGGCGGCACGACCATCTCCACGATCTCGCTACGGCGTCTCGTGCATAATGCGGGCTAGTCACTGGTCAGCTCCCCGAGGATGTGATACAACTCCCCATCGGCGCGGCGACGGAGAGGAGAGACTGACAGCCCGAGGGATTGATGCGGCGTGCATCTCATCGGCCATGGCGGTTTCGCTGAGGGGCGCTTGTTGTCGCCGTGGCACCATGGCCGCCTTTCTCCACGGCCTTGAGCGCAATGCGTGGGTGTGAGTGCCAGCGCTATCGATCTGGTGCGACGACACCGAGAAGGGAGTTTCAGATGTGTCTTGCAGTTCCCATGGAGGTGGTTGAGATCAAGGGGAATATGGCCACCGTCCAGGTGGGAGATGTGCAGCGCCGGGCCTGCCTGGATCTCGTGGATACCTTTCCGGATGTGGGAGATTACCTCATCATCCATGCCGGCTACGCCATCCACCGGATAGATCCGGAGGAGGCCCGCAAGACCCTAGAGTACTTCAAAGAGATTCTCGAATATGAAGTATCGGGATGAGTATCGAGATCCGGAGCTGGCGGACCGTCTCATCAAGGCGATTCGGCAGCGATCGCGTACCCCGATCAGGTTGATGGAGGTCTGCGGTACCCACACCGTGGCCATTTTTCGGGCCGGGATCAAGGGCCTGCTTCCCGACACCATCACCCTGATCTCCGGGCCGGGGTGCCCGGTCTGCGTCACCGCCCAGGAGGATATTGACCGGGCCATCGCCCTCTGCCGCGAGCCGGGGGTGACGGTCGCCACCTTCGGCGACCTGATGCGGGTTCCCGGCTCCGAATCTTCTCTGCGCCACGAGAAGGCCCGGGGCGCTGATGTGCGGATGGTGTATGCAAGCCTCGACGCCCTGGACCTTGCCCGCCAACTGCCCCATCGCCGGGTGGTGATGCTTGGCATCGGCTTCGAGACCACGGTACCGACCATTGCGGCGGCGGTTCGCCAGGCGAAACAAGAGGGACTCACCAACTTCCTTGTCCTCTCGGCCCACAAGCTGCTGCCTCCGGCCATGGAGGCGCTCCTCTCGGCGGCGGAGGTGCGGATCGATGGGTTTCTCTGCCCGGGCCACGTCACGACCATCATCGGCACCGAGCCTTACCAGGATGTGGTGAGGCGGCACGGCAAACCGTGTGTGGTGAGCGGCTTCGAACCGGTGGATATCCTCCAGAGCATCCACATGCTCGTATGCCAGCTCGAGGAAGGGCGTCGGGAGGTGGAGATTCAGTATACCCGCGGCGTCCACCCCCAGGGGAACCCCCGGGCCCGGGCCCTCATGGACGAGGTGTTCGAGCCTGCGGATTCCGCCTGGCGTGGTCTGGGAAAGATCCCGGGCAGCGGTCTCAAGCTGCGTCCCGCCTACGCCGCTCACGGGGCCGAAAACCACTTCGCCCTAGCCGTATCTCCCGGCCGGGAGATGCCGGGCTGCCGCTGCGGCGAGGTGCTCCGGGGCGCCTGTACCCCATTGGATTGCCCCCTCTTCCGGCAGCGCTGCACTCCCACCAACCCCTACGGGCCCTGCATGGTTTCCACCGAGGGAACCTGCGCCGCCTACTTCAAGTACCACACCGCCTGACGCCCTGGGGCGTCCGTGGTCAGTTGCCCGTCGTCAGTTAAGTGGGCTACGGCAGGGGGGTCTCGTCGGCAAGGTCGCATAGTCGCACCATTGATAGTATAAGGTGAGGCCCGGCCTCGCGACGGAGGGGATACAAAGTTCGGAAGACTTTTTTGTTGTCGGAGAGAAGGTAGTGGCTCCAGATGCGCCTTGCCTGGGAGACCCTCCTACCTCCGGCGCAATGTAGGAACGGACAACCGACTACTGACCAAGGACGTTCTGCATGAAGATCGACCGCATCCAACTTGATCACGGCGCCGGAGGCAGGGCCTCCCATGAGCTCGTCGTCCGCGCCTTCCTCCCCGCCCTGGAGAACCCCATCCTGGCCGAGCTCAACGACGCAGCCGCCATGACGTTACAGGGGGTTCGCTTGGCCATGACCACCGACTCCTATGTGGTGGATCCGATCTTCTTTCCGGGCGGGGACATCGGAAGCCTTGCCATCCACGGCACGGTGAACGATCTCGCCATGCGGGGGGCCCGCCCCCTCTATGTGAGCGTGGGGTTTATCCTGGAGGAGGGGCTCGAGATTGCCGATCTGGAGCGAATCGTCCAGTCCCTGGCTGCGGCCGCCAGGGAAGCGGGAGTCCAGGTGGTGACCGCCGACACCAAGGTCGTGCCGCGGGGCAAGGCGGATAAGATCTTCATCAATACCAGCGGGGTGGGAGTCATTCCCCCGGGCGTAGAGATCGCCGGGCAGAACGCCCGGGTAGGAGACCAGATCCTGATCAACGGCCCCATGGGCGACCACGGCGTTGCGGTGCTCTCCAAGCGTGAGGGGCTCTCCTTCCAGACGGCGCTCAAGAGTGACTCGGCGGCCGTGAACGGTCTCGTGGAAGCGATGCTGGCGGCAAGCAGAAAGATTCATGTGCTGCGGGATCCGACCCGCGGCGGGGTGGCCACGAGTTTGAACGAGATAGCCCGGCAGTCTGAGGTGGGGATTCGCCTCGAGGAGAGTCGGCTTCCCGTGCGCGACGCGGTGACGGCGGCATGCGAGATCCTCGGCCTCGACCCTCTCTACGTGGCCAACGAGGGTAAGGTCCTGGCCTTCGTGGCGCCGGAGGACGGAGAGAAGGTGCTCGCCGTCATGCGCGCTCATCCTCTGGGGCAGGAGGCGCGCCTCATCGGTGAGGTCGTGGGGGAGCACCCGGGCCGGGTGGTACTGGAAACCGGAATCGGAGGCACGCGGATTGTGGATATGCTGAGCGGGGAGCAGCTGCCCCGCATCTGCTAAGAGATGTCAAATCCGGGTGGCGAGATTCGAAAGCAGGAACGTAACAATTCCAGAATCCCGGAAAGGGTCAGTCCTTTTCCAGGGCGAGTTCGATCAGCCGATCCAGGAGTTCGGAAAAGCCGATACCCATCGCGGCCGCCGCCTGGGGAAAGAGGCTGGTCGCGGTCATACCCGGAATGGTGTTGGTCTCCAGGACGTAGACCTCGTCGCCGCAGGCGATCATGTCGGTCCGGCTATAGCCCCGGCACTTGAGCGCCTTGTGGGCTCGAACCGCATAGTCTTGGGCCTTAAGGGTGAGGGCCTCGCTGAGACGGGCCGGACAGATCTCCCGGGTGGCGCCGGGCGTGTACTTGGCCTCGTAGGTGAAGAAGCCGTACTTGTCGCCGGGGATGATCTCCACGAGTGGCAGGGCCTGGGGGTTGCGGTTTCCGAGGACGGCGCCGGTGATCTCGACACCTTTCAAGAACTCCTCCACGAGGACCAGACGGTCGTAGCGCCGGGCCAGCTCGAGCGCGGGACGGAGTTCCTCCGGCTTCCTGACAATGGTGATACCGATCGTGGAACCCTCTTGTTCGGGCTTGACCACCGCAGGGAAGCCGAGGCTCTTCTCCACCAGGGAGACGGGATCGGGCTCGTCTCCCTCCAGGACCAGCCAACGGGCAACGGGCAGACCGGCGTGCTCATACAGCCTCTTGGCGACGATCTTGTTCATGCCGAGGGCGCTCCCGAGAACGCCGCTTCCGTGGTAGGGAACCCCCAGGAGCTCCAGCATCCCCTGGATGGTACCGTCTTCGCCGAGTCGGCCGTGGAGAATTATGAGGGCGACGTCGATCTCGCCGGCGTCCGTCACCAGCTTGGCCAGGTCGTCCCTCGGGTCATAACGCCGGATGTCGTACTTTGTCTTGTCCAGCGCCTCGTAGACCTTGTTCGCGCTATTTACCGACACCTCGCGCTCGGCGGAACGGCCGCCACTGAGCAGTGCCACTCTGAGCTTCCCCATGGCTGGTCTCCTGTCGCTGCGGGGTGCCGGTGCAGGCGGTGGTTACACATTTTTCGCCCGCTGGCGATCCCTGCCTGAAGGTTTCTCTCTTAACATTTACCGGGAGCCGATGGTGGAATAGAATTGCTTGGGTATATTGGCAAAATCCCCCCTCGAATGCAAGGCCGAATTCCGCCCCCCACCGCAGGGAACTGACCAAGGGAAAAAGGACGAAAATACAAGAACGGAGAAGATCCTCAGTGTTGATAACGACGGCGCCCCAAAAAGTTCCCCGGTAAGCCTTTGAAATCCAGCCCTATTGTGGGAGAAGCGGAAACAATCCCGGTTCCGCGCCCTTATGCTCTACTGGGAAACCAAGCTTCGGATATCTGGGAGGAATTCTATTGTTAAGAACTGCCGGGGCACTGAGCCAAAATGTCCTAAGAACGCGTTTGACAGGGGGAAGGGGGAGAGGTAGAAAGCGGCATCATGTCAGTCTGCCTTGACACGGCGGTACTTTCATAGTTTGATGAAATAACACCCTCCCGCTACGGGTTCCTGCGGGGAAGAGGAAGAGTGAGCGGTCGGCCCATTGTGGTCGGCTGAACTGTTTCCCCGCAGGGGTGGTTCTCTCGATCCACCCTGGCGCTCGTAACCCGAGCTGGAAGACCTGCTCGGGCTTGCTCAAGGACATTGCCGATTCGATCACGACGGGGCCGACGCACAGACCGTCACAAGGCGGGGCAGCACGGAAAAAGGGGTACGTTCACATGGACGAGGTCTGGAGACTGGTGCGAGAGGATTTGCAGACGCGAGTTTCCGACAACTCTTTCAAGATCTGGATCGAGCCTCTCGTACCCCTGCCCACCACGGGCACGGGGATCACCTTGGGCTGTCCCAATCGTTTCTTCCTCAACTGGGTTCGTGAGCACTACCTCGCCGAAATCAAGACAAGCTGGCAACGATGTGGAGGCGCCTCGGGAGAGATCGACCTCCAGGTCGCAGCAAAGACCCGAAAGCCTCGGGAGGAGCCGGAAGACTCGACCCAGATCCCCCTCGACCTGCCGGTCCCGCCCAACGGTCGCGGGCACCGGCTCAACCGGCGGTTCACCTTCGACCAGTTCGTGGTCGGCGCCGGAAACAGCTTTGCCTTCTCCGCGGCGCTCGCCATGGCGACCGGCAAGAGCAGCCGCTGCAACTCCCTCTACCTCCTTGCCGACACGGGGCTCGGCAAGAGCCACCTCTCCCACGCCATTGGCAACTACATCCTCTCGGAGAAACCCGGCACTCGCGTGCTCTATCTGAGCGCCGAGGAGTTCACCAACGAGATGGTCCTCTCCCTCAAACAACGGCGCATGGAGACATTCAAGGAGAAGTTCCGGAACAGGTGCGACGTCCTGCTCCTCGAAGAGGTCCAGTTCCTAAGCGGCAAGGAGAAGACCCAGGCTGAGCTGGCCTACACCCTTGACGCCCTTTGCCAGGACAACAAGCGGGTCGTCTTCACCGGCACTCACTTTCCGAAAGACATCCCCAAGCTGAAAAGCAGACTGCAATCCCGACTCGCCGGCGGGATGGTCACCCATATCGAGCCGCCGGACTTCGCAACCAGGCTCAAGATTCTGGAAAAGAAAGCGACCCATGAATCAATCCGCCTGCCCGGGGAGGTGGCCGATCTCCTGGCCCACAGCATCACCAGGGATGTGCGGCAACTTGAGAGCGCGGTGATCGGCATCGCGGCCAAGTCGTCGCTCATGGGAAAAACAGTTGACCTCAGGCTCGCTCACGAGATTCTGGATGCCGTCTGCGGGGATCGCCAGGCGATCAGCGTTGATCGGATCCTGCAACTCATCTGCCAGTATTTTAAGGTCTCCCTAGAGGCGCTTCAGTCAAACTCCCGCAAGAAGGGCGTGGTGTACCCGCGAAATCTCGCCATGTACCTGTGTCGGAAGTACACTGATGAGACCCTGGAGACCATCGGCCGGGCCATCAATCGCTCCCACGCCACGGTGATCTATGCAGTGGAAGCTATCAACCGCGAGATGGAGCGTAAAGGCGGGGTGAGTAACCAGGTGGATTTTCTGAGCCAGCAACTGGAGAAGGGCAGCCCGCTCCCCGCGGACGACGAGCACCGGCTGGAGTGACCTCGCCGGCGGCCGAACCCCGCGTAGCCATTCCCACCCATTGCCTATCTGCTGTTGAAGCCTCTCACCGGGACAAATAGGAGACTCACTCCGTTTCTGCCCTCCGGGTCCATGAGGTCAGCGGTCGGGCTCTCGAGGCCGGTTGCAAGGGCGAAGGCGGTCATCGCCGTGAGGCGCGGGTAGGAGATCACCTGAACCTCCAGATCAGCGGCGGTTCTTGTCGGCCAGCGCTCGACGAAGGCGGCGGCCGCAGCTTCCACTTCCTCGGTGCCTTTCGGTTCCGCGGCCTGAAGCGCCTTCAGGGTGGCGGCCACCGCTTTTCGCCAGTGCTGGAGAATGCCGGCGCGTTCCAGGTCTCCCCCCAGGGCGAAGACCTCGGCTGCGGGGAGGGCCGCGGGATCAGGAACGCGACAGAGGCGTCGCGCCTCGGGCGCGGCGGCCGAGGCGGCGGGTGACATGGCGGCGAGGAGCGACGGCAGGCGCTCGCGGACCTCCTCCATAACGGCGACACTGGTGGTGATGGGTGTTCCCCGCCCAACCTCACCGGCGAGACCAAGGCGAGTCCAGGCCCTGAGACGCTGGAGCACCTGTCCGCTCCGCGATTGTTCGAGGTCATCCCCGTCCGGCGCTTCAGGAGCCGCAGGTTCCTCTTCGTGCTCGTCAGGGAGACCCAGAGCCTGGTTGAACTTGGTCTCCAGGACGCGGATACCACCGAGTTGCCCGCCCAGTTCCACGTGCTCTCGATCCACCTCTTGGGCCAGGAGGAGAAAGACGGCAGCATCGACAAGGGCGCTGTCGCTGGGTGTCGGCTTCGATCTGCTCCCCCTGAGATGAGCCCGGAGGCGACGGGTGCTTCCTTCCACATCATCATCCTGGAGCGCGAAGGCGCTGAAAGACTGAAGGAGGCTGCCGTCCGGACGGGGGGCGCCGAGCTGTCTATAACTCCCGAGGGCAAGGCGAATGCGCTCCAGAGTAGAGCGATCTTGAAGCGGAGCGACGGGCTGGATGAAGTCTCTTGCCCGAAACTCGGCCGGGAGGCCGACGCTGGCCTGGGGATCGATCTGGAGTAGGCGGAGGCGAGAGACGTAAAGGCTCAGTCGCTTGCTGTCACTCTCCCCGAGGAAGGTGTAGGGGAAGTAGGTGGCGACCAGTTCTCCTGCCATAGATTCCTTCCTGTCCCCTCGCGCAGGATGCGGGCTACACCAGACGCCTCAGGTAGTTGAAGGTGGTGAATGAATCCGGGCAGCGCTCCCGGCGATAGGCCTCGACCAGGGAGCGCACCTTCTCCCCTCTTAGGCGAAAGCCGCGGAGATCGATGACGAATCTTTGTATGCCGAAGTCGCGGAGTTCGCGGAGATAATCGAAGAGGCAAAGGGGGCGAGACGGGCGAACCAGAACGACGCCGGCCGCGCTTTCATGCTCGAGAGTTTCCTGGTCCGCTCCCTGGAGCAGCTCGCCCGGGCGAGGTCTGATCTTGAGACGGCTGGTAAAGAGGGGCGGCCGACCATAGATGGTGAGGAGCGGGTTGAGTCCCCGGACGCGCCGCACCAGGTGCTGGAGATTGGTGCGGTCGTTTTCCAGGGAGAGAATCATTCCCTGGCAGCCGAGTTCGTGGAGGAGGACGGCTGACTGGGAATTGAGGACGTTGAAGGTCAGATCGGCGAGGAGCATTTCGGGCGGTCGGTCAAAGAGGGGAAAGTGGCCCCAGTTCGCCACAACCCAGCGGTTGTGGCCCAGCTCCTGGTGTCGCCGCACCTGCTCGCGATACATCGGGAGCTCCCGTTCGTGAATGACGGGGGGCAGGGTCAACCAGACTGGCTCCTGGTGCGGAGAAGGCGGCAGGCGGCGGAGAGTCTCAGGCGTTGCCTGGAGCAGGACCCCCTGACAGCCAGCCTGGAGAGCAGCACCAAGAAGACGAGGGTCTTCGAGGCGGAGGTAGAGGGAGAGGGGACGCGGCGAGCGATCTGGCGCCGGCGGCGGGAGCCGCAGCACTCGCTCCGCCAGAGTCGGCGGCGGGAGGAGACGGGGTGGGGTCGCCGTCTCCTGCCAGAGCCGGCGCCGAAGCTTGGCTGACGAGGTGGAGACCCCGGCCATCTTGATGTCGGTGCGGAAGAGGCGATCTCCGGCGCGGGCACCAGAGATCCGGGGCACCCGAACCAGAGCCCCGGCCTCAGCCGTGGTCACCGGGCGTCCTTTCAGACTCATATCGCGGAGCCGGAAGGCCTTCTTTTCGAAGCCCTCGTCGGAGTCCAGCCGGAGCCGGTCGCCAGCGGCAAGGGGGACCCGGAGGCGGAGGCTCATGGCGTCGCCGTGAACCCGTTCCACCGCCGCTGCGAGCTGGCCGCTCGCCCCTACCCGTTGCGGTGTGATCACGTCGCGCCGCTCTTCGCCGACGAGGAACCCGTGGGTTGGCTTTCGCCCCAGCGCCTGGCGGAGGGAGCGACGAGCCTTGGCTATGGCGGCCTGCTCCTCTCCGGGGCCGGCGTCCAGGACGAGACGGTAGGCACTCACGACCGCAGCGACGTAGGAGGCCGGCTTCATCCTGCCCTCGATCTTGAAGGCGGCGATCCGGAGCTGGCGAAGGGCAGGGATGAGGTCGATGGCAGAAAGGTCGTTTGGGGAGAGAAAATAGCCCTGGTCCCGTCCGGCCCGATAGAGGCGCCTGCACGGCTGGACGCACCGGCCCCGGAGGCTGCTCCGCCCGCCAAAGTAGGAGCTGGCGAGACAGAGGCCGGAATAGGAAAAGCAAAGGGCGCCGTGGATAAAAATCTCCAGCTCGAGAGTGGTAGCGGCGGTGATCGCCGCAATCTCCTCCAGGCTCAGCTCCCGGGCGAGCACCGCCCGCTGGAAGCCCATGGCCTCCATCTGCTGAACACCGGTCTGGTTGTGCACCGTCATCAGGGTGCTGGCGTGGAGGAGGAGATCGGGGAAGTGGCGGCGGCAGAGACGGGCGAGCCCACCATCCTGGACGATCAGGCCGTCGGGTCGAATCCTGGCGAGGCCGTCCAGAGCGGCGACCAGGTCCTCCAGCTCGTTTTCGCGGAGGACGGCATTCAGGGCCACGTGGAGACGAGCGCCACGAGCATGGACGTACTCGGTGAGGCGGGCGATCTCCTCGAGGCCGAAGTTGGGAGCCGCAGCCCTGGCGTTGTGGTGGCGGTAACCCACGTAGATGGCGTCGGCGCCATGCTCCAGGGCGGCGAAGAAGCTTTCCAGGTTCCCGGCGGGAGCAAGAAGTTCTGGACGCCGGCGCTCGCGCTGTTCCATGGTCACGACCACGTGCCGCTTTCGAGCTCATCGACGAGGGAGATGAGGGCCGCCACGGCGAGCTCAATCAGCCTTTTCCCCTTTGCCGCGGCGGCGAGGCTGGCATCGCCCCACACACCCCCGGGCCAGTAGCGCAGCTTGTCCCGAACGAGGATGTGCTTGGGGAATCGCGGCCACTCCCGGGGCCGATCCTTCCCCACCCAATCAGGGCGAAGAAGGAGCATCACCGAGGTCTCCACCTCGCCGGCGTGAGAATCGTCCGGGCATTCGATCACCTCCCGCCACGCGTCGGGCGCCAGATCGAGGACGGAGAGCACCGCAACCCGAATATCCGGGTAGATACCGAGGAGTTCTTCGCCCACCTCGGTGAGAGCGGCGAGCTGGAGGGCACTCGCATGGCCGGAGATGAGAAGGAACGAGCGCAGGCCCTGGCGGCGAAGATCGGTGATCACGTCGGCGACAACGGCCCGGAAGGTTGCGGGACGGATGCCGACGGACCCGGGGTGATTGCGGGTGCTCCGGATCACCCCATAGAAGAGGGGTGGGGCCACGAACAGCGGCCGACGGCTGGCCGCTTCCCGGCAAACCTCGTATGCATGGATGGTGTCGGTCCCAAGGGGGAGATGGGAGCCGTGCTCTTCGACGGCGCCGCACGGGATCGCTACGGTTCTCGTCTTCTTGAGCCCGTCCACGAAGTCGGGCATGGTGATCTGTTCGAGGAGCACTCGATTTCCTCCCTGCGGGCAACTTGAGCCCATTCTATCTGCTCACCGGGACTCCTACAACCGACCACGGACCACTGACAACGGACGCGCACACCTGACATTAGGGGAGAATCTCGACCGAGACCTGGCCAAGGACAAGGTCGCCTCTCTTGACGGTCCATGAGAACGAGGACGGCGCCTCGGCCGCCGAGGCCTTGTCGACGAGGTCGGCGAACCGGAGGATCTTTTCTCTCCAGGCGCTGCCGAGGTGAAATGCCGGCTCCGAGCACTCCAGGCCAAGAACCTCCTCCGGTGCCGTGTTCCCCTTGATATCCACGACCTGCAGGGTCTGTTGGCGCCGGACCTGAATGGTTTCCCCCGCCTGATACCAGCGCTTTTCCTTGCCGTCGATGCAGGCCGCTAGGTAGTGGAGCTGAGGAGGTTCGAGCATCAGGTGGAGTCGGCCAATCTCCCGGTCGGACTCGACGAGGACCAGGTAGTGGCGACCTTCCCGGTCGACGCTGTAACGGCGGATCAGATCTTTCCCGGTGTCGATCACGCAGCCTCGGTCCTCGCCAGTATTCTTGAGAGGGTCGTTGACGTAGCCCCTGACGTTAACCGCGACCTTCCGGCGGATCTCCTTTGGCAGGACCACGTCCACCACCTCGAAGCGGTCGCCGATGACGAGCGGCACCCGGTCGCCGTTCTCATAGTAGTACTGGCGGCCGTTCACCCGGACGATGAAGCCGAGGGTATTGGCTGGGGATGCCGCGGCAGCGGGTCTGGTCGGCATCTTGGAATCCACAGCGAGGTGAACGCGACCGCACTCCAGGTGGTCCTTTCTGACCACGATGTCCGTCCCAGTGGGGATGACGAAAGACTTACGGACGTCGTTCATGGAGCCGAGCCCCAGGATGTCGGCGCTGAGGCCGCGCTCGTAATTGGCCTCGATGTGGGCGATCTCGATCCGATCCCCAGGATGAAGATGAAGGGTTTGCTGGTCCCCAACCACCACGGGAAGGCCGTCGTTAACTGCGATCACGAGGTACGAGAGGGAAGGCGGTTCGAGGCTTACGGGAGGGATCTCGGGCACAATACCCAGTTCGTTCATGAAGGCATTGATGATGAGCCGGTGATGAAAAACCCGCATCTCCGTGGAGGGTAGAGCCTTGGACGTCTCGATCCCGAAGGCCGGGATTCCCTCACTGGTCAAGGCATAGTAGGTGGCGGATTTTCGTTGCTCAGCATGGAGGCTGTCAGGTTCGGCGGTGCGGTGGTTGTTAAAACGGAAGCGGTAGCGCGGCTCCCGGATCTGGAGGTTCACCTGGGCGATGACGCGCTCCGCGATGGCCTGAAGGTCGAGCCACTGCTGCTGCCGGGGCGAATAGAAGCGCTCGGCATCGGCGATCACTGACTGCCCGTAGCGGAGGGGGTTCACCTCGGGACCCTCCCACTGTGGGGAGTAGAACCCTGAGCCTTCATGGAGGTTGAGCAGACAGCTGCTTTCGGCAATAAGGGACTTGAGGACGGAGACGATCTGGTCCTCCATATCGCTGCCGTTCTTTCCGGCGAAGCGACGATTCATGTCGCCGTTTACCCCTCGCTTGAACTGGAGGATCGAGTTGAAATTCGCCCGGGGGACGACGATGAGGTCGCCTCGCTCGAGGGCCATGTCAGCATAGAGGTCGGCGGAGAGAAACCCGCCCGGCTCATCGCCCTGGATGCCGCCTACAATCATAAGGGTGGCCCCCGGCTGGCGGCCGTGGATCTTGTAGATGTTGAGCTCGTAAGGGGTGTGAGGGAAGTGGACGATGTGTTCGGTTCGCGACTTGGCCCCGGCCAGTGCGATCGGGAGCGTCACCAGGATAATCCCCGTCGCCACAAGCCATAGCCGAAGGCAGCGGGGGAGTCGTGACCCGCGCGCGAGGGTCCCCTCCCTGGAACCCCGCCCTGGCATGGGTGCTATCCACGAGATCATAAGGCTTGCCAGGTCTCTCCGAGGATGGCCCAGTGTCCCTTCTGCTGGACCAATTGGAGCGTCTTCAGGCCGAAGTCCTCGTGGGTGGCGGACTGGTAGCGCTGCTTGAAGGTGACCACGGCCCGGCTGCGCTTGAGATCGATCTGGAGGTCGCTCAGCTGGATCTCCTTGTTGCCCGAATGACTGAACACCTCGTGCTTGTACCGCTTCCAGGCGGAATAGTTCATGCCCTCGCTCTGAAACTTGCGGTGGTAGCAGGCCATGAACTTCTGAATGTTCCCCACCTCCCAGGCCTTCCGCCACTGCTCCACGAAGCTCTGGATGGCAATCTCCTGCGGACGGAGCTTGCCGTGCGGTCTGGTGGCGGCACTTGTCGGCTCCGGCGGCTTCGAGGCTAAGGTGATTCGGGGAGCCGGCTGTGCCGCGGGCCCGACTGCGGCAGGCAGCGGCTCAGCCGGTTCGGGAGTTGGCGCCTGCGCCTCCCCAGCCTTCGCGGCCGGAGGAGCGATCGGTTCCGGGACGGCCGCGGGCAGGGGCTCCACCGCTACGGCTGCCGGAGCGGGCGGTTCTGCCACGTGAGCGGCTGGGGGCGACAGTTCCTCGACCCTTGCAGTCGGAAGGGGGGGCTCCGCCGGCTGGGTGAGCTCAGCCGGCTTGCCGGGCAAAGCCGAGGTCCCTGCCGGTGCCACCGCCGGAGGCGCTGGCTGGGGGAGAGATGGAGGTTGCGGCGACTCTGGAGCCGGCCTCTCCGCCGTAGGCCGAGGGGGTTGCTCGGGCGGCTTGGCAGCTAGGACCAGGGGCGCCGGCTGGCGCTCGCCCCGTCGCCAATCCTCCCCCAGGATTCGCCAGGTTGCAGAGTTCTGGGCCAGATAGAGGTGCTTGATGCCGCGGGAGGCAAAGAGGTCCGAGCGGTAGAGTTCGTCGAAGGTTGCCAGGACCATGTGGCCTTGGCGGAAGAAGCGGATATCGCCGAGCTGCACCTGAATCGCCTGGTAGGTACGGTTGAGGCGATCTTTCTTTTGGCGCCAGCCCTGAAGATCCAGGTTCTGCCAGCGGAAGGCCGAGGAATAGTAAGAAAGATAGCGATCAAGATCCTTCTCTGACCAGGCCTGTCGCCAACCTTCGATCTGATCCAGGAAGTTCTCGCCCTCCTCTCTCGCGGCGTCCACCTCTCTCAGGTTGAGCTTCTCCTGGATAATGATGGGCGTGTCCCACAGCTTGATGTAAGAGTCGAGCCGGACGACGTCGGCGTTGTTCATGGCGATGCAGCCGTTGGTGCTCCGTTCCTTCAGCTTCTCCTTGGTCCCGTGAAGCCAGATGGCGTAGCCTCCCTTTTCCCGGCGCTCATCCATGAGATTGGGGTAGTTCATGGGGAAAGCCCGCGCCCCGTAGGTGGCGCTCAGGTATCTGCTGTCACAGGCCTTGGTGAAGAAATAGATCCCTTCCGGTGTCCGGCGGTCGCCGCTTGTCTGTTTGTCGCCGCCGTTTTCGCCGGTGGCGCATGGGAAGGATGCCACAAGGTGGTAATCGCCGTTGAACTGGTAGACGAAAAGGCGTTGGCTAGCCTTTTCCACGATAATAACGTAGTGGGGGTGAGCCTTGGGAGAGATGATGAGGTTATCCGGGAGCGTTGCCGCGACGGCAGTCGAGAGCAAGAGGGAAAGACAAATCGTCGTCATGAGTCGGAGCGCCAATGAAAAGAGCCGATCTCGCATGTTCCTCCCGTTCAGTTCGGCGTGGCCGTGGACCCTTGAGTCTTATTGGTCCGGTCGGTCGCGTCACCACCCGGGCCCTGGCTGATCCCGGAAGGTGATGCAAGAGGTGACGTCGACTGCGGCTGCCAGGTCAGCCGCACCATGCCGAAAGGGCTGGTGATGACCAGGGACAGGGTCTGGTCGCCGGGACCCGGGAAAGGTTCGCCGGAGCCTGGGTTGCGGGTAGGGAAACGCACCTTGAACACCTTGGCCCAGGCGGGAGCGACGTACGGATAGAAGCCGGTGATAGACGGCGTGATCTTCCGGATGCGCCGCAGGTCCTGGGGAGAGACGCGGTCTCCTCGGTCTGTTTCCAGATAAAGCCTCCAGCCCGAGGCCGGGTTGGCGAGGTCGCTTGCCTCCGTCTCGGGCACGTAGGCGGCGACGAGGAACTCGTGGGATTCCTTAGCCTCGGCGAGCTGCCTCTGCCAGAGGGCGTCTTTCTGTTCCTGATTGAGTTGTTCGGCCCGGGTATAGGCGGAGACATAGGCTTCGCGGAAAGGCAAGGACTGGTAGGTGGCGGTCACGAGAAGCTCGGTGCCGAACTTCCGATAGATACTCCCCGAACGGGTCCAGGCCTTCAGGGCGTCGTTGTAAGGGCTCTGGTCGGCGGCTGCCTGGGTGTGAGCCACGTCCTCCACCCGGTCCGGGATGGCGGTAAGGGGCTTGCAAGCGCCAAGGAGTCCGACAGCGAGCGCCAGGACCGCGACGCCGTCCCGGAAAGAACCCGCAGCTAAACGGTTATCCTTTTCAGACCGTAGCACGTGTATTAACCCTTTCTTCCTCCGCCTGCTGACGATATCTTTTCCTTGTCGAAAACTCTCGCAAAAATAGTGCCTACGTGCTTCAGGTAGTAGGTCAGATCGAAAAGCTCGTCGAGTTCCGTGGTCGAAAGCTGCCGTCTCACCTCCGGATCGGCTGCCAGGAGCTCTTTGAAAGCACCGCCCTCGGTCCACACCGCCATGGCATGCCGCTGCACCAGTGCGTACGCAGCCTCCCGACTGAGGCCTTTTTCGGTCAGGGCGAGCATGACGCGCTGCGAGTAGAGGAGCCCCCCTGTCTTCTCCAGGTTTTCCCGCATCGCCTCCGGATAGACGAGCAGGGTGTCCAGCACGCTCGTCAGGCGGTGAAGCATGAAATCCACCAGGATGGTGCTGTCCGGGGCAATGACCCGCTCCACTGAGGAGTGGCTGATGTCGCGCTCGTGCCAGAGCGCCACGTTTTCCAGGGCGGCGAAGGCGTTGGCCCGCACCAGTCTGGCCAGACCGCAGAGGTTCTCAGTGCTGATGGGGTTCCGCTTGTGGGGCATGGCCGAGGATCCCTTCTGCCCCGCGGCGAAGTACTCCTCCGCCTCCCGGACCTCGGTCCGCTGGAGGTGGCGGATCTCGGTGGCGATCTTCTCGACGCTGCTGGCGACGACGGCAAGGGCGGTGAAGTACTCGGCGTGGCGATCCCGTTGGATGACCTGGGTGGAAATCGGGGCGGCGGTGAGCCCCAGGCGGGCGCAGGCAAGCTCCTCCACCTTGGGATCCACGTTGGCGTAGGTCCCCACCGCCCCCGAAAACTTGCCGACGCTTACGGTTTCCCGGGCCCGCAACAGCCGCTCCCGGTTCCGGGTCATCTCCGCGTACCAGAGGGCGAGCTTGAGCCCGAAGGTGATAGGCTCGGCGTGGATGCCGTGAGAGCGCCCGATCATCACCGTGTCCCGATATTCGAAGGCTCGGCGCTTCAACACCGCCAGCAGCTTGTCGAGATCGACGAGGATGAGATCCGCCGCCTCCCTGAGGAGGAGGGCGAGGCTTGTATCGAGGACGTCAGAGGAGGTGAGCCCAAGGTGGATGTAGCGGGCGGCGGGACCGACCCGCTCCGCCACGCAGGTGAGGAAGGCGATCACGTCGTGGCGGGCTTCCTGCTCGATGGCGTGGATGCGGTCCACGTCGAAGCCCGCCTTGGCGGCGATCTCCTCGGCCGCCCCGCTGGGGATCTTTCCGAGGTCGGCCATGGCCGCCACCGCGGCAAGCTCCACGTCGAGCCAGCGGCGATAGCGGTTTTCGGGCTCCCAGATCCGTCCCATCTGCGGACGGGTGTAGCGTGGAATCATGGGGCAGCTCCTCGGGAGCGGTGAGTTCCCTGAAATTGCCCCTTTATACACAGCAAGGTTCCGGGAATCAAGGAGCTGTGTGGGGTTTTCGTTGAAAAAAGGCCACGAGGGGTCGCTCCGGTCTCAGGTGTCCGGGTTCACCCGGGCTAAGACTTCGTGATGAATTTCCCATTGCTTGACAGGGCTTTGACCGCCAAGGCATAGTTTGCCGAAACACAAGAGAGTCAGGCCTCTAGTCCGGCATCGACGGCACCGTTCTTAGTTGCACGCTTCAGATTCCACTCTCCATCCCGCGAGCTTCCCCGTTCCATCGGCTCATCCCTGCGAGTCCCCTGCCGAGGTCGCCCTTTGCGGCTCCTTCTGCCGCGGGCAGGTGCCCGGGCGGAGGCCTGTCTGAACGCGCTCCATAGCGTTCGAGGAGGGTAAGAATGCAAGAGAAGGCGGGCGCAGGTATCATCTGGCTGGAGTCACTCCGGACAGAGGACATCCCCCTGGTGGGCGGCAAGAACGCCAACCTTGGGGAGCTCTCGGGCGTCATCGGTGCGCCGGTGCCCCCGGGGTTCGCCGTCACCGGGCGATTGTTCCGGGAGTTCATGGATGGGGCGGGGCTGAGCGATCGGGTGCGGGCGACCCTGACCGGCCTCGACACCACCGATCTGCAAACCCTAAAGAGGGTCTCCGGGGAGATCCGGTGCATGATCGAGGCGACCCCCATCCCCCAGGCTCTCGAGAGGCAGATTCTCGACGCCTACGACGAGCTTCTCCGCCGCTGCGGCAACGAGGACGCGCTCGTCGCGGTGCGCTCGTCGGCCACCGCCGAGGACCTCCCGGGGGCGAGTTTTGCCGGACAGCAGGATACCTTCCTGAATGTGGTTCGGCGGGATTTGCTCGATCGGGTGCGGGCCTGCTGGAGCTCTCTCTTCACCCCCCGCGCCATCTCGTACCGGCAGGAGAAAGGGTTTCGTCACGACGATGTGCTTCTGAGCGTTGCGGTCATGGAGATGGTCCAGGCGAGATCCTCCGGGGTCACCTTCACCATCGAGCCGGTCACCGGGGAACGGAACAAGGTGATCGTTACCGCCGCCTGGGGGCTGGGCGAGGCGGTGGTGAGCGGGCGGGTGACCCCGGACGAGTACACGGTCGCCAAGGATAGCCTGGAGATCCTCGAGCGCTTTGTGGCGCTGAAAAAGGAAAAGTGCGTGCGCCGCCCGCAAGGCGACACCGCCTATGTGCCCGTCCCGGAGGACCTCCAAGCGGTCCCGGCGGTAACCGACGAGGAGATCATCCGTCTCACCGAGGAGGCGAAGCGGATCGAGAGGCACTATGGTGTGGCCCAGGATATCGAGTGGGCCATCGATGAGGAGGGACGGCTCTTGATCCTCCAGGCGCGACCGGAGACGGTGCACAGCCGCGAGGGGGCCAAGGAGGTGACCACGATGGAAGCAGCGGTCGGCCCGGAGATAGTGCTCCGCGGCCTGGGGGTGAGCCCCGGTCTGGGGATCGGACCGGTTAAGGTTCTCATCAACGCAAAGGAGATCCACCGGGTGAGCAAGGGGGATGTCCTGGTCACCGAGATGACCACTCCTGATTGGGTGCCGGTCATGAAGATCTCCGCCGCCATCGTCACCAACTCTGGCGGCAAGACCTGCCACGCCGCCATCGTCAGCCGGGAGCTCGGGATCCCGTGTGTCGTCGGGACGACGAACGCCACCGAGGTGCTGGCTGCGGTTCCTGAGGTTACGGTGAACGGTGCCACCGGATTGATCTACCGGGGGATTCTCGCCGGGAGGCAAGAGGAAGCCGCCCCGGCCGCGGTGGCAGCGGCGATGACGGCGCCGCCCGTGACCGCCACCAAAGTCTACGTCAACCTCTCCATCCCGGAGATCGCGCGGAGGGTGGCGGCGGAGACCCAAGCGGACGGGGTGGGCCTGTTAAGGGCCGAGCACCTCATGCTGAGTGTGGGAAAACATCCACGGCTCCTCATCGAAGAGGGTGGCGGCGGCCTCATGGTGGACAAGTTCGCCGCGGGCATCAGAGAGGTGGCGGAGGCCTTTGCCCCTCGCCCCGTGGTCTACCGCTTCCTGGACTTCAAGCCCGACGAGTTCCTGGAGATACCCGGCGGCGAGAAGTACGAGCGAGCGCATGTGGGCCCGAACCCCATGATCGGCTACCGCGGCCAGTACCGCTACATGAAGGAGGACGATATCTTCCGCCTCGAGCTGAGGGCCATTCGCCGGGTGCGGCAGGAGTTCGGCCTGACGAACCTCTGGGTCATGGTTCCCTTTGTCCAGGCCCTCTGGGTCTTTCGCGAGACGGTGCGGATCATGAGGGAGGAGGGTCTCGACAACCGGAGCGATCCCGATTTTCAGCTGTGGATCATGGTGGAGGTGCCGAGCAGCGTCCTTCTCATCGACGAATTCTGTCGTGAGGGCATCGACGGGATCAGTTTCGGCACCAACGACCTCACCATGCTGATGCTCGGGGTCGATCGGAACGACGCCTCGGTGCAGGAGCTCTACGACGAACGCAACCTCGCGGTGCTCCGTGCTATCGCCTACTGCATCACCATCTGCCGGAAGCACGGGGTCACAACCTCCATCTGCGGCCAGGCGCCGAGCGTCTATCCCGACTACCTGGAGTTCCTCATCCGCTGCGGCAGCACCTCCCTTTCGGTCAACCCGGATACGGTGGTGGCGACTCGCAAGATGGTCGCAGCCCTGGAGCGGAAGATCCAGATGGAGCAGGTGGTGGGCGGAGCCATCAGGCCCAGGGTGGCCAAGGTCCCCATGGATGAGCTCTTCTTCTGGAGGAAGGTGGAGTAGCAGCGCTTCGCGCTGCGCGAGAAAGGCGGGAAAGGGATAAAGCGGCGCCTATGGAGCTTCTCATCGAGTACCTGAGCCGGCGTTATCGCCGGGTGGTTGAGGTGGGGATTGGGACCTACTCCCGGGTGGCTTGCGCCCTCCAAAACCGGGGCCTCACCGTGACCGCCACGGATATCAACCCCCGGGCGATTGCGGCGGTTCAAGTGGTTCGGGATGATCTCTGGGAGCCGAGGCTGGAGGTCTACCTGGAGGCGCAGGCGATTTACGCCATCCGGCCGCCGCCCGAGTTGCTTCCGCCGTTAAGAGAGCTGGCGGGAAGGCTGGCGGTGGACTGCATCGTCAAGCCTCTCGCCGGCGAGCCCTGCGATGGGCAATTGGTCTCGAGCGCGGGAAGCTTCTTGTACGTGTACCCGGCCCGCCGGTCCGGCGCCGAGAAAGGGAGAAAGTCTTCGATCCCATGACTGGCGAACAGAAAATCATCTATCTCGTGGGCGAGCGCACCGGGCAGACAATTTCCAAGGTGGCGGAGGCCGTCCTCTCCCAGTTCCAAAGCGGCACCATCCAGGTGCGCCTCTTCACCATGGTTGAGGATACGACCCTGATTCTCTCCATTCTCAGCCGGGCGCAGCAGGAAAAGGCCCTTGTGGCCTATACCATCGTCGATCCGCACAACCGCGAGTTCCTCGAGCGCGAGGCGGCGAAGCGCGAGGTGGAGACGGTGGACGTCATGGGGAACTTCATCGTCAAGCTCGCCCTCTTCCTTGAGCAACGGCCCCTTGGTATCCCGGGCAAGCAGCATCAGATCGATGCCAACTACTATCGGCGCATCGAAGCCATCGAATTTGCGGTGAAGCACGACGATGGCAGGTCGCCCCACACCCTACACCGAGCGGATCTCGTTCTGGTTGGGCTCTCCCGCACGGGGAAGACACCCCTTTCCGCTTACATGGCCCAGCTGGGCTGGAAGGTCGCCAACATTCCGCTGTTCCCAGACATACCGCCACCGGCAGAGACCTTCGCCATCGATCAGGTGAAGATCTACGCCCTCGCCATCGAGGCGGACGCCTTGGTCCGTGTCCGCCAGGAACGCCTCAAGTACCTGGGATTGCCTGATGACGCCAAGTATGCCGACCCGGGCAAGATCCTTCACGAGATCGCCTGGTGCCAGGCCTTCTATCGGCAGCACTCTCACTGGCCGGTGATTGACGTCTCCGGTCGGGCGATAGAGGAGGTGGCGGCGAGGGTCATGCAGCTACACGCGGCGCGCCTGCACGCGCGACAAGATAACCCGTCATCAAGGCAGGCGCACAGAACTAGAAGGGAGTAAGGACCGGCCCATCTCGCCCGTTCTGCGCGAACAGGGAGGCTTGGCAGCCTGCGGATGGCGGTCCGTCTGATGAGATCGGCCAGGGACCCGGGATGGATGAGTCGTCAACCTCCCGGCGGCGCGAGCTCGGAGCGCACGCTCAATCGGTGTTGATCCTGGAACGGAGAACTCCGGAGCACTTAAAGGTCACCACCTTGCGCGGTGCGAGCATGATGGGCTGACCGGTCTGAGGGTTGCGGCCCCGCCTCTGATTCTTATCCTTGACACTAAACTTGCCGAAGCCGCTGATGAGGACATCTTCC
>Ga0335070_10002293_pt1 | contig 22306 bp, 16 predicted proteins | sample Lox_Sample_13_FD_206722 | JGI IMG/M metagenome (GOLD analysis project Ga0335070, IMG submission 206722) | Soil microbial communities from Loxahatchee National Wildlife Refuge, Florida, United States - Lox_Sample_1.3 | ecosystem: Environmental > Terrestrial > Soil > Wetlands | place: USA...
TGCGTTCAGTATTCCGTGTTGTCCAGGGCGTGAAGTGATGCGTGCCTGGCCCAAGGGTGTCTCCACCACTGCGCCCTTCGTTATTACTCCTCTGCGGTCGTAGTCGATGTTTGCGGGATTTTTTACGACTCGCACAACCTCGGTTTGCTCGGTCTTTCCAGTCATAGGGTCTGTCACAGACACCTGTTTCTCGATTAATATTTTGAGCTTGAGGTTTCCTCCTCTTCCTCTTGTGACCTTCCGTTTCTGTTCACCCATGAGGGTTTCTGCTGGAAACGTGCCTTGCTCGTATTTCCTCTTCTTCCTGTACCCTTTTCTTCTGGCTCCAGACCGGGTTTTTTTGTGCTGGTCGCCGTGCCAAACGGACATGGTTTTCTCACTTGATGCTAAATTTGGTGTTCACTATCACCATTTGTTCAAATATAAACCTATCCGTTTTCAATTCGGGGGTCGTCTACTTTTGGAAAATTCTCAAAAACACGCTTTAATTCTCTCTTCATCGATGTTGTGTCTTGGCTCAGACCAAAGTAATCTGCGAAGTATTCGGTGGTTCTGAGAACATTGGAACGCCCGTTTCTTTCGCTGGCAATCAAGCCCATGTCCTTCAGCTCTTTAATGTGACCATATGCATGGTGTCCCCTAACGTCAACGACTCTTTTCTGTGCCACGGGTTGCCGGTAGGCTATGTAAGAAAGTGTCTTCAGCGGACCGACTGAGAGCAGCGGTCTGTTGACGAATTTCTTGACGTGCGGTGTGAAATCGCTTTTCAGTTGCATGACAAACCTTTCATCCTTCAGTTCCAGGATTTCGAGGGCCGTGTCCCTGTTTAAGTAGTTCTGAATAAGCTTTTCCACGACCTTTCTTGTTCTGGCTTTTGACCGCGTCTTCAGAACCGAGCACAGCTCGTTCATGTCCAGTGGGTGTCCAGCAACGTACAACGCAGCTTCCACAAGTACCAGGTCATTCTGCGGTTTGTTTCTTTTTTCTTCCTGTCCAACTTCCACGTCGGAATTGATTGCCTGTTTCTCAGCTTCCTGCAAGACTACTTAACTCTCCAATTGTGATGTAAATCTCCTCTGTCTCCTCGTTCTGCCACAGGTTTATCTTCCCCTCCTGGGCGAGAAACAACAATAGGATGAACGTGCGGACGGCTTCCAGTCGTCCAGCACCTTTTACGTAGGTTGAGAGCTCTATCAAACCTGCGCCTTTCACTCTTTCCGACAGAGATGCGTAGAGCTTTTCCATCTGGAGCTCTATTTCCATCAGGTACAGGTCTAACTGTGGAAGAATCTCTGACGGTGTTGGCAGAACGCTTTGCGCAATCGTTTTTTCCAAGCGTACGAGCTTCTCGCCCTTCAAGACATCATCCAGGACTTCCAGCAGGTTCTTTATCGTTGTTGAAGTCAGTTCGTGTCTGAGAGGCAGAAACAGGGGCGGAGGCAAAAAGTCCATCGGTCCCTTTGGTGGAGGCGGTGGTTCTTCGAGCTTCAACAGGAGCCTGGACTTCATCAGGTATATGAGAGCTGAAGAATCGAGGGCAACGCCGGAGGCTCTGAAATCGACCTGCCCTGTTTTTTCCATGCGCTCGAGGAATGACGTGAGCAAATAGGCAATGTTAACGTTCCAGGGTACAAGCTTCTCGAGTTTGTGAAACTCGAAGAGGATGTTCCATGGCGGAAGCAGATAGAACGGCTTTCTAGTGGTTGCAGATGACATCAGCCCTGCGCCTCCAAGAATTTTGCCGATACAACGTTCGAGTTTCCGTCGCGCATGTAGACCCCGTAGACTCTCTGGGCTTTGTTGACCATTTCAGGCTTCAGCGTGATGACTATGAACTGGGTCTTGTCCGATTCTTCCAGGAGCAGATCGGCCAGTTTTGAAACGTGGAGTGCGTCCAGGTGTGCGTCTACCTCGTCGAGAACATAGAAGGATGCGGGTGTGAACTCTCTCAGGGCGAATAGGAATGCGACTGCTGCCACTGAACGTTCGCCGCCGCTGGCTCCTCCCACGACTATCGAGGGCTTGTTGGGAAATGTTACGATCATGTCTATTCCTCCCAGGAACGGGTCTTCGGCGTTTTCAAGCGTCAGCACAGCGTCGCCTCCTCCCGTGACCTTCGCGAAGTACGTGCGCAGGTTCAGGTTTATCTTGTCGAACGCTTCTGTGAAGATTTTGCGTTTTTTGTGTTCAATTTCATCCATGAACTGCAGTATTGCCTGTTTTTCCTTTTCAAGCTCGTTCATTCTCATCGACAGTTCTTTGTAGCGTGAAATCTGATCCGCGTAATGAGAAAGTGCAAGCTGGTTGACGGCGCCTATTCTCTCTAGTTCGAACTGCATCATTCTAATGGAGGTTTCAGCCTCTTCAACCTGTTTCGGTGTCACGGCCAGTGGCTGTTCATAGCCAAAGAGTTTGAGCTGGTTTCGGTGTTGTTCAAGCTGCAGCAGAGACGTTTGAACGCTCAGTTGAAGCTGGTTCGACAGCCTGTCAACCTGTTCATACTCTGTGTCGAGTTTCTTGAGTTCCTTGTCTATGTCGTCAATTTGGATCGTGAATTTCTTCGATTCTTCTCTTGCTGAAAAAACACTCTTTGAAAGCTCAACCCGACTTTTCTCAAGTTCTGTCAATTCTTGCTTCAGTGATTCTCTTTCTTTCAATGCTTCTTCGACTTCTTTCTCGACTCTTTCCTGTTGCTGATTGACTTTTGAAACTTGGATCTTGGAGTTTTGATATCCAACCCGTAGCACATTGTCGAATTGAGACTGGAGCGTTGAAGTTTCGGTCTGGGAGGCGCCGAGCTTCTGTCTCAGGGTGATTATTTCTTCCGCGAGTTTTTCTCTTTCAACTTCCATTTCCTGAATGTGCCCAGGGTCTGCCTTCTTTCTCAGGGATGCTAACTCGGTTTGGAGCTTGCGCAATTCCTTCTGGATCGTGCTTCTCTCAGCCCTGTGTATCCACATCTGCGATTTCTCATTGTCTACCTCTTTGTCGGTTCGCGTGACGAGGTGATCAATCCGTTTGATGTTTGATCTTGTTCTTTTGATGTTTCTTTTCACTCTGGCTATCTCCCGTTCCAGAGTGGTGATGGCTTCAGACAGGCGGGCGATTTCGACGCGGGTCTTGGCGATTTCTTCTTCGAAACCCGTAATGTCGCTTCCTCTTCTTGAGAGGTGCTGTTGCAAAGCGTTGACTGCTTCGTCCAGGCTTTTGATGGCCAGTTCGCTTGGGATTATCGTGGAGAAATCTATTGGAGCGCGGTAATATCCGCTTTCGAACGCGCCGCCTACCTCATACACGTCTCCGTTGACGGTGACAGCGCGGCAGCCTTGGGCGGAGAGGGCGAAGGCGGTCTTGTCGTCTGAAACGATGAGTGTGTCTCCGAAAACAAAGTTGATTGCGGGCTCGAGGTTTTTCTCGTATTTCATGAAGAGTGGAGCTGCCCCGTTTATTCCCTCTTTTTCTGGAACCTTCGCGGGTTTGACTTTTGTTGCTTCTTGAAGCGGGATTATCTTTATTCGCCCGAGCTTCATTCTTCTCAGGGCCTCGGTACAGGTGAAGGCTGAATCTAGATTTTTTACGACGAGTGCGTCTAGCCATCCGGTGGCCGATGCTTCTATGGCGTGCTGAAAGCTCTTGTCCATCTTTATCAGGTTGCGTAGTCTACCATAGACGCCTTGGATTACGCCGAGTTCGCCCAGTTCTTCTATGCTCCTCAAAGCTTTTTCTTCTGCAGCGACGGTTTCTGCAAGTTCTCTCTGCGTTACGAACTCCACGACTGCTTCGCGGGCCGAATCGGCGATTTTTCCTGCCTCTTCTATTTCCCTCTCCGCAGCCTCCCTCTGCGCCATTCTTCTTTCGCGGGTATGTTCCAGGTTCTTGAGCTGTGTTTTCTGTTCTTTCTGGACTTTTTCCAGTTCAAGGAATGACTTTTCCAGTTCACTCAAAGTTCCGGAGAATCGCGTTTTTCGGTCTTGCAGGTCTTTAAGTCTTCTGGCACGCACTCTGACCGCCGTCTGGTTTTTCAGATACTCAGATCTAAGCATCGTGAGTCTCTTGAAGTCTTCTTCGAGTTTGAGCTCGATTTCGCGGATTCTCTTGCTGTTTTCGCCGAGGTTCTCCCAAAGCTGAACAGTTTCCTGTGCGAGGGCATCGTGTTCAACCTGCTTTTGACTTATCTGGTCGGAGATTCTGCTGTTTTCACCTCTCAACTGTCTGATTCTCAGGCGGTTTTCACGTATCTCCTTTTGGATTGACTGATACTGTTCAAGGTTGTTTTCTTTTATCCGCTTCAGGCCCTCGAGGCTTGTTTTCCCAGAGCTTATTCTTGAGGCCATTTCCGTCAGTTTTGACTTGAGTTCTCCGATTCTCACTTGGACTTTCAGTACCTGTGAGCCGCCTTCTTCCACTATTTCTGAGCTTAATCTTCGCCATTCACCTTCAACGGCCCTTCTTTTCGATCTCCTATCATCCCGCAGTTGTCTCAGTTTTTCGAGCCTGCCCCAGACTTTTTCGGCTTCCGTAGAAGTCTCCGCTACCTTTTTCTGCGTTTGCGCCATTTCAGACGAGATTTTGACTGTTTCAAACTTTCTTATCTCGCCGTGAATGAAGTTGGCTCTCAACAGTTCATTGCGCTCTCTTTCCAGGTCGTCCAGCCTTTTCTGGACTTCATCTATTCTTCCCATGGCCGTGCGGATGGAGATGTCTGCGGCTCGCAGCTTCTCTTCTGCCTGAGCTTTTTCGCTGTCATACTGGCCTATTCCGACCAGGTCTTCGATTATTTTTCGGCGTTCCATGGGTGAGATATCTGTCAGGCGCGTTATGGTGCCTTGCAAGATTATGTTTTGGCTCGTGGAGCTGATTCCGGCCATGGAGAGAATCTCCAGGGAGTGTGCTCTTGAGATTCTTCTTCCGTTGAGTCTGTAGACGCTCTGCCCGTTTCTGTAGACTTCCCGTGAAATCGTGACCGTAGAGGTGTCAACGGGCATGCGTCCGTCTGAATTGTCAAATTGGATGATGACCTTGGCCATTTTTGCTCTTTCTAGGCCGGCCTTGTCAGACCCGTGAAATATGAGTTTGGCAGCGGTTTCTGCACGGAGTCTTCTCGTGCTTAATTCGCCCAGCGAGAACAAGAATGCGTCCAGAATGTTTGTTTTTCCACTCCCGTTGGGGCCTGTGATGGCTGTGAAACCTTTATCTAGGGATACCTTAACGCCCTGCGGTCCGAATGACTTGAAGCCCTTAAGCTCTATCTTCTTAATGTAGGGCATTCAGTTTGAGCCCTCGCTTTCTCCGAAACATGTCCTGTCTCATCGTAGACATTTGTCTGAGGTTTTTATGAAATTGTTTACTGTGTCTCCAAGCTTTAACAGTTACGTACTTTTCAGTGTTCTTTTTTAGCTTTCGGCTTGTACTTTGCAGCAATTTTCTTGACAAGATCTTTCAAGGCTGTGTCTGGTCCCGAAACGACTAGGTACTCGTCGTCTTGGACTTTGCATCGGAGATTCGATTCCTTGGCAAGAGCTTTTAGTTTTTCGAGGGGCAGCTCGTTTGAGGGTGTGAGGCGAATCCACTTCTGTTCTCCGCGCACGCCGGAGATGAACCTTGTTTCCTCTTCTTCTGTATCAACGATTTTTCGGCTAGCTTCATCCACCCGCCGAAGCCACTCATCAACGTATGCTTGGCCGAACATTCTCTGTCCCTCAGAAATCAGGTAGGATTCTATGCTTCTAAGGTATTCATCGATTTTCTGTGCGTTCTCCCCGCGGCTTGGGTCGGCTTTCAAAATCTTGATTATCGTCTTTGCGCTTTTCAAGTCATCCATGATGTTTGTTGGAACGGCCGCGCCTCTTTTCTTGAAGTCGACCACCATTTCTTCCAGTACTTTCCAAACGGCGAGGTATCCCATGCCAGTTCCCTTTCATTGTTCCTTTAGGCGATCGTGGTTATTTAGAGATTTTCATGATTGGATGGAACAAATGAAAGTCTCGGGAATTGCTCAGAAACCAGATTGGGCTCGTATCGGTCAGCGTTTTCCGAATTTCTCTTCATAGACTATTTGGCGAAGTTCTTTTCTTTCTTTCTTCAGAATGTCGTACTTAGCGTGCCCGATCGGGAGAAGCGTTATCGCACGGTGGTTTTTCGGGATTCCCAGGATTTTTCTGACTTTGGTCTCGGCTGAGTTCTTCTGGTCTTTTAAGTCAAGGATGCCAATCCAAGCGGTTTGCAATCCTAGGCTATGGGCGGCGAGGGCCATGTTCTGTGTGGCTACGGCTCCGGCCTCCACGAAGTGGTATGGGTCTTCTTCTGTGTTAACGGTGACTGCGATGCAAACTGGTGCTTCTCTTAGTCCCTGGACAAAAGCCGTGGGAACGACCTCGCTCAATTGTTCTTTTGTTTTCGGTTCTTTTATGACGATGAAGTTCCAGGGCTGCTTGTTAAGCCAGGAAGGTGCCCATCGTCCCGCCTCGAGGATGTCTTCAACCTTGTCTTGCTCCACCTCTGTGCTTTCGAACCTAAGAGTTGTTCGTCTTTTCTTGATGGCGTCCAAAACTGGGTTGTCCATAGGGCCTTCATCCTCTTGGTATCTGGTTGAAACCTGTTTTATAAGCTTTAACACTTTTGATCACGTGGCTAGGGAGTTTCTATCGTTGAGGGATAATCCCGTTTTGTGAAGAGAAGGATTTTGCCCTGTTTTTTTTGGGCTGATAGAGTGAATTTCCGATTCTGCTTTGGGATTCATAAACGTTTAATGTTTCAGAAAGTCAGTTGTGTTTGCAGGGTGAGTTGTCTTTGAACGAACAAATCCTTGAAGCTTGCAAAGAATTGGTTGACGACGCAAAGCTGGGATGCGCTGATTTGGTTTTTAAAGAAGTCTGTCTCGAAATTCTATCAAGAGCGAGTCACGTGTTGACGGAGCACCAATTCAAACAGCTGGTTGTGTACACGTCTGAAAGAATGAAAGAGAAAATGTCTCTTGAACTTCAACAGGAATTTGCCATGAACAAGTAGCACACCAATCGTCTCAGGATCATTGAGTGTATTTCGACTTTCGCTGAGGCTGTATCTCCAGTCGTCCTCACCCTGCCTTGCCTTTTCTGCAGCGTTTTTTCTTGCCTATACTACTTGAAACGGGTTGTGAGTTGGAGCTTAGCTGAGCTTGTAACCTATTTTCCGCAGAAACTCCTTCCTCTCTTTGATGTCCCGCTCGGTTTCTATGCCTTTGCTCTTAGCCCCATCGATTACGCCCACTATTCCTCTCCCTTGCTGTGTTTCTGCAATGATGATTTCTAGGGGGTTTGCAGTTGCTGCGTAGACTGTGCAGACTTCTGGGGTTCTTTTAACGTTGTCTAGAACGTTTATTGGGTAGGCGTTCTTCAAGAATATTATGAAACTATGGCCGCAGCCGATTTCAAGCGCAGTTTTTGCTGCGAGTTGTCTTAACTCTTCATCGGTTCCTTCGTGTCTGACTAGGCATGGGCCTGAGCTTTCGCAGAAGCCTATTCCGAACTTTATGTTCGGAACGGCGTTGACTACCGCTTCGTAAAGGTCTTCTACGGTTTTGATGAAATGCGCCATGCCCAGAATCACGTTTTGACCTTCGCGTGGTTCAACCCTAACTATTTTATAGTCTAACATTAGGATTCTCCTATTTGCCTTTGCCAGTGTACTATTTCTTGATCTGTTCTTTTAAGTTTGAACTCTTCGACTTTAGCGGCGAAGAGGAATGTGCCGAACGCTAAGATTATTGATGAGGATTAAAACGCGTCATCAAGCTGCATGTGCGGATGAGCCGAGGCTTCTGACTTGGAAATCTAGTGACTGCGCTTGTCGGTGCACACCCGAATCCGCTTCGTCACGATTCTCACGACAAGTTTTATAAGTCTCTGAGGCTGGTGATAATTGCGTCGTGCAAGAAGTGATTTTTGCACAAAACACGTAAAGGAGTTGAAATCGTAAAATGGCAGAGAAAGAGATGCACAAGGCAGTTTGCGCTGATTGTGGAAAGGAATGCGAAGTTCCCTTCAAGCCTGACACAAGCAGACCGGTATACTGCCGAGAGTGTTGGTCCAAGAGAAGAAACACGAGAAGAAGATTCTAAACTAAAGCTAATCGCTTTATAGAAACAGTCTCTATTCTCTCTTTTCTTTTTCCAGTGTAAACCATATGGGTAATGGCTGTCCTTCTATCTGAACGAACGTGCGCATGAGTTTCTGGTCGGCGTTTTTGGGAAGCTGCGGGAAGTGTATGACCGAAAGCTCTAAATTTCTTGGCGTTCGTCTTTTGTAGAACAAGTGAAATGGGCCGGTAGTTCAGTTGGTATGAACGCCTGACTTGCACTCAGGAGGTCTGGGGTTCAAATCCCCACCGGTCCATTCAGGACAAGATGGGCGTTTTGCCTTCTAGGAAGCAGGTTTTGGAAGATTTCTCCACTTTGTCCAGGGTTTAATTCCAACAAAATGTCCCGACAGGATATCCTTAATAGCGCCCCCGATCAAATTGGGTTTCGGGCGACGCGTTGTGGCCGGAAGGATATTGAAGAGAGTCGTCATCTATTTGGCGTCGGCAGTTCTGATATTCTTCGGCCTCGTTTTTGTAATCTCAGTCAACCTTGGATTTAGTTACTTTCTCGTGGGTATGGTCTTGTTTGCGGTCGCAGTGTTCTTGCTTTTCCTTGGGCAGGAGAAAAAACCCATAGAGATTAAACAGACTGTGACGGTCACTCGGCCGTTGGAGGCTAAGGGGATACGCTGCCCAAACTGTGGCGCCATGCTCGATCCTACTAAGGCTGAGGTCCTTGGCGGGAAACTCTTCGTTACATGCGACCATTGTGGAAACAAGTTCGAACTCACAGAGGAACCGACATGGTGACAATACGTCAGCGTGCCTGTTTATCCATAATCATCCTGATCTTGGGACTCGGATCATTACTGGCTGCGGCGAGGCTTGTGAGGGCTCAGGGTGTAACCTATTCCGTCAGCCAAGAATGGGTCCAAATCCAAGTCAACACAGATAGGTCGACGTACATTCTCTACAACATATCTTTCACGTACCTCTCCGGCTCACCTCAAGGCATATTCACTGTAGGAATGCCCAAAGGAGGCTTCCAAATACAGTATGTAGAAGACCTGTCAGGAACCATGCTTTCGTATCAGGACTCGTCTTCCGGAAGCTTTTACGGCATCGATGTACACTTGAACCAACCAGTCGTGTTGAACCAGCCCTACACATTCATTGTTTACGCTTTGGTCCCCAACATGATTTATGATGATACCACCAACCCTGGAAACGTCGGCATGCAATTCTATCCAACAACCTTGTCCACCGCCAGCGGTTCTATTACAGACCTTCGCGTGGAAATCATCCTTCCACAAGGCGTGCAAAAAACCGAGGTGAAATCCCCCTCAGGTACACCATTCGACAATGTCTTCACAGAAGCGAACAACGACACCGCCGTGTTTTGGGAGAGAACAAACTGGCCGCCGAGCCAACAATTCAACGTTGGCGCTTCTTTTCCAGCCACATACGTGTCCTCCGCGCCTGTTCCTTCGCCGGCACCCACCCTAGCTTTTGCTTTGGCAATCGTTATCTTCGTTATAGTGGTGGCCGGGGCAGTTTTGTTCTTGGGAAAAAGTGCCAGAATGGCCTACGAAAAGCCTCGCGTGTCAATTGAAGCCCTGGGCGCCAACCGAACTCTCACAGCCGTTGAGGCAGCTTTGGTTTTAGATCAAGAACCCGTCCGCGTCCTTACGATGATTCTCTATGGACTTCTCCTGAAACGCATAGTCGCCGTAACCGAAACTGAACCTCTCATAAAACTTGTTAAACTCGAACCACCCGCGGGCCAGCCAGGTGCACAACCAAGATACTACGAAATAGATTATCTAAGTGCAATAAGCCCAGACGGGACCCTCAATGAAGAGAAACTCGCCCAAACCTACGTGGCGCTTACCAGAACAGTGGACCAAAAGCTGCGCGGGTATTCACGGGATGACACAGCCAACTACTACAAATCCATAGTGGACAAAGCATGGACCGAGGTAACCCAAGCCGGAACGCCAGAACTCAAGGGCGACGCCGTCGACAAAAACCTCGATTGGTTGATGGCAGGCGACAAATTCGAGGACCGCTTCAGAACGGCCTTCCCACCGGAAATACTGATTTATCCGAACCCAGCCTGGTGGTGGTACTGGGGCGGCCCAAGCGCGCCAGTCGGCCAGCAAACACAAACTCCGGTCAAGGTGCCAGCCGTCCCGACGGGCCAAGCCAAGCCGATCCCGGGTCAATACTTCGCCAACAACATCGTACGAGGAGTCCAGACAGCCTCAAACAACATCGTAAAAAACGTTCAAGACTTCGCTAACCGTCTCGTGCCTTTCAAGCCGGCCCCAAGCCAGCACTCAGTAAACGGCAAGCCGTCCTGCGTGTGCGCATGCCAAGCTTGTGCTTGCGCCTGTGCCTGCGTAAGCTGCGCCTGTGCCTGCGCTGGTGGAGGTGCAAGATAGTTGAACTTGGTTGAGAGATTGAGAACCAAACCCAGAGAGGTGTTGCACCATCTCAAGGTCGAAGAGGGCCAATATTGCGGTCTCAGACTCCATCTGCGCTTGGAGAAAAACGGGGAAGGCGTTCTGGTGATAAACGCCTCCAGGGTTGTCTTCCTCAACCCTACAGCTACCGAAATCGTGCACTCCTTCATTCGAGGAGAAAACGAAGAGCAAACCGCAGAGAGAATCCTCAGTCGGTACAAGGTTGACGCTGAAACCGCCCGAAAAGACATCAAAGACACACTTTTCACCATCAACTCTTTCGCCGTGACCCCCGATGTGTGCCCAGTCTCCTACCTTGGCGTAGAAAAGATAGAACCTTTCCAGAAAGAACTGAGTGCACCCTACCGCATGGACATAGCGCTCACCTACCGCTGCAACAACAAGTGCATACACTGCTACGCCGGAGGCCCAAAACAAACAGAAGAACTCACCACACTAGAATGGACGGACGTAATCGACAAACTTCAAGCCCTAGGCATCCCCCAAGTGGTCTTCACAGGCGGCGAACCAACCCTAAGAGACGACCTGGCAACGCTGATAAAGCACGCGCAGAAGAAAGAACTGGTCTGCGGCCTCGTAACCAACGGACGAAAACTCAAAGACAACGCTTACCTCAAAGCCCTCATCGACGCAGGACTAGACCACATACAGATAACCCTCGAATCGCACGACCCCAAAATCCACGACAGAATAACCAGCGTCAACGGAAGCTGGGCCGAAACCGTCCAAGGACTCAAGAACGCCATCGCTTCACCAATCTACACGGTCAGTAACACCACGCTCAACCAGCTAAACGTCACCGACATAAACGCCACCGTAGGCTTCGTCCACAACCTCGGACTCAAACACTTCGCCTGCAACAGCCTAATCTACTCTGGCAAGGCACCCGAAATAGCCAAGACCTTCGCCCTGGACGAAGCGGCACTGGAACCAATACTGACACGAATAAAGAATGAGACGAGAAAGCTCGAAATGGAATTCACTTGGTACACACCGACTGAATACTGCCAAACCGACCCCCTAAAGCTGGAACTGGGAATAAAAAGCTGCAGCGCCTGCCGCATAAACATGGCCATCGAACCAGACGGAACCGTCATACCCTGCCAAAGCTACTTCGTCCCACTCGGAAACATCCTCAAAGACAAGTGGCAAAGAATCTGGAAAAACCCCCTTTGCCTAAAGCTCAGAAAACGAGAATACGCTCCAGACAAATGTTACGAATGCCCAAGCCTCCAAATATGCGGAGCTGGGTGCCCACTGAAAACGAAAAACTAAGCGCGTGCATGGTGTTCTTTAGTTAGAATTCCGCCATGTCTTGTTTTCAGCCTGTTTGGTTCTGTGTAATCTGCTTGGCCACCAGTTGAGCGCGCGAACAAGTGAACAGAAACATGCCTCTATGGTTGGTTGGATAAAACTTTACCGCCCCCGCGCGCCGAACGTGCTCGCTAACTGGAGCTAACTGAGCTGAGCTAGGCGATGCGACGCCAATCAGGAAGCAGAGCAAGGTGTGCATCGCCTCAGCTTAGTTCCTGCACTCGATATAGCCGTCTTGGCTGAGTGCGAGTTTACAGGCGCGCGCGCTGTTTGTTACCTTGTGCTTTGGATGAATGGTCTGTCTTTTCCCAGTTCTTTTTCCCATTTTTTGCGTTCTGAACGAAGTTTGAAGAGGTCTATGTCTTTGTAGATTAGGCTTTCCTCCCTAGGCGGTATGGTTCTTTCGACGCGTTCTTTTTCTGGCGTGTATATGAGGGAGTCGCCGAATTCTGCGGTGTTGGCGAAGAAGCAGTAGGCGTAGATGGATCTGCGTGCGTCGAAGTGAGCCGCCTTAAAGTCTTCTGTGACCGGGGTGAAGGCTGGGTTGAAGATTATGTCCACTGGAGGTTCAAAGTTTTTTAGCTCCACCCTCAAGTCCATGTCAAGGAAGTCCCGGCAGATGGCGATGGCGATTCTGCCGAACTCTGTGTTGCAGACGATGGTTTTCCTAGGAAGGGTTCCAACCTCTATTCCCTCCTTGAAACTTCTGCCCCCGTAGCTTATGGTGGCTGGAATATGCTTCTCCTGTTGCCAGAGGATTCCGTCGGGCGCTACAACCACGCTGAGGTTTCGCCTCGTTTCTTGGTCGTGGTATGACCCTGGAATTATGTACATTTCGTAGGCTTTAGCCAGGCTGGATACGTCTTCGAGTAGTTGGCCGTAGTTGAGGTCAACGGCCAGTTCCGGAAACAGCAGGATGCTGACTCCTTTTGCGTGGGCGATTTCTATCATGTTTTTAACTTTGGATCTTACGGTTTCAACCTTGTCTTCTCGAAGGCTAAAGAGTCCTCCAGCCTTCTCTTCGTAGAATTCGCTTAGGATGTCGCCTGTTTTGGACACGCCTATTTGGGCGATGGCGACTCTGCATTCCCTCTTCTCGATTCTGGGATACTCTTTGAGCAGGTCCCTGTAGACGAGTTCGTATTTCTTCTTGGCTCTTTCCTCGGCGACTCTCCTTGCCTCTTCGGTGAACTGACGCACCTCGTTTATTCTTGGGGATAGGCTGGTTTCTGCGGGACTGGAGGGGGCGACTATGCCTACTGTGCTTCTGGAGATGGAGGGTTCTCTAATAGTGTTTAGGGCTGAGAGTAGAATCTTCTCTTCCTCCTCCACCATGTCTAGGCGTTCCGTGACTTCTCTGGCCTTATCTCTGTAGCCGGCTCTGCCGAAGATTTCTGCCGCCGACTTCAGAATTCCGCACCCGACTTCCAGGAGTCTTCTCTTTTCATCAAGCCTCAACTCCTCGTCCGCTCTGATTAGGTGCCACGCCGCGTCAAAATAGGTTGAGGTTGCCAGAGCCCAGTCGGCCCCGCTTTCAAAGCCGCCCTTCCGATAGGAGGACGCTGCTTTTCTGAGCATCACCTTGATCTTTGGGTACAATTGCGCTTTAACTTGCGTTTCAGTTGACTGGTCGAACTTGCACCCGTGTTCCAAGGCCTCACAGAAGGCGGAGTTGCCTAAAGCCAGCAACTTCAGTTTGCTGTCGGTAAAGAGTTCGCTGGCCTTTGTGAATAGATTTGCTGCTTCTGCGAACCTGTCTGGGTCCTCGTATTCTTCTGCAAGTTCCATGCTTTCCCAGGCTCTGCAAAGATAGTATACAGCCTCCAGTTCTCCGCGTTCCCGCTCGATTTTGATTGGGGTGAAAACTTCTCTGAACTGGGAAGCAGCGGAAGCGAATCTTTCAGCAGCCTCGACGTGTTCCCCCTGCTTTCCCAGGATTCTTGCCCTCTCAATGTTAGCTCTGGCGGAGCAGTAGCTCATCCTTACCCTGGCCACTTCCTCGAGTTTCTCGATTCTTTCTCTCTCCATTTTCTCTGTAGACTGCTTAGAGGCGTTTTCCAGCGTCTTCATGGCGTTGTCGAAGCTTTTTCTGGCTGTTTCGTACTTCTCTACGGCTTCTTCATGCTTTTCCTGCTTGCTGAATTGCTCTGCATCCTCCTGCAAAGCCCACGCAGAGTAATATGCTGCCTCGTAATTGTAACTTGGCAGTTCTTTCAGAATCTCGCATGCTTTCTCGTAGTTTTCCTTGGCTTGCAGGTGGTCGTCCCTTTTGTGGTAGGCCTTAGCCCTTTCGATTAGGTTCCAAGCACGGGCGTAGCTGGTCATCTCTTGAACTCTGTCTTTCAGGGGTTTGTACTCGATGGTTTTCAGCGATTCTTCGTAGGCATCAATAGCTTTTTCGTAGTGTTCTGCGGAGGCCGTGTGATTTCCCAGTCGATCCTCTATGTGGGCGGCGGATATGTGGGCTGCAGCCGCGTAGGAATGGTAGCCTCTTTCTTGACTTTCCTTGATCACGGTTAGGAATGAGTCTCGTGCCTCCGTTAGCGGGTCGGTTTTCGCGGTTGTGATACCAAGTTCTTCGTAGAGGAGTCCCAAACGCATTTGAACCAGTATGACGCCGGTGCGGGATTCTACTGCGTGTGCAATGTACTTTTTCTGGGCGTCTATTGCAGCCGCCAGCATTTTGGTTCTTTCTTCCTCGCTGTCGGCGATGTCAGCGAGAGTTTTGTAGGCTCTGTAGAGGGAGGAGTAGCCGTTAGCTCGAGGAAATCCTCCTTCGAATTTTTCAGCGATTTTTTCAGCCTCCTTCGCGTATTGAAGCATCTTCTGGGCGTGTTCGTTCCGCTCATCCTTCGCTGTAGCGAGAGTGGCTAGTTGTGAGTGCGACCAAGTCAAAGCCTGATAGGGCATAGCAGTAAAGTTTGGGTAAGAAGACGTCTTCAAGGACTCTTTGGCGTGTTCAATCGCTTTTTCAGCGTAGGACTTCCTCTGGTCTGGGGTGAAAAAGCTTCTCTGAGCAAAGTAGGTATAAAGGATTGCAGGTAAAAAGTTCGCATAGAAACGCCAGATATTGTATAAGCCTTCATATATGTTCCCCAGCTCCACGATCTCATGAAGGTCGTCAAACATCCTCTTCTGGATGTACTCAAATCTGCCCCCACTAAGGGCCCACCAGTCCAACCAAAAGAGGCAGTTAATTATCGCCGATTTATCCTTTGCTTTCCTGGCAAAAACCAAAGCCGTTTCCATTAACCCTGACCCTTTGTCGAGATATTCCCTCTGCTCCCTTTCATCTTCAACGAACTGAAATCCAAAGGCACAATGCCAAGCACCAGTATAGCAGTAGATTATTCCAAGAACTAAAGGATCGTCACAACCCTCGGTAAGCTTTAGACTTTCATCGCACCTCAAAAGGAATTTCCTGACATATTGCCTCCAGCGCTCGTCCCACCTAAAAGGTACAGTACCCACTTCAGCGAAACCTATCGCCGATTCAGCAAACAATGATTCGGCCAGAGATTGAACATTTCCAATCTCCCTTGCAAGCTTCCAAGCTTTGTCTGCAACGTCTCTGCCTCTTCGTGAGATCTGCTCGAGCTCCCATCGGTCGCTACAATACGTTGTTAGGAAAGCCGAGGTCCATGCTGCACGACTCAAAGTCCTCGCAAAACTCTCTTTATCATCCTGCTTCGAGTAAAGCTCGCTCGCTTCAATGAAGAGTTCGTAAGACTGGCTGAACGCCTTCTTCGTTTCCATAACAGAACCCGCGACGGACCCGCTGACGTATGACGCTTCTGCTTCGCATTCTAATTCCTCGGGCCTGTTTCCGGTTTGCCCAAAGAGATTCTCTGCCTCCTTGTAGGCTTCGACGGCACGTTTGTTTCGTTCTACATGTTCCTCGGCGGTTTCCGCTGTGCCAGCCGCCCGTGCACAGGCGTATCCGAGCTTCTTGTAAGCCCCAGCAGCCTCCTCCACCATCTTCTTACCCAAAAAAGACTTTGCTGCCTGCTCGTACAGCCCCGCAGCTTCCACCCAGTTGTAACTCTTCTCCTCAACCCCAGCCCTCTCCATCAAAACACCTTCATTATCCCCTTTCATAACCCAACAAACCAACATAAGCCCGCGTAAACGTCCATAAACAATACGGTTCAACTGCCTTAAAATACTTCTCAGGGCTTTCAGAGATGGCAAATTAAATTGTTTAAGATTTAACAATGAAACCTGAAAGGAGAATCGTATACATATTCGAGTGAATGTAGACAAAGCGTGACAAAATGCTGCAAAACACTTAAAATCTTTGAGTGTTTCAATTTCAAAGGGTCGCATGGTCGGCTTAGCAACAAGCCGCAAGTCAACATCCTTCAACAAATTGCCTCCCGTATTCGGGCTATAGAAAGCGTATTCCGATTGTCCACACTGAAAAGCTTTAGCGCACGCCGCTGATTGTGACCAGAGTGAATGAAGCAACGTCTAAATCGATTTCAATTCATTTCTAAGCAGTTCGGCTTTTTCACTCATTCCTTCCTTGTCAAAGAATTCAATGGCCATAAGCAGATTCTCTTGAACGCGTACCCTATCGTTTTTAGCCTTGCTAATTTTGGCCATCATCTCATACGCGGTGCCGACCCCTATCCAATTCTTTATCCTTTTCAGCAATATTATTGCTTGATTCAGCCTATCCTCGGCCTCTTTCAAGTTGGATTTCTTGAGTTGCAGACCGCCAAGATTTAGAAGACACCATCCCGCTCCTTGTCTACTGTCGTAGTCTTTCTTTTTGTTGAACATCGTCAAAGCTTCTGTCAGCAACTTGTCAGCTTCCTCAAACTTGCTTGAACTCCCATAGTAGACGCCAAGTCCAAGCTTGGCTCTTCCAATCATGGTAGGATTGCCCGACCCTTCAGCATGTTCTGCAGCCTTAATCATCAACGCCTCTGCACCCTTCACTTCTTCAGTTTCCATAAGAATCCCGGCTTTTCTGAGCATCAAATAAGCGATGATTGCATCCTTTTCTCTTGTTTCTCGCTTTGTCTCAGGATGTACAGCCTCCAACTCTCTCAGGAACGAATCATACGTCTCAACAGCTTTCCGAGGCTGCTGTTTCTTTTCCCATACCGTTCCTTCCGCGTCGATTTTCTTCTCATAATCCCTGAAGCTCAATCTCTGCTTCATTCTTGATTCACCACTCCTACTAGACACAACCAATGATGTTGTTATTCATTTGCTTAAAAACAAGTTATTAGGGAGATACTGCGGGCGCGTGCTGAGCCTTTGGAACCAATTCACCGTAAGGTCCCTGATATCGATAGATTCCTTACACTAATTAGCACGCCGCGAGCGCTTGCATTGGAAGGTTCTATTTTCTCCACTTGTTAACTTTGAGAACGATTTCACAGTTTTTGTCGCCTTTTTTGAGGCACTTTCCAAGCTGTTCTTCAGCGTCTATGCTCAAAACCTCGTACCAGCGCGCGCTGCCCTCTGACCACTTTTCGCTATTAAAAAGATTGATATAAGACAGATTCAATGCGTTCAATGATTACGATGACCAAACCTTCTGAGCCTGAAGACCTAAAGAAAAGGGAAGAAATACAAAATCACTTCTGGGACGAAGTCGGCTCTATCGAACATATTTCATTACCTAAACTGAAAGACGCAGTGAGAAAAGAATTCAAGTACAAAGACGACAGATCTATTCAAGCACAGATCGAACTGATGCAAACAGAGGCGAGAATCAGAATAGAAAGCAGAGTCAAAGTCTGGATTAAACCACCAAACACCAGCATCTCGTAGACCGCACGCTATGCGCCAAAACATCCTATTGAAGAGAATTTCTATGCGGATACCCACCCGCCCATTTATCTTCTGAAATAGAGTTCAAATCAGGGTTGGTGGTTTGTTTGCCGGGTTTTGTGTATCTGTTCAGGGTTTCTCTTCTGGGTACAGCCTGCTGGTCTTGTTCTGACAGTTTTCCCAACACTTTTCCCATACCGCACCATTTGATGTTTTGATTAGCATTATGCCTTGGGCCCTGGCATTGGCAGAGGGCGCCTGGCAGACGGAAGTATTATTAGAATTTGGAGGTAGTGTCTCTTAGGGAAATGGTTCAGATGCCTGTTAAGCCTCTCCTGTGTCAAAATTGTGGAGCTACCATTTCGTTGCGGGAGAATGTGTGCAAGTGTTGTGGTGTGAAATACTTTGTCGAATCTGGGAAGATGATCTTGAACCAGCTTGATATGGAGAAGATTGAGCGTGATGAAAAATCGATTAGAAACAATCTCCCTGAAGAGGTTCTTGGAATGCTAGCGTTGTATCCTGAGGAGAGAATCATTTTCGAGCATGACTGGAAAAACCTGAAGAATCATTTCCTAGTTACAAATGAGAAGATGATTTTTTACAAGGAAGACATGACCGACCATTGGGTGTTGGGTTTTGAGGATTTTGGTGGGTCATCTATGGGTCAAGAGAGGAATTTTCTGAGCAGATTGGGTGATGCTCCCTTTCTTGTAACTTTGAAAATTCTGAATTCGAAGGACGATGTCTGGCTGAGGCTGCCAGGGATTTTTCCTCCTGACACAGGTTATTCAACACTAAAAACGGCGATCGAGAACGCCTACAGTCTGTGGCTCGCGAAAAAACAGAACAGATAGTCATGATGGTGAAGGTTCATGAAGATAGAGTTCTTGGGCGCAACGCGTCAAGTGACTGGATCAAGCTACTTCGTGGATGTTGGCGATTTGAAGATTCTTGTCGATTGCGGGCTGTTTCAGGAAAGGGACTATTCCTACAGAAACTGGGAGGCTTTTCCAGTTCCTCCAGACCATGTTGATCGTGTTCTCCTCACACACGTTCACTTGGACCACTGTGGGCTCATTCCCAAACTTGTCAAGGAAGGATTCAAGGGAGACATCTTGCTCACGCCTGCATCCAAGGCACTCTTTCCGATAGTCATCCTGGATTCTGCTCGAATGCAGGAAGAAGATGCCGCGTTCAAGAAAAAGCGCCACGATGCCGAAGGCCGAAGCGGACCCTACCCGGAAACCCCACTGTACACAGTCCAGGATGCCGAGAAGTGTTTTCCCCTCCTGAAAGAGGTTCGCTACGAAGAATATCTGCCGCTTAATGATCAGGTCAAGATGTGTTTTCACGATGCGGGCCACATTCTGGGCTCAGCCATGATCGAGTTAATCGTACAAGATGAAAGCGGCTCGCGGAACATCATCTTCTCGGGTGACATCGGCCAGTGGGACAATCCGCTTCTGGCCAATCCGGCCACTTTTGATAGAGCGGATTATGTCGTCATGGAGTCCACGTACGGAGACTACAATCATGACAGCCATCAAGACATCGATGACAAACTCTCCAAAGTAGTAAATGACACGGTGAACGCGGGCGGGAACCTCCTCATCCCAACCTTCGTAGTCCAGCGCGCCCAAGATCTGCTGTATCATCTCAGCCGCTTGGCGAAGGCGAAAAGGATTCCTTATGTTGTAACCTTTCTCGACAGTCCAATGGCCGTCGAAGTCACGAAGGTCTTTGAACAGTTCAAAGAGTATTTTGAGAAGCAGACACCGGAACTCTTCAAAGATGGCCAATCACCATTTGATTTTCCAGGGTTGAAGCTCGCCGAATCCGTTGAAGCGTCCAAGGCAATCAACCTCATCAGAGGATCAACAATCATCATGGCCGGGTCGGGAATGATTACAGGAGGAAGAATCAAGCATCACCTCGCCCGAGAGATAACTCGTCCAGAATCCACTCTTCTCTTCGTTGGATACCAAGCGGCTGGCACGTTGGGAAGGCAAATCTTGGACGGCGCTTCCCCAGTTAGAGTCCTGGGACAGTTCTATTCTGTAAGGATGAAGATCGAGAAAATCGATGGCTTCTCCGCACACGCCGGCATGAACGACCTACAACGCTGGCTCAACAACTTCAAATCCCCGCCCAGGCACGTTTTCCTGATCCATGGCGAAGAGAAAGCGATATCGAGCCTAGAGAACTATCTCAATTCCAAGGGCGGATGGCAAGTGAGCGCCCCAACATACATGGAAGAATACACCCTCTGACCCCTCCGAAAGACAGCGTCTCCACAGTAACTTAATCTCTACAAGATAGATTAACAAAGTAAAATTCGCAGCCCTAGATTCTACAACGAAAAGTCGCGCTTCAGTATTCATCCCTTTTCCAAATGTTGTATGGGCACTGTCTCCAACAGTACGTACCCGACTTGTAAATGCAGTTCTGACATTCGAGTCTGTCAAACCGTCTGCGTCTACTCACAAACAGACTCTCCTAATACTCTTACAAACAGCCTCCCTCATTAAGCCTTGGATTGCCCTCTCTTTTTGCAAAGGCTAAGCGCAGACCAGCAGCTTTGGTGCTTCAAGGAGCCCCTTGCTAAGCATCATTCGTGGTAGCTGGGGCTGATCTTTCTTGATTCGGGTCGGTGAATTTGTTGAGCGCGGTATCCTTGAGGTGTCAGCGGGCGCGGGTCCATGTTTCAGACGCGCAATTTTGAACTAATAGTATTTTTTCAGTGGGTTTCGCTGATCTGATGCCAATTTCACCTGTCGAGGAACTAGTATGCCTTGCCAAGTCGCTTTGGCGTTGCTCTTCCTATGGCTTCCAACGTTGACGCTGTGGACGTGAAGTGCGTAAGACATTGCGCGGTCTTGGGGATTCTCGATTTGGAGCATCTGTTTCAGGCTCAGGTGCTCAAAGGCTCGACGGATTGGGCGTAAAGAGTTGCCGTGGCAGGATATGGCCACGTTACCCGTGTTATGTCTGAGCCATTCTTCAAGCTGCACTAGGAAGGGCAGAGTTCTGTTTTCGACCATCTTCAGGCTTTCTCCGTCTGGAGGCGGAAAATTGTAGCCCCTGTGAATCTTGGCAAACCATTCGGGTCTTTCCTCGGCGACTTTTCTCTTGCTCTTGCCCTGAAGCAAGCCGTAGCAACGTTCGATGAGCCGGTCATCCTTGAAAACGGGTATGGCGGGATGTGCCTCAAGGACTATTTCAAGAGTTTTCCGGGCTCTTTTGAGGTGGGAGGTGAACGCGTAGTCAATCTTCTCTCGCCTCAGCTGGTTCGAAATCTCGCGTGCTTGTGAAAGCCCTTTCGAAGTGAGTTTCGGATCTCGCCACCCTGAGAATATTCCACGACTGTTATCAGTCGTCTCAGCATGCCTGAAGACAAACAACTTGCAAATCATCGGCACATCCTCCTCTACGAACTAGTTGGCGCCTGCTGAAGCGCGCGCTAACGCGTACTGTCGAGTGCTACACTAATCCCGCGTCTTTCTTGAGGGTTTCCGCTTTGTCGGTTCTTTCCCACGTGAAGTCCGGATCATCTCTTCCAAAGTGTCCAAAAACGGCGGTTTTTCTGTATATTGGTCTAAGCAAGTTAAGGTGGTCTATGATGGCCTTTGGCCTCATGTCGAAGTGTTTCTTTATTAATTCTAGGATTTTTTCGTCGGGTATTTTTCCGGTTCCGAACGTGTTGACCATCAGGGAAACTGGTTGCGCTACGCCGATTGCGTATGACATTTGAATCTCGCATTGTTCTGCGAGACCTGCTGCGACGATGTTTTTTGCGATGTACCTTGCCATGTAGCAGCCTGACCTGTCCACTTTCGAGGGGTCCTTTCCTGAGAAGCATCCTCCACCGTGGCTTCCGACGCCTCCGTACGTGTCGACGATGATTTTTCTTCCAGTCAGGCCTGAGTCTGCCAGGGTTCCTCCGACGACGAACCTTCCTGTCTCGTTGATGTAGTATTTTGTTTCTTTGTCCAGCATATTCGAGGGTATGAACTTCTTTATGACGTGGTTTATTATGTCTCTTCTCATCTTTTCTCTGTTAACTTTAGGAGTGTGTTGAGCGGCTATTACAACTGCTGCCACTCTTCTTGGCTTTTTGTCGAAATATTCTACCGTGACCTGTGACTTCCCATCTGGTCTTAGATAGGGTAGAATCTTTTTCTTCCTGCATTCTGAGAGCCTTCTGACCAGGCTATGCGCTAGCATTATTGGTAGGGGCATCAATTCTTTTGTCTCGTTTGTCGCGTAGCCGAACACCATTCCCTGATCGCCAGCTCCTTGTTCGCGAGTTTTCGTCTCGACGACTCCCATTGCAATGTCCGGGGACTGCTCCGTTATCGAAACCAGAACGCCGCAGGTTTCCCAGTCCATGCCGTCTTTGGCATTGTCCAACCCTATTTCCCTCAGAGTTGCTCTTACGATGCAGGGAATGTCCACGTAGCAGGAAGTCGTGATTTGACCAGTGACTACCACGTTTCCCTGCATCACCAGTGTTTCGCAGTCAACTCTCGCTTTAGGATCTTTACAGAAGACGGCATCGAGTACAGCGTCTGAAATTTGGTCCGCGACTTTGTCAGGATGGCCCTCTGCCACGGATTCCGAAGTGAACAGATATTTTCCATCTTTTGCCATAGGAATCA
>Ga0335070_10002294_pt1 | contig 22304 bp, 19 predicted proteins | sample Lox_Sample_13_FD_206722 | JGI IMG/M metagenome (GOLD analysis project Ga0335070, IMG submission 206722) | Soil microbial communities from Loxahatchee National Wildlife Refuge, Florida, United States - Lox_Sample_1.3 | ecosystem: Environmental > Terrestrial > Soil > Wetlands | place: USA...
CGACCACGCAGGCGGCGAGCAGAAAGTGGGTGAGGCGGGCGGAAGTTTTGGTCATTACGGCTTGCTTGTGTCCCCAAGATAGCGAAAAAGATCGAACCGCGAAGGTCGCGACGAGAATCCGCTAAGATCGCGAAGAGAGAACGTCAAGAGTTACCTTCCAGTTCTTTCAGCACGGCGCTGCAGCGTTCGCAGATCGTGGGATACGTCTTGTCGTCGCCTACGTGCGTGGAGAAATTCCAGCAGCGATCGCACTTCGGGCCATCGGCCTTCTTCACTTCAATATGCACTCCGCCGGTTCCGTTGCCGGAGCCCTGCTGCAGCGTGACCGCCGAAACGATGAATAGATAGCGCAACTGGTCGGCGTAGCGCTTTAACGCAGAGTACGCAGGATCAGCGGCCGTGATGCTCAACTGTGCCTCGAGACTCTTGCCGATCTGTTTGCTGTTGCGGGCTTCTTCCAAAACTTTCAACACCTGTTCGCGAACCGATAGCAAAATTGTCCAGTCGCTGGGTTGATTCGGATCGTCGGCAGGCACGGGTGCCGTGGTGCCGAGCACGTCCGCAGCGTCAGGGAAGTTCGCGAGATGAACGCTTTCGGTGCGGCCCGTAACCTTTGGCAGGTACTGCCAGACTTCTTCGCAGGTGAACGTCAGGATCGGCGCCAGAAGTCGGGCCATCGCTTCGCAGATGCGCCAGACGGCGGTTTGCGCGGAGCGGCGTCCGGGAGAATTGGGAGCGTAGGTATAGAGCCGGTCCTTGATGACGTCGAAATAGAATGCGCTGAGATCGACCACGCAGAAGTGATTTACCCGATGGTAGATCTTGTGGAAGGCGAATTCGTCGTAATACGCGCGTACGTCTTTCACGACCGCCCAAGCCTGACGCAGCATGTATTGGTCGAGCGCTTCCAGCTTTTCGTACGGCAGAGCATGAGCCTGCGGATCGAAATCGAAAAGATTTCCTAGCGCATTCTTGAACAGGTTATTCCGGATGACGCGGTAGCTTTCGCCGGTGCGCTGCATGAGGCGCTCCGATCCGACGACATCTTCGCGAAAATCGACCGAGGCACACCAGAGGCGAACGATCTCTCCACCGAGGCGGCTGGAGATGTCGACCGGATCGACATCATTGCCGCGGGATTTCGACATGGCCTGACCCTGTTCGTCGAGCGTCCAGCCGGGCGTGACCACGCCTTTGTAGGGTGGGGTGGCGTGCGTGCCCATGGCGCAGAACAGGGAAGACTGGAACCATCCGCGATATTGGTCGCCGCCCTCGAGATACAGATCCGAAGGCCAGGGATACTCGGGCTCGTCGTCGATCAGGGCAAGATAGCTCGCGCCGGATTCCAGCCACACGTCGAAGATGTCGGTTTCCTTCTCGAACTTCGTGCCGCTGCAGTGCGGGCACTTCGTGCCGGCGGGAATCGAATTGGGAGTGTCGGTGAACCAGATGTCGGCGCCGTCTTTAGCGAAGAGGTCGACGACTTTCTTGTTGATGGCCGCATCGTTAAGCGGTTTGCCGCAGCTCTCGCACAGAAACACAGCGATAGGTACACCCCACACGCGCTGGCGCGAGATGCACCAGTCGGGCCGGGTTTCGATCATGTTCGAGAGGCGCTCTTCGCCCCACGACGGATCCCATTTCACCTTCTTGATTTCCTGCAGCGTCCGAGTGCGCAGCGTGTCGTTCTTCCCAGAGCCGCCGGGCATGGGCGTTTCCATTGAGATGAACCATTGCTCGGTGGCGCGAAAAATGACGGGGTTATGACAGCGCCAGCAGTGCGGATACGAATGCTCGGTCTTTTCCGTGTGCAGCAGTGCGCCGCGCGATTTCACCAGGTCGATGATGGGCTGGTTGGCGTCCCACACGCGCTTGCCCGTGTATTCGGAAAGGCCGTTGCGCATGATGCCTTTTTCGTCGACGTTGCTGGTGGCATCGAGTCCGTACTTCACGCCCGTGATGAAGTCTTCCGCACCATGGCTCGGAGCCGTATGGACCACGCCAGTTCCGGTGTCCATGGTGACGTAGTCAGCGAGGACACCAAGGACCCTGCGATCGAGAAACGGGTGCTGGAAGTTCAGGCGTTCGAGCGTGCGTCCGGGGAAATGAGCCAGCGGCCGCGGATCGGCCAGATTGCACTTGCTGGTGACTTCCTGGGCGAGCTTGGACGCGACGATGTAAACTTCGCCGGCGGATTCCATCGCGACGTATTCCTCATCGGGATGGAACGCGACCGCCATGGAAGCGGGAAGCGTCCACGGAGTCGTCGTCCAGATGATAGTGAACACTTTCTTGCCGGCCAGCGCGGCGTCGATTTTCGCGGGATCGTCGAGCAGTTGATACTTCACCCACACGGTGCTGCTGGTGTGGTTCTCGTATTCGACTTCGGCTTCGGCGAGGGCGGTCTCGTCGTGCATGCACCAGTACACCGCGCGCAGCCCTTTGTAGACGAATCCATTCTCGTAGAACGAGAAGAAAGTCTTGAGGACCACCGACTCATACTGCGGAGTCATGGTGGCATACGGGCGATCGAACCGTCCAAAGACGCCGACGCGCTTGAATTGCGTGCGCTGCAGATCGAGATATTTTTCCGCGTACTTGCGGCACGCGGCGCGCACGTCGAGCGGATTCATTTGCAGTTTCTTGCCGCCTAATTCTTTATCGACCTTGATTTCGATGGGCAGCCCGTGGCAATCCCAGCCCGGAACATAGGGCGCGTCGAATCCCGACATGGTTTTGGACTTGACGATGAAATCCTTCAGGCATTTATTGAATGCCGTGCCCATATGAATGGGCCCGCTCGTGTACGGAGGGCCGTCGTGCAGAATGTAGCGCGGCGCGCCCTTGCGCGACTCGCGGATGCGGTCGTACAGGCCCATTTGCTCCCAGCGCTCGAGCATTTTGGGCTCGTTCTGGGGCAGGTTCGCCTTCATAGGGAAGGAAGTCTGCGGGAGATTAATCGTCTTTTTAAGGTCGAGGGGCACTCAGTCGTATCTCCGGATGGAGTGGAATCATTCATTATAGGGAGCGAGAGCCGGGAACGTCCACGCGCCGGGTTGTCGCGTGGGATACTTTTCGGAGGTATCGAAGTCGAAAACCCATGATCGACAGACAAGACGACAAGACCGCAGCCGTGATGACGGAGCTTATTCGGCGCGAGCCGATTTTCCACCGGCCGGAGTTCGGCACGACGCGCGCCGATTTCGAAAAGATGATGGCGGAGGATTTCTGGGAGGTCGGAGCTTCGGGGCGCATCTACTCGCGGGCCTTCGTGCTGGTTGAATTGGAAAAACGATTTTCGCAGCCTCACGAAGACGTGTGGGAAACGTCGGGGTTTCTGTGCCAGAAGCTCGGTCCGGACGTCTATCTGTTGACCTACGATCTGTTACAGGATGGCACGCGGCGGACGCGGCGGTCCACCATCTGGCAGCGCAGCGCGGAAGGGTGGAAGATCCTTTACCATCAAGGGACGATCATACAGTCGTGACATTCCTGCCCTCGAAGGTAACGTTAGGAAGTACATGTCTGTTCGAGAGCTGGCGTGGACACCGAAATGCACTGTCCCGAACTCCAGATTGGAGTTACAATTTTGTTACGTAGTAGCCTGTGTTGGTTACGGGTGTCGGGAGGGGTTTCCGACCCGAAATCGACGTAATTGAAGCAACTTGGAGCGGATGGCGCTCATCTGTGTAAAGAGGATTACGCCATACTTGGCTCCCCTGATATTGAGGAAATTCGGACCCGAAGCATGGGATCAGCTGAAATCAATCCGACGGGCCCCGGTCTAGAGCCGGAGCTGCACCTACTCATCACCGACAAGCAGTTCGAAGAGCCCCTCTATAAATCCCTGTTCCGGGAAATTGACGAGTTTTTCTTCCCCAAGAAACTGCCACCACTCAAGCTGGAATCGAAACCGGAGCCGGTGAGGGAGCTTTGGGGCTTCTATTCAAATTGGAAGGCGGGCCTTGCGGGAGCGGCGGGGTATTACGCCCTGATCGCCTTAGCGATCGTTCTTTCCGTCTTGATTGGCCGTCGGATCGTGAAAGCGGTCGAGATGCCCAAACCGACGGTCGCATTAGTCGATCCCGGGGATATTCCGGCGCTACCACCCTCCAAGACACAGGTTGGCGGTGGCGGTGGTGGTGGCGATCGCGACGTGCTGCAAGCCACCAAGGGCCGGCTGCCGAAATTCTCGATGCAGCAGATTACGCCCCCCGTTGTCGTAATCAGAAATGAGCATCCTAAACTTGCGGTCGATCCGACGATCGTGATTCCGCCTGTTGTTCATCTGGCGTCGAACAACATGCCGAACCTGGGCGATCCAATGGCACGTTCCATGCTGCCTTCCAACGGGACGGGCAGCGGCGGCGGCATCGGGTCGGGCAGTGGCGGTGGCGTGGGATCAGGTTCTGGCCCGGGTTTTGGACCGGGAGAAGGCGGCGGCACCGGTGGTGGCGTGTTCCACGTGGGTGGCGGCGTTTCTCCGCCGCGGCCGATTTATCAGCCGGATCCAGAGTTCTCCGAAGAAGCTCGCAAAGCGAAGTATCAGGGTGTGTGCACGCTGGCTCTAATCGTCGGAACCGACGGTCGCCCCACCAACATTCGCGTGCAAAGCAGCCTGGGTATGGGGCTCGACGAAAAGGCTATTGAAGCCGTGAAGAACTGGAAATTTGAGCCTGCCATGAAAGACGGGCATCCGGTGCGGGTAGAGATTGCGGTCGAAGTGGATTTCCACCTGTACTGAGGTAGAACGGAATTTCTTCCAAAGGCACGGCTCAAGCCGTGCCTTTATTCTTTGCGGAGAACCGCAAAGTGGCGTAAGACCCTATCCTCGAATCCCAGGCGGCGGTAGATGTCGATGGCGCGAGCGTTATCTCCACGGACGTGGAGGAATGGAATTTCTCCACGCTCCTGGATGCCTTTCATTACTTTTTTCATTAACGCCGCGGCGTAGCCTTTGCCGGTGTGATCGGGATGCGTGCAGACCGCGCTCACCTCCGTATAGCCGGGCACCTTGAGGCGCTCGCCTGCCATGGCAGCTAATTTTCCGCCCACGCGAATCCCGTAGTAGTTCCCAAACTCGTGAGTGCGGGTACCGAATGGGCCCGGCTTGGTGAGCGCGGTGAGCTCGAGCATTTCCGGAGAATCGGCAGTGCCCAGTTCGACAATTTCTGCTTCGATGGCAGATGTAGAGCCCATGCCATTGTCTTGTTCGCACACCATTTGGAGGAGCGGCGCACCCGCCACAAAGCTCCAATCTGGTTGCGCATCGTAGGCCTGATCGATGAAGACGCCCACAGTGCTGCCCTTACCCAGAAAGCTGGCTAGAGCGGCATAGCCTTGCGGGCTTTCGTGCTCGAACGCGGCCAGCGGACTGACCTCAGGAATGAATTTCCGGGCGCCATTGCTGCCGAGCGCAAAGTGCGCCTCACGGGTCGTCAGCGCGTTCCAAATGACATTATCGAGCGGATGCATTTGATAAATGGATGTTTGCAGATCGTATACTGACACAATACTTTCATCCGAGGGCGGGGACGGCTATCCGAAGATTGCGACTGAATTCGCTTTATTCTTTTAGGTCGACGTGCTGCACGTTGTCGACGGGATGTCCGAGAAATCCCTGTCCGAGACGGCGAAACTTCTCGACCGAATCGGTGGCGAAAAACCTCAGGCGGGGGTTGGTGCGGCGTTCCTCGCTGTCGGTAATCGGCGCTGGAACCAGTTGCCGCAGATGCGATGCGACGGCGCGCGCTGTGGAATCGGCAGAGTCGACGATAGTGACATGCGGGGGTGCAACCCGGTGGAGCAGCGGCTTGAGCAGCGGATAGTGCGTGCATCCCAGAACGAGGACGTCGGCGTCGGAAAAACCATCGGCGAACGCCTCATTCAAGTAGATGCGGGCTACCTCTTCAGTGACCGGGTGCTCTATCCATCCTTCTTCGACGAGGGGCACAAGTAGCGGACAGGCCTTTTCGCGGGCTTGTAGGCCGCGGTTCTCGAGAGCGCGGCGGTAGGCGTGGCTGCTGACCGTGGCCTCAGTTCCGATCACAACAATCTTTTTCTGGCGTGTGGCGGCTGCGGCGGTGTCTGCTCCAGGTTCAACAACTCCAACAACGGGCACATGCGCGGATGCCGTGATTTGATCCAGCGCCAGAGCGGTGGCTGAGTTACAGGCAATCACCAGCATTTGCGCGCCTTGCGATTCCAGAAAGTGGGCGGCTTCGACGGCATAACGAGCCACAGTCTCGACCGACTTTGATCCATAAGGCAGGCGAGCCGTATCGCCGAAGTAGGCGTAATCGGCTTCCGGAATGAGTTCAAGTAACGCTTTAAGAACGGTAAGGCCACCAAAGCCGGAATCAAAAACGCCGATGGTGGGGCGACGAGTGGTCATAACCTGGGAGAACAAGTTGATGATAGCAGTGCAGCAATGCCCAGGCGGTGATGAACCGTGTTCGCGATGTCAGGTGCGACTAGAGGCGCGCCTTGACGGTCGCAGGAACCGGAGAAGCGAATTCCGCACTGCGATTGCAGCACGGGCCAGGCGGAATGGGCGCCCCGTGTGGGCAGGTACGGGGGTGACCGAGGAAGCTGCAGATTTTGTCGGTGGCTTCGGGCGAGAGGATGTGTTCGAACTTGCAGGCCTGTTGTTCAATTTCGGTTTCGCTGTCCATCGCAAGGCTGTCGGTGAACAGGCGCTCGGCCAGGCGATGACGGCGAATGATGCTGCCGGCGCGCTCGCGGCCGCGGGGCGTAAGTTCGACGATTAAGGTGCCATCTCCACTCGATGCGGCGACGGGCTTAAGCGCGTCGTGGCAAGGGTTCACGAATGGCTTGTGGTCGTGAGCCTCCGGCGGATGGGGGCTGGAAACAACTAACCCCATTTGCATCATTTTTTCAATTGCCATGCTGACCGGCAGCGCGCCGTGGACTTCCATGCGCTCGACCTCGGCGATTTCTCCGTGTTCGGAGAGAACCCAGAGCTCTTCGAGGACTTCATCGAGTTGTTCCTCGTCGGCCATGGAGAAGACTTCCTGGGACGCGATTTTGCCGTGATGCAGTTCGATGCGGCGGTCAGCCAGTCGGGCGACGACGGGATCGTGTGTGACCATGACAATGGTGCGTCCTTGCTGGTGGAACTCGCGCAGCAGGCGCAGGACGATCTCTTCATTCTGGGCGTCGAGGTTGCCGGTGGGTTCGTCGGCGAGGATGATCCGGGGATCGTTGATCAAGGCGCGCGCAATGCAGACTCGCTGCTGCTCGCCGCCGGAGAGCTGCGAAGGCAGGTGATGCGCGCGATCGCCCAGTCCGACGCGGGTTAGGGCTTCGACCGCTTCCTTTTCGTCAGTCATGCTGTGGAAGTACTGTGCCAGCATGACATTTTCAACAGCGGTGAGGAACGGAATGAGGTGGAACTGCTGGAAGATGAACCCGATTTTTTCAGCGCGGACGCGGTTGAGTTCAGCCTGGGAGATGGCCGCCACGTTCTGTCCATCGAGCCAGATTTCGCCGGAACTTGGTTGGTCCAGGCATCCGATCAGATTGACGAGCGTCGATTTACCCGAGCCGGATGGACCCATGATAGACAGCCATTCGCCGGGGACGACATGCAACGAGATGTGATCGAGGGCGTGGATGGCCGCGTTGTCTTTGGGCGAGCCGTTACCCGATTCCTTCGCGGGGTAGAGCTTGGTGACATTTTTGATCTGGATCATTTCACTCTCCCCTCAGGATAACCGCTGGCTGAACCCGGCGCAGCAGGGAAATTGGCATTATCGACGAGAGCAAGGTAACGACGATGCTTCCTACAAGTACGATGGGCAGCACGCTGAGACGCGGAACGACGGCGGCATGAAAGTTGGCCCGGCCGATCCATGCGGCGATGCCGATGCCGATCAGGAAGCCAATCACGGCGCCGGTTGCGCCCAGTGCTGCCGCTTCGGCCGCGAAGAATCCGTTGAGCAGGCGGCCGGAAGCGCCGAGAGCTTTCATGATGGCGAAATCGCGACGCCGGTCAAAAACCCATCCGATGAGCGTAGAGAGCACGCAGAGAGCAGAGGTCAGGATGATGAGGGCCGCTGCCGCCAGGAGGGTTGCGCGCGTTTTGCCGAGAACTCTGGCTTCGCCTTCCATGATCTGGCGGACAGGGCGCACGTCGGCGGAGGGAACCGACTGTTCCAGTTGATGCAGGACGATGTTGATTTCTTCGGGCGAGCCGGTGGCAGCGACTTCGATCGTAGAGGGCTCGATGCCGGTCCAACTCTGGAAGTCATCCAGCGAAAGGTAGATTCGGCTGTCTTCGGCCGCACCAGTGTGAACAGTTCCGGCTGGCGTCACCTCGATAGGCTTGCCCTGGAAAGTCAGGCTGAAGGGCTGCCCTTTTGGCGATACGGTGCTCAGAGCGCGGACGCCGACCAGCGCCTGCTGTGCGGCTGAGGGCCAGTTGTTGACCGACCACCAGCGGTTGAGTTGTTGCACGCGCTCGAAATCCGTTCCGGCGACGACGATTGGCTGGCCGTCCTGGGTGCGGGCGACGATCATGGCGAATGGCGCGGAGATGCCGTGACCGGCGAGCAGCGAATCGACCTTTGCGAGCGTGCCGGCGGGAAGGGAAGCGCTGTTCTTTCCGACCAGCACGATATTCGCGCCGTAGTTGCGGAATTCGCGGCGAAGTTTCGCCTGTACGTCCACGTAGAGATTCAACATCGCAGTGGCGACTGCTGCGGCCACGACCATCGCAAATAGCGCTGACGCAGCTCGGCCCCGACGCAGAACCGCCGCGCGTACCAGCATGCGCAGGAACATCGAAGTGTGCGGTGCCTGGGCGCGGATGGTGGCAAGAGTCTGCGCAGGGTGCGACATGGGCGTGCTCATAGCTGGCCTCGCAGGGCAAAGACCGGATCGAGCGTGACGGCCCGTCGAATGGCCAGCGCACTGCCGGCAAATGTCACGATGACTGCGATCGCCAGGATTACGGGCAGCAGCACCGGCGGGATGGAAATGTCGGAATTGAAGATGGAGTGGCCAATCTGATGCGCCAAAACGGTACCGACGCCGAAGCCGAAAAGTCCCCCAATCAGGGCCAAGAGCGTGGCTTCGGCAAAGAAGACTGACGCAATCGCAAATTTGCCAGCTCCGAGCGCTTTCATTAATCCAACTTCGGCACGGCGCTCGAAGATGGCGGTGGCCATCGCAGCCGAAACCGCCAGAGCCGATGCGAACAGCGCGGCAATTGTGATCAAAAAGATCAAGCCTTCGATGCGAGTCAACACCGCACCTTCGTTCTGCGAAACCTGGCGGATTTGCTCGGCGTGTGAATGCTGAATGGCTTCGGTTAACTGCAGCGCGATGGCTTGCGGATACGGTGTGCAATACCAGCGATCGTAGACTGCGCCCGACATGCTCTTGGGGTCGCGGCGGCCGAAGGCGTCTTCCGGCTTGGTGAGTGCGCTAACGTAGACGCGCCGCATGGCGCTGGGTTTGCCGAGAAGTCCCTGAGCCACCGAAAGAGGTGCGATGATCTCATCATCCTCCGGTCCGCCTGTAGAGAGAAGGCCAGTGACACGGGTGGGATAGCTATGTAGCATCAGTTCGTCGCCAGCCTTCACGCCCAGACGTTCCGCGAGTCTTTGGCCGACAAGAACATCCGTTGAATTGTCCTCAGGCCAAGAACCAGCAACTTTCCACCACGGAAAAGTCGAACGTGCGCCGGTAGTGAATGTTTCGCTTCCATAGGATATTTGCTTCGCGAAATAGGTTCCGACAAGCGTTACGTCAATTCGTTTGCCGTAGCGTTCAATGATGTCGCTGGACGGAAGCATCGGCGTGAAAGCGAGAATGTTGTTGTGCCAGAAAATTCCCTTGATGTTGGGCAGGTCGGCTTCGCTGAGGAAGGCTCCATCCGTGGGCGGCTTAAGGTTAACGCCACCGATTTCAACGTCGAGGGAATCTTCCTGTGGGGTCACAACCAGATTCGCGCCGATGGTGCGTAGTTCGCGGTTGATCTTGTCGCCAATATCGGTGGCCACGGCAATCATGGCAGTAGCAACCGTCACGCCAAGCGTGATGGCGATTCCCGCCAGGACTTTGCGTTGTTTTTGGCGCCGGAACGATTCGTAGACGAGCCGCACGAACATCGGCTACTGGCCTCCGAACATTTTGGCGCCGGAGGCGACGTCCGCCTCGGTAATGATGATGGTGTCGGCCGTCTGTGTAGCCTTCAACGGAACCGGATTGCATCCGCCGGCCGTCCCGACCGATTGCGGATTGATGGGAGCGGCGCAGTTCTTGCAGACGACGCCATTTCCGGACTTGTAGAAACCGACTGCACCGCAAATCTCGCAGGCGTCGAAGACAGTAGCGATCTTGCCGTCTGGCTTCTTGTAAAGCCAGAAGCGGACTACAGTGCCGTTTTCCTTGGCCTGGAAGCGGTGCAGATCACCGTCGGAGACCTGTGCAAGGGGGATGGTTGTCGAGCCGTTGGTGAAGGTCACCTCTGTCGCGGGCGACAGCGCACTGACGCTGCGGGCGTAAATGAATTCTGCCGTCACCATGGCGATGAATACGAACGAGAAAATGTAGACAGAAGCCATCCAAAGACGCTCACGCCGGGCAGTCCAGGCAGCTTTGCGGCGCTCGGCCGGGGAGACGGCTTCGGCTACCGGAGCGCGGCGCTTGGCATCGAACAAGACCATCAGAGCGGCCATGGCGAAAATCGTCACGAAGAAGAACCAGTCGTTGCTCACGATGGGGCCGATGATCGCCATCTCGCGCTTGGACGAGGCGATGACCCCGCTCTCGGAGAGCTCGTGCAGGCCGGAGATCAGGAGTTGTGCCGCGACCAGGAACATGATCGCCGTGGTGACTCGGAAGAACTTCTGCAGGTTGATGCGGACACTGCCCTTGACGAACATTACGCCAAACGCAATCGCGGCAAGCACGCCAAGCAGCGTGCCGAGAAAACTCATCAACTCGGTCGAATTCAGCGAGACGGCGGACAAAATCAGGACCGTTTCGGCGCCTTCGCGCAGCACCATCAGGAAGATGAAGATGAACAGTCCGAACCAGGCATCGTTCCCCGCCAGCAAGCCGACTTTGCCCTCAATGTCCCCCTTGAGCTTGCGCCCGGTCTTCATCATGAAAACGACCATGGTCACGACGAAGAAGGAGGCAACCAGCATGATCCAGCCTTCGAAAACATCTTCGTTCAGGTGGGTGCGGGAGATGACGATGGCTACGCCGATACTGCCGAGAAATGCCGACACCAGGGCCGCGTATACGGTCTTACGGAGTTCGTGGCGACCAATCTTCTTGAGATAGGCGAGGGTGATGCCGACAATGAGGGCGGCCTCGACTCCTTCGCGCAGAGTAATGATAAAAGCTTGCAGCATCTAAATTAGGCCTCAGAGAAAGCAGGGAAGCTGATAACAATCTTGAAAATGAATTTCAATTTCAAGATCAAGGATAGTCTTCCGCGGGCAAAGCGGTCAACGGGTCAGCGCACAAACGGTTGTGATTAGGATCACAACGGTGGTTTTTAGGCCCTGAAAGGTAACCCGCCGTAACCGGGCGCTGATTCCGGGTTGCGCGGAAGTTTCCCATTCCTTAACGCTTAGAAAACGAGCCGTTAGCCGGGTGGAGCCGCAATCACAACCTTTTCAGGAACGCATTCGCATCCCTGAGATGCGGGAAGAGCTTCTCCTCCGCCTGGAACTCCGCTGAGTGCACGCAGCGCCGGCTGCCTTGCAGCTTCACCGGGTGCTTCAGATGAAGCATCTCGTGGTAGACGATGTACTCGAGCACATAGCGCGGGACGCCGGGATGGTCGAAGATGCGGCTGATGATGATGGCATTGTGCGCGGGATCGTAGTGGCCCAGGATGCGGCGGGTCTTGGTCTGGCTCCAGCTCATCCGGGGTCGCGCCATCAGACCATGGAAAAAGCGTGCGTTGAGGTCTTCAAAGATCACGTCCAGGTCGAAGTAGTAGCCGCGAGCGGAACGTAGAAGCTTGCGCCCTCGCATCTGCCGCACGATATGGATCTTGCGAACGATCTCGTGGCTGCCCACATATTTGCGATAGCGAGCAGCATGGGTACGATCGACGGGATGGCGATACATCTTGGCCAGCAGGATGTGCGCGATGGACTTTAAGACCGGCTCTGGGGCGCCTTCCAGCAGGTCAGAGAGACGAACGAGGAGGCGTCCGTTGCGCAAGCGGATGGTGTTGTTGACGTTGGCGAAAGCGAAGAATTCAATCTTCAGTTCGGGCGGAGTGGTGCTCGGCCGCAGTTCGCGGAAACTCTCCTGAAAGATTTCGAGAACCCCTTCGCGCACGATGGGGCTAGAGTAGCACGGGATTTTGTGGAGATCTCAACCCCACTGGCCTAGTTTGCTTATTCCGGTTTCCCACCGTTCCGGGCACTCGAGTTGTTGTTGAGCTTCTTGTGTTTGGCGGCGTCTTCCTGTTCTTCGAGAGTCTTCTTGTGATCTTCGCTGGCGGAGTCGACGGTTTCGAGAGCGTTCGAAAGTACGAACTCATATTCCTGTGCTTCGGCCTTGGGAACGTCTGCGGCCTCTTTCAAGGCACGTAGTTTCGCCTGGAATTCGACGTCTGCCTGAATGACCAGCTTCAGCGGTTTGCGGATGTCGTCTTTACGGTCGACGTAGGTGTCGATGTTGTCATTGAGTTCATCGTAAAGAAGCTGAAAATCGTCGAGCAGGTCGTGTGTCTGCTGAGCGCGATTCTTGGTCTTGGGGTCGTTGCGCATTTCCTCAAGCTTCACCAACCGGGCGCGCGTGAATTCCACGTACAGGGTTAAACGTTCTTTTGGTTCCCAACTGGCGTCGCGGATCTTGTCAATCTCCGGCTGGGTGAGGGGATCGTGCCTTCGTTGGGCAAACGATGCGGACGAGATCAGAAGCGTGAAGAGAAAAAAACAAAGGAAGTAACGCCTAGTCCGGTTCATTTCACACCTTTGGTAAACATGGAAGCGAGCAGATCATCGCGGACTTTCTCGAGCCGTTTGATGGCGTCGCGTACGGGAACTTGCTCCTCTTGGCTCAGTGTGTGAGTGAGTTCGTTCAGCTTGCGTGTCATTTCACGAACGGCAATCTCGGCCTGCTTTTGATATTTGTGCGACTGAATGGAGTAGTCGCGCGCCAATTCGGTGTAGGTGACGACGTCGGTCAGGGCGGCTCCTGCCTTTTCGTCTTCAGCCGCGACGTATAACCGGTCCGCCTCCGCCATTTGGCGCTGTGCGATTTGAATGCAGAGTTTGGGGCGGTCTCTAAGGGTCGTAGAGGCAATACGGGACTTCATTTGCTCGACCGTCGGGACCTGTGCGCGGACACCCACGGCGGCTAACGCCACCAGCCCAAGCACCATCCAAGAATATGTGAACCGACGCCCCAGCATGTTCGCTTTCCGAAGACTACTTCTTTGGCTCGATGGCAATCAACCGATGTTTGGCCTGCCACTCCTGATCAGGATACTTCCCGTTGGCTGTTTGAAGAAAAAGATGATAGTTCACCGCGGCCTGTTTGAGATCTCGTAAATGATCGAATGCCGAAGCGCGCAGAAAATAAACGTTGGCATTGTCGGGTAAGTATTTCTTTCGGAAATCGAGGGCCTTCAGCGTCAGGGGATAGTCTTTGTTTTCGCTGGCGGCAAACGCCAGGTCTCCGTACGCTTCGCCCATGTCAGGTTTCAGTTTCAGGGCGATTAGAAATTCCTGCTGAGCGTCGGTGAACTTCTTTTGCCGGAGTAGCGACTTGCCCAGTTGGTCGTGCAAATCACCATCGTTGGGACGGCTAGCCAGCAGCGCGCGATAGGCGGCCTCCGCTTGGTCGTGTTTTCCGGCGAGCGTATAGAGATCGGCGAGGTCCCGTTGCACGGAAAGATCGTTGGGAGCGAGCTTGGCCGCTGTTTGTAACTCTGCGATCGCGTCGTCGGTTTTGCTCTCGGCGGCCAGAACGCGTCCGAGTTCCGTGTGGACGGCTGCCTGATCAGGATGCATCTCCACCAGTTTCCGCAGCAATTCGGCGGCCTGCGGGAATTTCCGTCCCTGCATGTAAAGATTCACAAGGCCGGTCAAGGCGTCCGAATTCGGGTCCAGATCGAGAGCCGCTTTGTATTCCCCTTCGGCGTCCGCGAACTTCTTTTGCTTCTCAAAGAACTGACCGGCAGCCAGGTGGGGCTCGGGATCCTTGGGCTGTAGCGCCGACGCTTGGTGGTAGGCAGTGATCGCTTCGTCGGGCTTGTCGTTCTCAAGTACGTGCCCGAGAGAAAGCCATGCGCGCTCCTGGCCTTCTTGCACGTGACTTGTGGGTTTGAGGACCGTGGCGGCGCGCAGGAATTGCTCGGCGTCGGGATCGTGCTTTTTGGCCAACTGCAAACCGAGGTTCAGGTTCGACTCGAAAACGTCTGGCTTAGCGGCAACCGATTTGCGATAAGCGGCGATCGAGTCGTCCAGCTTGCCCAGAGCGTTGGCCGTAAATCCTAAGTCGAACCACGCCTCATAGTTGGAAGGATCTGCCTCAACCACTTTGTGCAAAAGAGGCTCAGCGGCGGAATAGTTGCGCTTCTGGATAAAATTCTCCGCCTGGGTGAGTTCGGGTGCAGTCGGGTCTTCCTCCGCGACGCGAGTGTGATGGATCTTGTGTCCGGGCTTGCTGGAAGAAGAATCCTGCTGAGAAGGTTCACTGCTGGGAGATTGTGCCGTCTGACCAGCGGCAATGGTCGTTGCCAGCGTGAGCAAGGCCGCTGCGACGAGTCTATTTGCTACCATTGCGCGAGTTTCCATTGCCGTTCAGAATACGCGCCAGATACTTGCCGGTGTAAGAGTCCTTAAGCTTGGCGATGGCTTCCGGGGGCCCCGCACCCACAATCTTGCCACCACGGTTGCCGCCTTCAGGGCCGAGATCGATGACCCAGTCCGCGGTCTTGATGACCTCAAGATTGTGCTCGATGACGACAATCGATCCCCCCGCTTCTATAAGACGGCGAAAGGCCGCCAGGAGTTTGCTGACGTCGTCAAAATGCAGGCCAGTGGTGGGCTCGTCGAAAATGTACAAAAGCCTACGCTTGAGTTTGGCTTCGCCCACCGCTCTGCCTGTCTCGCGGGTGGCTGGCTGCAGGTGAGCCGCCAGCTTCATACGCTGCGCCTCGCCGCCGGAGAGCGTCGTGGCCGATTGTCCCAGGCGCAGATATCCAAGTCCGACTTCTTCCAGCGAACGCAATTTGTCGGTGACCTTCGGCGCCTCGGCAAAGAACTTCAGCGCCTCTTTCACCGTAAGGTTCAGGACTTCGTGAATATTCTTGCCACGGTAGCGGACATCCAACACAGTCGGCTTGTAACGGGTGCCTTTGCATTCCTCACAAATGAGTTCGACATCGGCAAGGAACTGCATCTCGACCGTGACAGTGCCGTCGCCCTGACAGACATCACAGCGTCCGCCGGGGATGTTGAACGAGAAATGTCCGGAAGCAAAGCCGCGTTTCTTGGATTCAGGCAGGGAAGCGAACAGCTCACGGATAGCGTCGAAAGCCTTGATATACGTGACGGGATTGGAGCGCGGAGTCCGCCCGATTGGCGATTGGTCAACCAACACGACTTCTTCGATGAACTGATCGCCCTCGAGACTTTCCCAATTGGCCGCCGGGCCGCCATTGCTGGTTGCCGCCTGTTGCTTGGCCTGCGCCAAGGCGCGATACAGAACGTGATGCAGCAGCGTCGACTTTCCCGAACCCGACACGCCCGTGATGGCCACCAGCATTCCGAGCGGAATCGTGATATCGACATTCCTGAGATTGTTGGCGCGGACGCCCCTTACCGTGATCTGCTGCGTTCCAGGCTTGCGCCGCGTCGCAGGAGGCTGGATGCGAAGGTCCTCGGAGAGATAGCGGCCCGTTAATGAAGCAGGATTGTGCGTGATCTCGTCGTAGGTACCTTCGGCAATCAACTTACCGCCGTTTTCCCCGGCCCCAGGGCCAAGATCGAGAATGCGGTCGGCGGCCCGCATAATATCGGGATCGTGTTCGACGACCAGGATTGTGTTCCCCAGATTGCGCAGGTCTTGAAGAATCTTGATGAGCCGGTGCGTGTCGCGGGGGTGCAGGCCGATGGACGGCTCATCGAGCACGTAGAGCGTTCCCACCAGCCGCGAGCCGAGCGACGTTGCCAGTTGAATCCGCTGCGCTTCACCGCCGGAGAGTGTGGAGGACAGCCGGTCTAGCGTCAGGTATTCGAGTCCGACGTCGTTTAAAAAGCGCAGACGCTCGCGGATTTCCTGCAACAACTTGTCAGCAATCTCGGCTTGCTCGACAGTGAGTTGCAGCTGCTCGAAAAAGTGGAATGCGTCTTCGACGGTCAGCGAGCAGACTTCGCAAATGTTCTTCCCGTTGACCTTGACCTGGCGCGCCTCCATGCGCAGGCGGCTGCCGGTACAGTCGGGACAAATCGAGTATCCACGGTAACGGCTCAGGAATACGCGCACGTGCAACTTGTATTTCTTGCGTTCGAGGTGAGCGAAGAATCCGCGCACGCCGAGGAATTTTCCTTCGCCGTTCAAGACCAGGTTGCGATGCTCTTCGGCCATGTCGATCCAGGCCATGTCGAGCGGGATGCCTGCCTGTTTGGCATACCGCTTTAAGTCGGTAAACAGGGGACGATACTTCGGCTTCGTCCAGGGCTCGATGGCGCCATCTGCGAGTGTCTTGAGCTTATCGGGAATAACCAGGTCGAGATCAAAGTCGATCGTATTGCCGAAGCCCTGGCATTTCGGGCATGCGCCGTAGGGATTGTTAAATGAAAACAGCCGTGGCTCGGGCTCTTCGTATTTCAGGTCGCAGAACTTGCATTCGAAACGCTGGGCGAAACGAAGACTGCGGGCTTCGACTCCCTCACTGGCCGGAACTTCGAAGATGACTTCTCCAGACTCGCGATAAGCCGTTTCAATCGCATCGACGATACGCGTGCGAGACTCTGCCGTGACCGCCAGACGATCCACCAGTACGAATACGGGCTTGCTGAAATCGATGTCAATCAGCGATTCAGGGGTGGAGAATTCATAGACTTGCCCAGCTTGATATAGCCGGTTGAAGCCTGCCTTGCGCAGGTCGAAGAGCCGGGTCTTCAGTGCGTCGGACAGGGGCTCAGGCGCGGCTGCCTTCTTCTTTCCGCGAGTCGGTTTTGCTGGCTGCTCTTTGATTACCCGCCCAGGCCGTTGCAGCGGGAAAAGGACCTGCAGCCGTGTATTCGGATCAAGGGCGAGGATAGCGTCGGCAACCTCATCCACTGTATCTTTCTTCACTTCCCGGCCACAGTTCACGCAATACGTGCGCCCCACACGCGCAAAGAGCAGGCGTAGATAATCGTAGATTTCAGTGGCGGTGGCGACCGTCGATCGCGGATTTCGCGTGGTGTTTTTCTGCCGGATGGCGACGGCCGGGGCGATGCCGTCAATCGTATCGGCCTCAGGTTTTTCGATGCGCTCCAGAAACTGTCGCGCATAGGCCGATAGCGACTCGACATAGCGCCGCTGCCCTTCGGCGTAGATGGTATCGAAGGCAAGGGACGATTTGCCAGACCCCGAAACGCCGGTCACGACGGTCAAAGTGTTGTGGGGAACATCGAAGTCGATGTCCTTGAGGTTATGGACCCTGGCACCGCGAACGATAATGCTATCGGTTGGAGACGAATTTGAAGACATCGAAAAGGGCCGAAATAGCCTCGCAGAAACCCGAGTGCGCACACCAGAAGCGTCCGGAAGGCTGACTGAATCTTTCTATTATAAGGGATTTTGCAGACGGTGCGGAGCGCACGAAGCAGTCGGTGAACTGTGCGCGCTCGCGTTTCGCGGACTACGACTTGTTTTCCAGGTCGCGCTGGCGGCCGTAGCGGACTGCGAGAACTAATCCAATCGACATGATGCTGAGAGGAGGCACTAGCATTACCAAGATCCCACGATTGATTGCGCGTTGGCCTTCTTTCGGTGTGGCTTTGGCGTTGGCGCGGCACATGGCGCAGCCCTGGGAGAATGCCGGCACGGCCCACAATGCGAGCACCATAGCTACCACTAGCCGAGTTTTGCCAAGGTACGTCACTTCACTCCCAACGTCGTAATCCTCCCCGCATCGGGGAAGAAGAAGAAATACATGATGATGAAGCAGGCCACTACCGAGATCGTAATCATCCAGCGCATGATGGCCGTTTCAAACTTCATATGCATGAAATAGCCGATAATCAGCGCCGACTTGATGATCGAGAGAATCAGCAGGATCTCGAGCATGCGCGCGGCCTGGAACACCTGCTTATAGGCCAGAACGACCTCGATCGCCGTGAGAACCAGCAGTGCTCCCCATACCCAGAAATATTGTCCCTTACTATCGTCGTGTGTCGCGACATCGTGCATGGTTTCTCTCCGTGTACTCTGCGTCCTCTGTGGTGAGCGCGCCTACGAAATCTTGGTCGACATCAAGTAAACGAGCGGGAAAATGAACATCCACACCAGATCGACAAAGTGCCAATACAGCCCGGACACTTCGACGTCGTGCGCATCGTAATCCTTCGGTTTCAAGAACAGGATGATGGCGGCCAGCACCAGTCCGATCAACAAGGCGTGAATGCCGTAGTGGAAGACGTTGTCTGACGGAATCATTAAAAAACCTACCAGCCACAGCACGCCCAGGATCGGCAGGAACCACTTCCGCAGCGCGACGACGCCGAGATAAATCACCCCAATGGTTACGTGCAGCATGTGCATCGCGGTGAGTCCAAAGAACGTCGCCGGAAACTGCGGCACAGCCTTCGAGATATCCGCGAGCTCGCCCGACGCGGCGCTTGCAGGCTTGGGGAATCCCGGCAGCGTCAAACCTTCGCCGATCAATTTGGTCCACTCCATGCCATGCAGCACGATGAAGGCAGTCCCGAACACCATAGTGGCCAGCAGCCAGTTTCGGGTCCACGCGCGATCGCCACGCTGCGCGGCAAATACGCCGAGGACCATCGTGAGCGAACTCGACAGCAGGCACGCAGTCATGATCGTCGCGTTGGAAATGCTGGCCGTGTGAAAAGGCGTCGGCCACGGAGTTGTGTAGATGCGGTTGTAGCTGAAGGCAAACAGCAGGGCGCCGAAGGTGAGTGAGTCGGAGGCGAGGAATAACCACATGCCGACTTTTTTCGAATAGGCCCCGAAAAACGGCGCCTCATAGGCGCCGGGAGCGGCGTGAGCCGACCCAGGTAGATCGTGCACGACAGTTGCTTCGGCCATTCCCCAAGTTCTCCCTTCAGCGTGTCATTTGGCGAACCCTAATAGCGCGAACACATAAATCCAGAGCACGGCCATGAAGTGCCAGTACCAGGCCGTAATGTCGACGGTAATGCGGCGCGACTCAATCGGCTTGTGCAGCAGGGAAGCAGTCGCTGCCCAAAGCAACGCGATCATGCCGCCGGTCAGGTGCACCGCGTGCGCGATGGTGAGCAGGAAGACGAACGAACTGTTGGGATTCGTGTTCACGAAAAATCCGCGACCGTGCAACTCGCTCCATGCCATCCACTGGCCGACCAGAAAAGCGAATCCCATCACGACAGTGATCCCCAGCCAAGGAAAATGTTTCTCATTGCCCAAAGAGATGCCGGGGATCGACTTCACCGGAGCGAGCGCCGCTTGTCGCGCCACGCTGCGGCGGGCGAATTCCATGGTCACGCTGCTCAGAAGCAGGATCAGCGTGTTGATGCCGAGCAGGGTCCACGGCATCTCCACAAAGCCCCAGTCGCGGACATAACTGTTGGAAGCGCCGTCGTAGGTAGGCAGGCCTTGCCGCACAATGTAAGCGCTGGTGAGCGCGATGAACACCATGCAGACTGTCGCAATAGCGCAGATGAGTCCCAGGCGCGCACGCCGCAGGCGAGCGCCATAGTTTGGGATGTCTCCGCCGCGATCGTCTCCGCCTCCGCCGCGCTCGGGGGGAGCGGGCGGTTTCTGTCCGATGTTGTCAATGGGCCGAGTTGGAATGTAAGTCGCCATACAGACTTAGTAGGTCAATGCGCTGCGACGGTTGCCGGATCGGTCTGCATGACGTAATCCTTCGGAGCCCCCGGGACTCCATATTCGTACGGGCCGTGATGGACCACAGGAGTGACACCCCCGAAATTGTCATGCGGCGGAGGAGTCGCGGTTGTCCATTCCAGCGTCGTAGCTTCCCAGGGATTGTCACTGGCCTTCGGCCCCTTGAACATGCTCCAGAAGAGATTGATGACGAAGACGAACTGCGCTGCAATGGTAATGATGGCGGCGTAGGTCATAAACGTCTGCAGTGGTAGCAGCTTCGCCTGATAGGCGACTTCAGTGAATTGCGAGTAGCGGCGCGTCTGCCCGGCCATGCCGAGATAGTGCATGGGCATGAAGATGGCGTACGTCCCAGCAAGCGTGATGAAGAAGTGGATGCGGCCGAGCGATTCGTTCATCATGCGGCCGAACATTTTGGGGAACCAGTAATATGTGGCGGCAAAAATACCGAAGATGGCAGCCACACCCATAATCAAGTGGAAGTGCCCGACCACGAAGTAGGTGTCGTGCAGTTGAATGTCGAGTACTGGCTGCGCCAGGAAAGGTCCGCTCAATCCACCGGAGACGAAGAGCGAAACGAACCCAATAGCGTAGAGCATCGGCGTGTGGAAACGAATATGCCCCTTCCACATCGTCCCCAGCCAGTTAAACGTCTTGATCGCCGAGGGAACGCCGATGCACATGGTCAGAATCGAGAAGGCAAAGGCCGAATACGGGCTCATGCCACTCATGAACATGTGGTGGCCCCAGACCATGAAGCCGAAGAAGCCGATTGCTAGCATCGCGTAGACCATGGCCTTGTAGCCGAAGATCGGCTTGCGCGAGAACGTCGAGAGAATCTGCGACGCAACGCCCATGCCCGGCAGGATGGCGATGTAGACCTCGGGATGTCCGAAGAACCAGAACAGGTGCTGCCAGAGCAGAGGCGACCCTCCTTTGTGCCCCATCACTTGCCCGTTCACAACAACCAGCGGAACGTAGAAACTGGTGCCGAGATTGCGATCCATCAGCAGCAGAATGCCGGCGGAGAGCAGAACGCCGAACGCCAGCAATCCCAGAATTGCCGTGATGAACCACGACCAGCAGGTCAGCGGCATGCGCATCAACGTCATGCCCTTGGCGCGCAGGTCGAGCGTGGTGGTGATGAAGTTCAGAGCACCCATCAGCGAGGCAATGCAGAAAATCGCGATGCTGGTAATCCAAAGGTCGGCGCCGAGTTGTTCGCCTGGTCCTGTGTTACTCAAGGCGCTCAGCGGCGGATATCCCGTCCAGCCATGCAATGGCGCGCCGCCCGTGACAAAGAAGGCACAGATGATAACCACGAAGCCGACAAACGTAGTCCAGAACGAAAGCATGTTCAGGACAGGGAACGCCATGTCCGGTGCGCCGATCTGGATTGGCAGAAAGTAGTTGCCGAAGCCTCCCTGCGGCGCCGTCGTCAGCACGAAAAACACCATGATGGTGCCGTGCATCGTAAGCAGGCTGAGATAGGTCTCGGGCTTAATCTCGCCAACCAGCGGCAGTGCGGCGTTCGGCCAGATCATGTGTATTCGCATCAGGAGCGAAAGGAACATGCCGACGAACACCGCCGTGAGAGCGAGGAAAAAATACTGGATGCCGATGACTTTGTGATCGAGACTGAAAATATATTTCCGGATAAATCCCTGAGGGGCTGCGTGACCGTGTGCGTCCTGGGCGACCATTTTATTGTTTCTCCGCCTCCCGTGCGGCCAGCCACTTGTCGAAGTCTTCCTGGCTGACGACGTGAACCATACCGTGCATCTTGTAATGTCCGAGACCGCAGAGTTCGGCACAGGCGATTTCGTATTCGCCGATCTCCGTCGGTTTGAAATGCATGTGGATATTGAGGCCAGGAACCGCGTCCTGTTTGAAACGGAGGTTGGGAACGAAGAAGCTGTGAATCACATCGACCGAGCGCAGGCTGAGGTCGATCTCGCGATTCACGGGCAGAAACATCGTTCCCGTCACCACGTCGTCCTTTGCAGACGCATCGTTGCTGTCGAGACCGACGGCCGCTTCGCCGCCAGCGGACGGATCCATCAGCTTGACGCTGGTCTTGGCGTAAGTGCCGTCCGGGCCCGGATAGCGGAAGTACCATGCGAACTGCATGCCGGTCACCTCGACGGCGACGGCGTTGGCCTCGGGAGGATCAAAGCGCTGGCTCGCCCACACACTGCTGCCCATCAGGTTCAAGCCGACAAACAAGATGGTCGTCA
>Ga0335070_10002295_pt1 | contig 22294 bp, 19 predicted proteins | sample Lox_Sample_13_FD_206722 | JGI IMG/M metagenome (GOLD analysis project Ga0335070, IMG submission 206722) | Soil microbial communities from Loxahatchee National Wildlife Refuge, Florida, United States - Lox_Sample_1.3 | ecosystem: Environmental > Terrestrial > Soil > Wetlands | place: USA...
CGCCCGAGCATTCCCGTCGGGCCCGGCGACCGATACCGGGGTCCACTGTCACGCATGATCTGTGATTTCTGCAACGGCCGCCTCAAGGCCTTCCTCGACGGAAACCTGAACCTCATTGACGTGCGCGACGTCGCGGCGGGGATCTGGGCTGCCGCCCAGCGTGGCGAGGTCGGTCGTTGCTATCTGTTGGTCAACGAGAACTGGCGCATCCCCGATCTGTTGCGTTACCTATCCGGGCTTGTCGGTCGCCCCACACCGCGATGGCGTGTTCCATACCCCCTCGCTCTTCTGTTTGCCCGTCTAGAAGAGTGGTTCTGTGCGTACGTCGCCGCAGGAAGTCAACCACTTGCCACCGTGACCGGAGTGAAACTCACGCGACGCTCGTTTTGTTTCGACGGAACGCGGTCCGCGACCGACCTTGGATGGCAACCCGCGCGTGATTGCCGTGAAGCCATTCTGGAAGCCGTCAACTGGTTTCGTGCGTCGGGTTACATCGATTTGAGCAACCCCGCCGCGCGTCTGAAGTCGGGAGCGTAGAGGCATCACCCCGTCGACACCGGCCTCGGCGACACGGCCATTGCGTGAGCCCGGCTCATTACTCCTGAGTCTGAAGGTTTCTCCAGACCAGGGAGGCGAGCTATAGCTCGAATGTATAATCGTTGCAAGCATCATTTCGGCAACAGCCCGTGTAGGCCCGAATTTCGTGCTCTGGGTTTTACAAATTTCAACACCGCCGGTAGAAAAATCAGCGTTGTGATCATCAGGGAGGCGATGCAGATGGTGAGAAGCTTTCCCATGCTGGCCATGCCCCGATGGGGGGAGAAGGAGAGGGTACTGAAGCTTAGGATGGTGGTCAGGGTGCTAAAAAAGAGAGCCCTTGCCGTGCTCGTTTCCAGCATATTGCCGCTCGGTGGCGGGTCGGTCCTGAAACGGTGGATCAAATAGATACCTTCCACGCCGCTGCCGAGAAGAAGGGGGATCACGATGACGTTCGCAAAATTGAATGGAATATCCATAATAGCGGATGCTGCGCACGTGATCAGCAACGAAAGGGCAAGGGGCAAAAGGACGAGGCCGGTATCCGAGATACTTTTGAGCTCGATTAGCATGAAAAGAGTGATCGCCAAAAGCGCATACAGGGTTGCCAGAAGAAAGGAACGGACGACTGCATTTCCCGCTTCACGAATCGTTACAGGCGTATCCGTTGAATTTGGGGCCACGGCGCTCACCGCTTGAACAAAGCTTTTCAGGGAGTCCGGCTCCAAGATATTTTTTCGGGGAAAGACCTCCACACGATAGCGTCCATCGGATGTCACATACCGGGAACGTAACTCTCGGGGCAAATCCGATTCCTTCACAGGAGATGCCTGAAGAGAGGTATTGAGCTCGTGGAAGAGGTTAGGCAAGTAAGAAAGAAAATTCTGCTCAAGCTGATCCAATGCTCCTTTGCCATTTTCCGGATCAGCAAGGGTTTTCTTGAATCGCTCCAAAGAGTGAAGGAGGCTCCTGACAGGGGTGGTATAAGCGTCATCCCTTTCCTGGGCCGTAGAGAGGGCTTTCTTGAGGGAGGATTCCAAATTTTTTAAAGAAGCGACTTTCTCTTCGTAACTCAACTTTTCAGGTTTCAATGTTTCCAGCCCCGGCGGCATGAGAAGGACAATGTCGGAGAGGATCGCCAGTTTGCTGCGTTGATCTTCAGGAACAAAGCTGGTAAATGTGATGGCCTCCTGAACTTCGTTAAGACCCTTCAACCTGCCTGCCATCTCTTTAGCCTCTTTGGAATTTCTTGCAAGTATAGAGATGGTCCACGGACAGGTCATTTCATTTTTGAAAAGTTCCCGAATCGTCAAAACCGCATCGCAATGCGGGTCGTAGAGGTTGAGGGGATTGTAGTCGAAATAAAGCTTCGGCAAGAAGAAGGCAGCCCCTATTCCAATCGCAATCATGCCGACTACAACCGTTTTAGCGTGTTTGTAAGGCACCTGGTAAAGGGGTCTTCGGGGAACCAATTCTTTCGTGCCTATTTTCTTAAAGGGAAGTAGAGTGAGGAGTGCAGGAAGTACGGTAATGGTGAAGAAGAGGTTGATGAGCATTCCTGTCCCGGCGATGAGACCCAGTTCTGAAACCCCGGTATAAGGGGTCGGCAAAAAGGAGTAAAAACCGATGGCCGCGGCTCCGGTACAAACCAGAAGACTGATGCCCAATCCCTTTGCCGTTCCGACGATCGCGTCGTGATGTCCGAGACCCGAAACAATCAGTTCGCGGTACCGGATGCAGTATTGAATACCGTAATCAATGCTAAGGCCTATGAAAAGCACCCCGAAGGCTACAGAAATGAGATTGAGACGGCCGACGAAGAAAATAGCAAATGCGAGGGTCCAAATAAAACCCATGAGAAGGGTGATCAGGCTGGCGAGTACAAGCCTGCCAGAGCCCAGGCCGATCATAATGGCGACTGCTACCAGGAGGAAGGAGATGAGAGTGGCTAATCCCATTCCTTTGTTTAGCGTGCGCAGATTCTCGTAGTTGAGAACAACGTCCCCGGTCAGTCGGATCTTTACCCCCCTGGCCTCATGAAGACCCAACTCATCCCGTATACGGTAAATGGCCTCAATGCTAGCCCCCCCTCCCGAAACCGCAGCATGGTCGAGAACAGGGTCAAGGATAATAAACTGACGACTTGCATCCGCCGCCACCGCGTCCCCTAAAATGAGTTTCTGCCATGAAAGCGGTCTTGGCAGGTTCGCAGCTGAACTTTCAATCGTTTGGGCCAAACGGTCCAAGAAGGGTACGAGCTTCGTCTTCTGCTCGATATCGTCCTCTTGGTTCACAATTTTATCGATGACGGAGAAGAGACCGCGGAGGGTTAAATCCCTTGAAATGAGGCCAAGCAAAGGCTGGGCGCTTGCCAGTTTTTCGGAAAGCGCTTCAAGGTCCTTTACGCTCAGATAGAGAAGACCATTTCTCTCAAAGAAATCCCCGGTTCCTGGCGCATAAACCTCCTTGAATAATCCTGTCTCCTTCTTCAGGCGTTCGGTCAGTTTATCCCGATAAAGGCGGGCGGCCTCAGGGGTGTCGGCATCGATGACGACCACAATGGTCTCCTTGAATTGCGGAAAGGCCTTTTGGAACTCTTTCTCCAACTTGCGATAGGGAAGTTTGTCGGAGATCATATCCGTCAATTCAGTATCAATCCGAAAATTATTCGCGGTGTAAACCAGCACGCCAACGGTTGCAAGGAGGGAGAGGAGAAGGACAAGCAAAGAATGATGACCGACAAAATCGGTCCACCGTTCAAGCAGATGCGTTGAAAATGTTCGAGCCCGCGTCATTTAAGAGTTCCGAAGAATCAATTTGATCTGAGACGTTAAGGGAAATCAATCACCGAGCATATTGGACGATCTTCTCATTGAGTTTGGCAATTAAGGCTTCAAGGCTTTTATTCTTAAGAAAATTGGAATAATCGGCCCGCTTCAGGGCGAGATCGCTCACACCCTCGGCGATGACGTTGATCACCCGCCATTCGCCGTTGGCGCGGTGCAAGAGATAATCTAATTCAACCTTTCCTCCATCGGACTTGATGAGTTGGGTCTGGACCTGAATGCGGCCACCACTCACCTCTTTCTCTGAGATTACTTTGAAGCGCTCCCCTGAATAACTCTTGAAGTTTGCAGCATACGTGGCAATACTCAGCTGGGTGAAGGCCTCAACAAATCTTGATCGCTGCTCGCTGTTGAAAGTCTCCCAATATTTGCCTAACACGGTTCTTGAGACGAAGGGCATGTCAAAACTTGAATTAATCACCGGTGCAAGCTGGTCGTATCGACCTTGGTAACCGATTTTATCGCCATCCTTCATTACAGCTAAGAGAGTCGAGTGAAGTTTTTCAACGACCAGAGTTGCCTCATGATCTCCGGCTGAAGCCATTGGCATTGCCACGGGCAACATAAAAAAAAGAATCAACATTGAGAAACCGATAATATGAATATCCAACTTTCTCACGGTCATGGTAACCAGCACCTCTCTCGTGTCAGTCTTAAGGCCTATTTCTGGGCGAATCTCTAAGAATTCATTCCAGTTGCTGAAAAAGTGAAAAGTTTAAATTATTACATATAATAATAAATGAAGAAGATCAAGGCAGGAACGAAGAACATCCAAAACTTCCGCGTATCATTTTTAGCTTGCAATGCCATAAAACGCATGGTACCTTTTTGAAAAGATCAGTTCAAGAAATCCAATTTAAGCCAAATGCCAAAATGACAGAGAGAGTTGGAACGGCCTATCTGGCAGAAACTTTGTTTGAAGAAAAGCTTATGCAGGCTATTGTCAAGGCCCGCGATGCATTGCTCTCTCTTCAACATCCCAAAGGTTATTGGTGCTTTGAACTCGAAGCCGACTGTACCGTTCCCGCTGAATATATTCTGCTCATGCATTATATGGGAGAAGTCGACGAAGTCCTTCAGACCAAAATCGCTCACTACCTCCGCAAGCATCAGAGCGATCACGGAGGTTGGCCGCTTTTTTATGGGGGTAAATTCGACTTGAGCTGTTCGGTAAAGGTTTACTACGCCTTGAAATTGGCTGGGGACAGCACGAATGCACCGCACATGGTGAAAGCCTGCGAAGCGATCTTAGCGCATGGCGGTGCGGCACGATCGAATGTATTTACCCGTATGACCCTTGCACTTTTTGGTCAAATTCCCTGGCATGGTATTCCTTTCACACCGGTTGAGATTATTCTCTTTCCCCGGTGGTTCTTGTTTCATATCAGTAAAGTCTCCTACTGGTCCCGAACGGTCATGATTCCCCTATCCATCTTGTGCAGCCTGAAACCAAAAGCAAAAAATCCACGTCAGGTCGACATCCGCGAACTCTTTGTCACCCCTCCGGAGCAGGAGAGAAATTACTTTCCCGTTCGCTCCGGTCTGAACTACGCCTTCTTGCAGTTTGATCGACTGGGTCGTTTCTTGGAGCCTTTCATCCCCCGCGGGATTCGTCAGCGCGCCTTGAAAGAGGCGGAGCGTTGGTTTGTTGAACGGCTCAATGGCACGGACGGCCTGGGCGGCATCTTCCCGGCGATGGTGAATGCCCACGAGGCTCTGGATTGTCTGGGCTACTCTGCGGAACATCCATACCGGGTGAATACCAAAGAAGCGTTGAAGACTCTGCTCGTCACTAAAGATGATCTCGCTTACTGTCAGCCTTGCGTCTCTCCTGTCTGGGATAGTGCCCTCTCCTGCCTGGCTCTTCAGGAAGAGGCCAGTGACGCGTCGAGGGAACATGTCCTGCGTGCCCTGGACTGGCTCAAAGACCAGCAATTGACGGAGGAACAGGGTGATTGGCGGGAGAAGCATCCGGAGCTCAAGGGAGGCGGCTGGGCTTTTCAATTCGGCAATTCGCACTATCCGGATCTCGACGATACGGCAGTCGTCGCCCTGGCCATGTATCAGGCGAATCATGAACGCTATGTTGAATCGGTTCAGCGAGCGGCCGATTGGATTTGTGGCATGCAGTCGAAGAACGGCGGGTTCGCTGCTTATGATTCGGATAATACTCATTATTATCTCAACGAGATTCCCTTTGCTGATCACGGAGCCCTTCTCGATCCTCCGACAAGCGATGTCAGTGCGCGCTGTGCAAATATTTTGATCCGATTGGGGCGCCGATCAAATGAAGTCGGAGCTTGCCTCGAATATCTGAAAGAGGAACAAGAGGAGGATGGTTCCTGGTTTGGGCGCTGGGGAACCAACTACATTTACGGCACCTGGTCCGTACTGGCCGCCTTCGAGAAAGTGAACGATCCTGCCTATTGGTCAAGCATTGAGCGTGCAGCAAAATGGTTGAAGAGTATACAGAGGGAGGATGGGGGATGGGGTGAAGATTGCGATACTTACTTCCTTCCAGAAAGGGCAGGAAAGGGGTATTCCAGCACTTCCTTCCAGACCGCCTGGGCCATTCTTGGTCTGGTTTCAGCAGGAGAGGTCGATTCGCCCGGGGTCCGCAAAGGGGTTGAATTTTTGATGCGCACGCAGCAGACCGATGGCTTGTGGGAAGATGAATGGTTTACCGCGCCGGGTTTCCCCCGGGTTTTCTACTTGAAGTACCATGGTTACGCCAAATACTTTCCTTTATGGGCCCTGGCGCGTTATCGCAACCTGCGGAGCAAGAAGTCGGTTTGAGTCATTTGGGCATCATCGTTGGAGTTCCCTTCGAAGCCCGGAGTTTGGCGAAGTATCCCACTATGAATGATGAACTGGTTCGCCTTCGCGAAGGGGTGACGCTGGGTGTTTCGGGTGTTGGCCCGAGGCGCGCCAGCCGGACCTCCAGAAGGCTTTTGGAAAAAGGGGCGACCGCCCTTCTGAGCTGGGGAAGCGCTGGAGGGCTTTCCCCAAAACTCTCCCCCGGCAGCCTGATCCTTCCTAAAATCATCATTGCCTCCGATCGATCTGTTTATCACGCCGACCCGTCTTGGCATAAAGATTTGTGCGGCCGACTGGAAGGGCAGGTTGAGTTCTACACGGGCTCGCTGGCCGAGAGCGCAGCCGTTCTACGTACTCCTGGAGAAAAAGCGATCTTGTTTCAGCAAACAGGTGCGATTGGAGTGGATATGGAAAGCGCGGCGGTGGCGGCTGCGGCTCAGGAGGCAGGGGTTCCATTCATGGCGGTGAGGGTCGTTGCTGATTCGACGGACCTCACGCTTCCCCGCTGTGCTCTTAATGCCTACGATGAATTTGGCCGATTGAACTTCTTAAAACTGATTCGGGGAGTCGCCGAGCGTCCGAAAGAACTTCTTCCCCTCATTCGTCTTGGTCGAGATTACCGGGCCGCTCAAAGGACCCTGGCGCTTGTGGCTCGTTTGATAGAGAGTGACCTGCTTCTTCCACAGGCGGAATGGAGGGAGCGGCAATGAAGACCTTGATCACCGGAGCTACTGGATTTATAGGGTCGGCGGTCTTGCGTCAACTGATTGCCGCCGGCCATGACGTCCGAGTTCTGATCCGGCCGAAGAGTGATCGCCGCAACATCACCGGTTTACCCGTGGAAATTGTGTACGGAGATCTCACCGATCGAAAATCACTCGATCACGGGATGAAGGGCTGTTCGATGCTGTTTCATGTGGCCGCGGACTATCGTTTGTGGGTTCGCAAGGCAGACGAGATGTACAAGGCCAACGTCATCGGCACACGCAATATCATGCACGCTGCGTTGAATGCTGGAATCGAACGTGTTGTGTATACGAGCAGTGTGGGGACCCTTGGGTTCACCCGGGAGGGAAGTCCGACGAATGAGGAGACGCCAGTCTCGCTCCAGGATATGATCGGTCATTACAAACGCTCCAAGTTCATGGCGGAACAAGAAGTGAAGCGCCTCGCCGATGAACAGGACCTTCCGGTTGTAATTGTCAATCCTTCGACCCCGGTCGGTCCTCGGGACATCAGGCCGACACCCACTGGCCGGATCATTGTTGATGCAGCGTCTGGCCATATGCCTGCCTATGTCGACACGGGCCTGAATCTCGTCCACGTGGATGATGTGGCGGTCGGTCATCTCCTGGCCTTGGAACATGGCAAAAAGGGTGACCGATACATTTTGGGAGCCCGTGACATGACGCTCAAAGAGATTTTCTGCGCCGTCGCTGCCTTCACCGGCCAGACCCCCCCGAAGATCTGTTTGCCCCATCCTCTTGTGTTTCCGATCGCATATGTGTCGGAAGTCTGGGCAAGCCTGGTGACAGGGAGAGAGCCGCGCGTCACACTCAATGGTGTCCGATTGTCAAGAAAGAAGATGTTTTTCTCGATAGAAAAGGCGAGACGCTTCTTAGGCTTCAATCCCCGGCCTGTTGAGCAGGCCATCCGGGACGCAGTGGCCTGGTTTCAGGAGAATGGGTATATCCGTTAACACCTCACGGCTTCGAAGCAACTTATTTTCTTTGAGGCAGTTTGTCTAAGGCAAAACCACAGAAACCGCAGCGGGCGTTACAGGTATTATTGATAGCGAACTGACAGAACCCCGGCCCTCCTTGCTCGAACAGAAGGCGCAAGGTACTTCGCAGATTTTGAATCAAAAAGTTTTCTGTCCTCTCTTTATTTCTTAATCCTGCTCTGTCGGTATTGGTGATAGGCTTCCCTCAACGCAATGTAAGGATCGAGCGCAGCTTTTTTCAATTCCTCATATTCACCGAGTGATAGAGAGGCTTCGTTGATCTTATCGAACACCCATCCTCCTGTATTCCCATACCCAAAACCCGCAACATAGAAGGCCAGATAGGTGCGGGGGTCGAAGGCAGCGTCTACGGCAATGCCCAAGCCATCCCGCAAGCTCGATGGGCCGAGGATGGGCAAATCGATGTAAAAAACCGGTCCCATTCCCCAGATGCCGAGGGTCTGACCAAAATCTCTTTCCTGTTTTTCCAGGTTAAATCCGGTCTTGGCTGAATCGAAAAATCCTGCAAACCCAACCGCCGTGTTCAGGAAGAACCGGGCTGTTTCAATGCCGGCGCACTTCACGTCCGCCTGCAGTAGGCAATTGGCCAGACGCACCGGAGTGGTCACATTGGAAAAAAAGTTACGTATGCATACTCGGACCACTTCGGGAGCCACGGCTTTATATCCCGAGGCGATTGGCTTGAGAACCCAGAAATAAAGTTTGTCATTGAAGACGAAGAAGGCGCGATTCACCGGCTCAATGGGGTCGGGAATCGTTCCGACCTCTTCCTCGGCTTCGACGGGTGCTGGTGGGATATTGGCAATGGCGACCTGGGTCGGTCCCTCGTCGGAACGGACTGGCGTAGCTGATTCCGGATGAGGTGAGATCAACGAATCCGCAATCATGACAGAATCGATCGATTCTACTTCCCCTTCAACCAAAGCGGGTTCTTCGGAAGAGGAAGTGGGGATGACCACCACCTCCGGGGAAGAGGATGCCATGCACGGATAGGGAAAGGTGATGAGACAGAGGATGAAAAGAAAATAGATCCAGCCGATGATTTTCATAAGTGTCCCCCAACATGAAGATACGATTCTTTTCTCTTTGACCGATAGGAACCGAAGTCTTATTTCAATTCGACCTTTTCTCTCAATCTCTTGATCAGATTTTCGTAAGAAGACTGGGAGATAATGCTGTTAAATTGCGTACGATAATTGTTGACCAGACTGGCGCCCATAATCGAGACATCGTAGACGAGCCATTTGTTCCCTTCTTTCTTGAGCCGGTACTCCACAGAGATGTCCTTATTCTTTTTCGTGACGATTTTGACTTTCACCGAAGCATAATCGCCTTCTTTGGATTCCCCCTCGTAGAGGACCTTCTCTCCGGAATAGTCCTCCACTTTTTTCATGTAGGTTCGTTCCAGCAAGTCCGAAAAGAGAGGGAGGAACTCCTTCCTCTCCTCGGGTGTTCTCTTCGCCCAATGGGTCGCAAGGGATCGCCGGGACATCTCCTCCCAATCAAATCGCTCGTCTACGGCCTGACGAATGAGTTTCTCCCTCTCAGCGGTCTTCGAGGGAGGTTTTAACGCCGGATCGGTCACAGTGGCGAGAATCTTGTCCGTCGTCTGTTTAATCGCCTCCGTTGGCTCTTCGGCGAACACCGGAACGGCAATTGATAAAATGAAAAGCAGAGAGAGGATGGTCCGAATAAAAAAGGTCCGGCTCATGAAAACCTCCTTTCAAAGTTTTCCGAAAATGAACTTGGAAATCAATTCTTCCATATCGAGGGCAGCCTGAGTCTCCCGAATTCGACCTCCTGGTTGAATGATCTTCTCTGACCCGCCCGGCGTAATCTCGATATACTTTTCACCGATCAGGCCTTTGGTCTTGACGGAAACAATGGCGTCCTCCTGGACTTTTAAACCATTGGGCAAATTCAAGACTACCTTGGCCTGATAATTGTCCAACGCAATGCTTTTTACGCGTCCCACATTCACACCCGCAATCTCGATAGAAGACCCAACCTTCAGTCCTCCCACATTGGGAAAGATCCCGTAGATTTCATATCCTCTTTCTCCCACAATTTCCATTTTGCCGAGCTTGACCGAAAGGTAGCCCAGGCAGACAATTCCTGCAATGATAAACAATCCAACCGCCAGTTCAAGATCGAACTTTTTCATCATCCCCCCTATCTTCATGGTCGCTGAGCATCTTCATTCTTTACGATCGAGCTGCTCCTCCTGGCGGAAGTTCCTCAGGGGAAGCGCTTCCGTAACGAACTGCTGAACCACAGGGTCTCTTGATGCCATGATCTCCTCCGGTGTTCCCACGAACAAAATCACTCCTTCGTGCAGCATCGCAACTTTTTGAACCGTTTGAAATACCCTCAATAATTCATGGCTGACGATGATTCCTGTAAATCTGAGGTCTTTATGGATCGATTTGACGAGGTCGAGGATGGTGTGCGCGATGACCGGGTCCAGCCCTGTGGTGGGTTCGTCAAAGAGCATGATCTCCGGGTTTCTCACCAGGGACCTGGCCAGTGCGGTTCGCTTGATCATCCCTCCGCTGATCTGTGCCGGATACTTGTCCTCCGCTCCTCTCAAGCCGACCTGCTCCAAAGCGGTGATCACCTTTTCCCTAATTTCCTCTTCGCCTAAATGGGTCTTTTCCCTCAAAGGAAAGGCGACATTGTCAAAAACGGTTAAGGAGGAGAAGAGTGCCCCACTTTGGAAGAGAAAACCCAAACGATTTCTCAGCTCTGCAAGCTCATCACCTCGCAGGCTGTAGACATCTTTCCCGTAAATATAAACGTGTCCTCGATCGGGTCTCATCAATCCCGCCACATGTTTCAAAATAACCGTTTTGCCGTGACCGCTCCCTCCAATCAGACCGACAATCTCTCCCCTCTTCACCTGAAGAGAGGCTCCCTTAAGCACTTCGACGTCTTCAAAAGACTTATAAAGATTCTCCAATTCGATCATACGATCCTCAAAACAACGTAGAGGTCAGAACATAGTCCCAGAAGAGAATCAATACCGACGAGAGGACGACGGCCTGGGTGGTCGCCTTGCTGACGCCCTCAGCACCGAATCCGACATAGTACCCCTTGTAACAGGAAACCCAGGAGATCAGCATTCCAAAGCTAAGAGATTTATAGATTCCCTCCATGATGTCCCGCATGCGGACATAATTAGCCATTTCTCCGAAATAGGTCCCCTGGCCGATACCAAGAAGCTTCACGCCGACGACATAGCCTCCGAATATGCCGACGACATCGAAAATAGCTGTAAGCAGCGGCATGGCCAAAATGCCTGCCAGAAATCTTGGAACGACGAGGTACCGAAATGGATTGACCCCCATCAGCTCGATCGCATCGATCTGCTCGGTGATTCGCATGATTCCTATTTCAGCGGTCATGGCAGAGCCGGCCCTCCCCGTAGCCATTAAGGCAGATAGGACAGGTCCGAGCTCTTTGATAAGGGAAAGGGCAACCATCGGTCCCAAAAGCGCAGCCGAACCGAATCGATTCAGCGTATAAAACCCCTGAAGGCCCAAAACCATCCCCGTGAAGGCTCCCGTTAGGAAAATGACGAGAACGGATTGAAATCCGATAAATTGAATCTGCCTGAGAAGTTGTGAATATTTCCAGGGAGGGGTGGCCGAGAAGAGAAATGTTTTGGCGAGAAAAAGACCCATGCGTCCTGTTCTCCTCAGGGTCCTCAGTGATAGGGCACCCAGCTTTTTGACAAACATAGTTACGGATTGTATCAGACTTTTTTCATAATGTCACAAATTTTAAATAATTCATTTTCGGACGGATTCCAACGGAATGTCTTTCGAGAAATCTCGCCGCATGTCGGTCGCTAGAATACAGGGTCTTTTATTCTAAAATACAGACTTGACCTTATTTACTCCGAAAATCTCCTGAAGAACAATAGTAAGAGGAATGAGACCATGAAGTTGATGATTGGCATCTTACTTATAACGGTGGTGATATTCGTTTTCTCAATTGCTTATGCTGCTGTCTTGACGATCTTGACCTTGTTGTTTACGATCCGACAAAAGTCAACCCTACGGCTCCCGGTTTAACGCCGGGGTTCGGCTCAGCCTGCCTGCCCCGCCCGCGGTCTGTTAATAGTGCGGGACCGCCTGCCTGCCGGTAGGCAGGGAGCCGGTAGGCAGGGGTTGATACGGAGTGGCGCCTTTAACCCGATCTAAGAATCGGGGTTTCCCTTGAGCCGGGGCCTTCGATCGAACTCAGAGCCTTGAGCCTGTCGAAAGGCTCAGGGCCGAGGGCGTGCAGTCGAACGTATCAACTTCCGGATGTCTTTTAAGAAACTCCTCATCAAGTAGAGATGGTCGTCCAAATGGTGTCGAGTTCCACAGCCGCAGCGAAACAGGAGAATCTTTTTTTCTTCAGCACCGATAACAAGTGTAAGTCCGAAGGAGAGGGAAAGACTAGGACGCGGGAGGTAAATCAATGGCTGACGAAAAGATGGTCGAAAAATTGACCAAATTAGCTACCTTGATTCGTTACTATATCCTCATCATGACGACTGAAGCTGGTTCAGGCCATCCCACTTCTTCGCTCTCCGCCACGGAATTAATGGCCTGCCTCCTTTTCGGTGGACTTTTTAGATTCGACGTGGACCATCCCGGGGCTCCTAATAATGACCGGTTGATATTTTCTAAGGGCCATGCCTCTCCGCTTTTCTATGCGCTATGGGCTGCTGCTGGGGAGCTGACGGAAAAGGACCTCTTGACTTATCGGAAATTCGGTAGTCCGCTGGAGGGGCATCCCACCGTTGCTTTTCCGTTTACGGAGGCTGCAACCGGGTCTCTAGGCCAGGGCCTCTCTATCGGTGTTGGAATGGCATTGAATGCCAGATACCTCGATCAGCTTCCTTACAGGACGTACGTTCTCCTGGGAGACAGCGAGATGGCTGAAGGGTCGCAGTGGGAAGCGATGGAAATTGCGGCTTACTACAAGCTGGATAATTTGCTCGGGATTCTGGATGTCAATCGATTGGGCCAGCGCGGGCAGACCATGTATGGATGGGATCTCGATGCCTACGAGAAGAGGATCTCATCTTTCGGATGGAAAACGATACTCCTCGACGGTCATTCCATTCCCGAAATTCTTGCCGCTTATGAGGAAGCCCTTCATTGGACCGGCCAACCGGTGATGCTGATTGCAAGAACGATCAAAGGGAAAGGAGTCTCATTCATCGAAAATAAGGACGGCTGGCATGGAAAAGCACTGAACAGAGAGGAGTGCGATCGAGCCCTCAAGGAGTTAGGAGACGTCGACCAATCTGTTGGGGGAGAGATATCCCTGCCCGAGGATCTGAAGCCGAAAGAACCCCCTTCCAAAGGCATACCCAAAAAGATTGATTATCCGGCGGATAAACCTATTCCGACCCGAAAAGCTTATGGGAACGCGTTGGCAAGAATTTTTCCCCAATTTCCTCATCTGGTGAGCTTGGACGGCGAGGTCAGCAATTCCACCTATGCGGAAATATTCAAAGAGGCCTACCCGGACCGCTTTTTTGAAATGTATATTGCCGAGCAGAATATGGTGGGGGCGGCGCTCGGTCTATCGCGCCGCGGCAAAATTCCTTTCGTCTCTACCTTCGCAGCATTTTTCACCCGTGCCTTCGATCAAATCCGAATGGCCCAATACTCAGATCCCAATATCAAGTTTGTCGGATCCCATGCCGGAGTTTCCATCGGGGAAGATGGACCTTCCCAGATGGGGCTCGAAGACCTTGCGATCTTCCGAGCGATTCTGGATAGTATTGTCTTATATCCTTCCGATGCGGTATCCACTGAGAAATTGGTCGAGGAAGCTGCAAAACATCATGGCATCGTTTACATTCGGACGACCAGAAAAGAGACGCCCATCCTTTATCGTCCGGACGAATCATTTAAGGTCGGCGGGAGCAAAATCTTAAGAAAAAGCGAGAGGGATGTTGCCACAGTGATTGGAGCAGGGGTGACCCTTCACGAGGCCCTTGCCGCTTATGAGGCCTTAAAGAAAGAAGGAATCCTCATCCGCATCATCGACCTTTACAGCATCAAACCGGTGGACGAATCGGCCCTTCGTGACGCTGCAAGTGCTACCCGGTCGATCGTCACTGTCGAAGATCATTATGCTGAAGGAGGAATCGGAGAAGCCGTGAAAAGTGCTCTGGCCACCTCCCCGATTCCGATCTATATGTTATCGGTGAGAAAGAAACCGAAAAGCGGCAAACCACAGGAACTGCTCGACTATGAGGGGATCTCCCGAGATGCCATTGTTAAGAAGGTGAAGGAGCTCCTCTGAGATTAAGAGACTCCATCTTCTGCCAAACGCTCGAAGATTAGAAATCATACTCGAAAGGAACACGAATGATGGTGAAACGCCCGACCGCCCTTTTCCTCGATGTGGGGGGCGTTCTCCTCACCAATGGGTGGGACCGCTCCATGCGCAAGCGTGCCGCAGAGGCGTTTGGTCTCGATGGGAATGAAATGGATGATCGTCACCATCTGACGTTCGACACCTATGAACTCGGGAAGTTGACTCTTGATGAGTACCTGGATCGGATGGTCTTTTATAAGGAACGCCGTTTCTCAAGAGAGGAGTTCAAGGAATTTATGTTCGCCCAATCCAGGCCTTTTCCGCAGATGCTCGACCTGATTCGCGGTCTCAAAAAGGCCTATGATCTCAAGATAGCGGTCGTCAGCAACGAAGGCCGGGAGCTCACGACCTACCGTATCCAAAAGTTTGGGCTCTCGGAGTTTGTGGACTTTTTTATTGCTTCGTCTTTTGTTCACTTTCGCAAGCCTGATGCGGATATCTACCGAATGGCTCTTGACGTGGCCCAGGTTCCGTTCGACCAAGTTGTTTATATAGAGGATCGGCTCATGTTCGTCGAAGTCGCGCAAGGTCTGGGGATCCGGGCTGTTCATCATATTGGCTTTGAGTCAACACGGGCAAGCCTCGAATCATTCGGACTCGTCCTGGCAGACGGAGAGGGATAACCCGGGCCAAATCGCGAGGCACCCGGAAAATGTGAAGAAATTGGGTTCCTCTGTTTTCGGAAGGACGGCCGGGTTTCTGAAGTCTTAGAATGCGCACGTTTGGGTGGCGGGTAAACGTCCATGCTTGCAAAGCCGAGTGACAGTAAATCCTTGCGACGTTCTGCCCATAGTTTAAGAGGTGGCGCTCTAAGACTTCTCCACCCGACCATCCTTCCTCTTAGGCCGTAAATTGAGGAGACTGAAATGGCAGTTCCCCATTCGGACGCTTTTGTTTTCTTCGGCGCCACCGGCGACCTGGCGTACAAGAAGATCTTTCCGGCACTTCAGGCGATGATTCGGCGTGGACATTTTGATATGCCGATCATCGGAGTGGCAAGGCGCGAGTGGAATTCTGATCAGCTCCGAGCCCGAGCTCGGGAAAGTATTGAAAAGCACGGTGGTGCGGATCCAGATGCCTTCGCAAAGCTTTCTGCACGGCTCCAGTACGTCTCCGGCGATTACCGCAGCGAGGAGACATATGACCGGCTCCGCCAGGCTCTTGGCCACGCGGAGCGGCCGCTGTACTACCTCGCCATCCCGCCGAGTGAGTTTGAAACAGTGGCACAGGCGTTGGTGAAGTCAGGGTGTGCAAAGGACGTCCGTGTGATTATTGAAAAACCCTTTGGCCGCGATCTCGCCTCTGCCCAGGAGCTCAACCAGATACTTCAACAGTGTTTTCCAGAGTCGGCCATCTTCCGGATCGATCATTACCTCGGTAAAGAGCCGGTACAGAATCTGCTCTACTTCCGCTTTGCTAACTCCTTTCTCGAGCCAATCTGGAATCGCAACTTTGTTGAGAGGGTGGAGATTACAATGTGTGAGAGTTTTGGCGTAGAGGGCCGTGGCCGCCTTTATGAAGAGGTGGGGGCGATTCGCGATGTGGTTCAGAACCACATGCTCCAGGTCATGGTGCTTCTTGCCATGGACCCTCCTACGGGGAGCGACCCGGAAACGATGCGGGATGAAAAGATAAGGATCTTTAGAACCATGCGGCCTCTTTCCCCTGAGGACGTTGTGAGGGGTCAGTACCGGGGCTACCGCGCCGAGAGGGGAGTGGCCCCGAATTCAGAGGTTGAGACCTTCGCAGCGGTAAGGCTCCATATCGACTCCTGGCGCTGGGCGGGTGTTCCCTTTTGCATTCGGGCTGGCAAGGAGCTGCCTGTTACGGCTACTGAGGTTCTGGTGGTTCTGAAGCGTCCACCGCAAACTATTTTTGATGAAATCAAACCCGGCCAATCGAACTATATCCACTTCCGTCTTAGTCCCAATGTTTTTATCGCTCTTGGCGCCCGGGCCAAGGTACCCGGAGAATCGATGGTTGGAGAAGAGGCGAAACTACTCGCCTGCCAACACTCTGAAGAAGAGATGCCATCCTATGAGCGTCTCCTCAGCGATGCCGTACGAGGGGATACAACGCTTTTTGCCCGCGAGGATGCTGTCGAAGCCGCATGGCGTGTGGTCGACCCGATCCTGGGAAATGCGACGCCTCTCCATGAATACAAACCGGGCACATGGGGTCCTGCTGAGGCCGATAGGATCATCGGAGGAGAAGTCGGCTGGCACAATCCCTTGCCTGGAGAAGGACTGAGTGACGTGACTCAGGGTTGTGCTTCTGCGACGTGGACACCAGGCGAGCCGGTCAAATGATTTACGTGCATTGCCCGGGAGCGTGAAAGGCACATCTGACCTCCGCCTCATCCTGGAGGAGGCGTCCTCCACGTCTCAATATACAGCATTTCCGTCCTGAAAATGGGGTCTACACCCGATTCAATTCTGTACAGGAATGAGAAACCATAGGCAGAGAACATCGACTGGTCATCCGGAAGTCATCACATAACGATAACGCCAAGTTTCCCACGATTTTTGGAGACGAGAGGGGACAGACCATGAGAGACGTCGTAGCCATCATCCTCGGGGGCGGGCGAGGGACCAGATTGTTTCCCCTCACTCTGGAACGGGCCAAACCTGCTGTCGGGTTTGCCGGCAAATACCGGCTGATTGACATTCCGATCTCTAACTGTATCAACTCCGACATCAGGCGTGTGTTCATCCTCACCCAGTTTCTTTCCACCAGTCTTCATCGGCACATCATGCAAACCTACCAGTTTGGTTGGTTCACAGAAGGGTTTATCGACATCCTGGCTGCGGAACAGACCCCACAGGGTTCGGATTGGTTCCAGGGCACAGCGGATGCGGTCCGGGCCACTCTCAGACACACCACCTACTATAAGTCAGACCAGATGTTGATCCTGTCCGGGGACCATCTCTACCGGATGAACTACGCTGACCTGATCCAATTTCATCGGGAGAACGAGGCCGATATCACGCTCTGCGCCTATCCCGTGACTCGTGAGGACGCCCCTGAGATGGGACTGATCCGAGTGGATGCCTCTGGGACTGTGAAAGAATTTGTGGAAAAACCAAAAGACCCTGAGGTCATCGATCGCTTTCGTGCGCCGGTCGAGCTCTTTGGATTGGAGACCTCCGCTTTTGATTCAGACCGGTTTCTGGCATCGATGGGGATCTATGTCTTTCACTCCGACGTCCTCGTCCAGTGCCTGACCGATTCAGCGCATGCCGATTTCGGCAAGGAGATCATCCCCTGGGCTCTGGGCCGATTTCGTATCCGCGCCTATCCCTTTTCAGGTTATTGGAAGGATGTCGGCACCATCCGTACCTTTTTCGAAGAGAATATTGCTTTGGCCCACAGGGAGGCACCCTTTCAGTTGTACTCGCCGAGATGGCCTATTTATACTCGAGCCCGCCCCTTACCTCCTGCACGCGTCATCGAGTCCGAGATACACGACACGCTGCTTGCCGAAGGCTCTGATATCCTGGGCGCCCGCATCTCGGACTCCGTAGTGGGAACGCGCAGCATCATCTCTCAAGACACATGTCTCAAAGAAGTGGTCATGCTGGGCTCAGACTTCTACGAAGGAGAAGAGCTTTTGTCCGGATGGGAGCCTTCGAACAAAGAAATGCCTCCCCTCGGCATCGGTAAGAATTGCTTCATCGAAAGGGCGATCATCGACAAGAATGTGCGGATCGGTGACGGAGTCATTATCCATTCAAAGTCCGATAGGAAAGATTTTGAGGGAAAAAATCATTGGATCCGGGATGGAATTACCGTCATCCCCAAAGGAACCGTCATCCCTTCCGGGACAGAAATCTGAGGAAGTCGAGCAAGACGCACTAAAACTTTCTCTTAATGGAGGAGCGGTGCAGGGACTTGAGTTGGTAAAGGATCTCGCTGAACTTGAGCGCAAGCTTGCCAATAAGCTCGATGAGGCCCGCCGGGCTGCGGAGCAGAGGATCTCCGGTGCCGAAGAGGAGGCACGACGCATCCTGGCTTCGGCGGAGGCTGAGGTCCGCCAAATGGGAGATGCGTTGAAAACCCGGATAGCTAAAGAGAGCGAGAAGTACGCTAAAGAGGGGCGTGCGCACGGGGAAGCAGAGGCAGAGCGCATCAGGCAGCAGGCCGATTCAAACATCGAAGGGGCCGTGGAATACGTTCTCTCAGAGGTGCTACCTTGATTGAACGGATGGAAAAACTGTTCATCGTAGGTCCCAAGAGACTCGCTCCAGCGATCCTGCTTGACCTGCAACGCGCCGGAGTCGTCCAAATCGATCCGTTGCGTACCGAGGAGATCAGAGAATACCGGCTTAATCACGATGAAGAGACTTTAGTCAGGCGATGGGATGGAGTGGCAGCTTCTGCCGACCATGCCCTCAAGTTGCTCGGACTGGAGCCGGATCGATCCGCAAAGCCGTATGCGGAGGAGCTGGAGGGAGCCGAGGCCGCCGCTTCGGCCCGTGAACGACAGGCGTCCGTTTTAGTGGAAAAGCGGCAGCAACTCCGGGACGAGATTGGGCTGATTAACCAGTACGAGGAGATTATAAGCGTGCTGGCCGAAGCTGCGCAAGGCCTGGACGATAGCCGAAGGCTCGCGGTTCTCCCTTTCTTACTCGAGAGAAGTACAGACCCAATACCGCTGGAGCAGGAACTGGAATCAACACTCGGAGATCGTTTTCTGCTAACGGGAAAGTCGGTTGGGAGCAAAGTAGCCGCGATATTGGTCGTCCTCAGGAAGGACATGGTGACAGCCCGATGGGTCCTCAACCACCAAGGCTTGGCCGAACTCCCGCGCCCCGGGGAATATGCCCGGATGAACCTGAAAACGATGGCCTTCCGGCTTTCGGAACGTTCCCGGCTTGCACCGGGAGAGTTGGCCGCTTCGGAAGAGGAGTTGAGCCGACTGACGAGGGAAGGGGATAGAGGGCTGCAAGGGTTGTGGAACCGAGCAAAGGACGAATCGATGCGCCTTCATACCCTTCAGGAAATGGCCTCGGGCCGATACGGCTTTGCTCTATTCGGGTGGGCACCGGTGAGCCTAAAAAGTAGGGCAGAGGAGGTGGTGGAGAAATTCGACAACCGAACGGTGCACACCTTCGAGTCTGTGGACGAACAGCATGAAGCAGAACGGGTTCCGGTCAAGCTCGAGAACCCCGGCTGGGTCAAACCCTTCGAGCCCTTGGTCACCTTTTTGAACACGCCCCGCTATGATGGCTGGGATCCGACGTGGATCGTTGCCTCATTTCTTCCATTATGGTTTGGGATGGTCGTCGCTGACATCGGCTATGCCATCCTATTCATTGTGCTGTCGTGGTATCTGTCAGGCTATATCCGACGCAATCAAACCTTGAACGTGGATTTCTTCAAGATGCGACTTTCACCTGGAGCCCTGAAACAGGTGGTGACTGTTTTGAAACCAATGATCGGATGGACGGTGATCTGGGGCTTCGTGCACGGGGAATTCTTCGGAAACCTGTTCCAACGGCTTGGCATTTTCGGAACCCGGGAACATGCAGGAGTTATTCCGGTTCTGATTCCGCGCACGGACACGGTTGCCACCGCAAACATGCTGATTCTCGTTTTCATCGGCTTCGGCACTGTACAGGTGCTCTACGGGCTTTATCTAAAGGCGTTGCTGGCGCGCCGACAGGGTGAAGCGAAGCATTTCTGGGAAGGGATCGGCTACTTCTGTGGCGTTTTGGCACTGGTTCTGTTCGCCTATGCCTTCATGACGGGCGATTTTCGATTCGGGCTCGTAATTTCAATGGGTATAGGTGGGGGTATCTTTTTTGCCGGAATGATATTGGCGAGGGCGCCTATGATGCTTGCGGAGCTGCCGACGCAGGCCGGCCACATCTTAAGTTACATCCGTCTCTATGCTGTGGGACTGGCCTCGGCTATTCTTGCGGATTTGGCAACGGGTATCGGTTTTTCTCTTTACCAATGGCTGGGGGTGGCCGGCGCTGTGATCGGAGGGCTGGCCGGGCTATTAATAGGGCTGCTGGTCCACGTGGTGCTTACCCTTCTTCTCACGATGAGCCATGTGTTACAACCCATCCGTTTGATCTGGGTCGAATTTTTCAGCAAGTTTGATTTTTATATGGCCAGGGGGAGACCTTACCGTCCCTTTAAATCGGTCAGCCACTCACGGTGAGAGGTGAGATAGGTGGGTGAATAGATCATGCGTCTGCTTTCAAGGAGGAGAGAGATCATGAAATTGAGGATTCTTTTTATTCTTTGGTTCTTGCTTTTGTGTGCTCCGGCGTTCGCGCAAGAGACCGGACAAGGACGTGAGGCGGCCACCGGTTCAAGCAGAGGCCTTATTGCCATCGCCATGGGCCTGGCCGTTGGACTGGGCGCGCTGGGTACGGCCATTGCGCAGGCACGCATCGGTGCAGCCGGCGTCGGCAGTGTGGCAGAGAAACCTGAGTCGTTTGGGATGGCGCTCATCTTCTTTCTGCTTCCAGAGACCCTGGTGATTTTCGGTATGGTGGTGGCATTCCTCCTTTTCGGAAAGCTGTGATGTCTAAACTTAATGACATCCTACAAGAAGAGGTTTTATCGGAGGTCAACCAGATTCTGGCCGAAGCGGATTCTAGAGCTGAGAAGCTCGTCGCTGAGGCGAAGAGCAAGGCCTCTGAACGAGTCGAGGCCTACCGGAAAAAAGTAGAAGCAGAACTTCAGGCTGCGATACGCGGGATGAAGAGCAGCCGCGAACTCACCCTTTCCATTGCCCGCATCCGGGCGAGGGAGCATGGGATCAATCTCGTGAGAGAAAGGGTTTTGGCTGCCCTCGAGAAAATTCCCACGAAGCAAAACTACGGAGAGATCCTTGAAGCTCTCGCCGAGGAGGCCTTCAAAGCTGTTGAAGCGGCTGAGACAGCAGCGGTGCACCCGGATGACCAGGACAAACTCAGTGCCTGGGCCAAGCAGAAGGGTCTCGAACTAACGACCGACTCCGGGCTTCGCCTCGGTGTGCGAATCACTACCCCGGGAGGAGGGCAGAGTGTGGAGAACAGCCTGCCGAAACGGCTTGAGCGCGGATGGGAGATGCTGCTCTCTGGTCTGGTGCAACGGCTCTGGGGTGAGCCAGAATCATTTTCGATATCGGAGAAATAGGTTTGATTGATGACTTCGGCTATTTGAACGCACGCATCCGGGTCAGGCGCAGTGGGTTGATTCCCGACGGTTTCTTTCGGGAGGCATTGAACCTGAATTTCCCTGAGCTGGTTAAAGCTCTTGGTCAAGGCACCTACGGTCCCGATCTTACCGGAGATTCGCTCGCCGACGTCGACCGTGCTGTAGCGGTTCACATGAATCGGACAGTGGCCGACCTGCCCCGGTTGGTCTCAGGTAAAACTCGGGAGGCCGTGACGCTGTTGCTCATGCGGGCCGATCTGGCGAACATGAAAACCGTTCTTCGCGGTAGAGCGTTAGGATGGTCAGCGGATGAGATCAAGGGCCATCTGGCCGGCGGCACCCTCCCTCAAGGCCTGTACAGCGCCATGGCAGAGGCTTCTGGCGGCGCATCCCTTGCACAGGTGATCTCTTTGCCCAACCATCTGCTTGCGACAGCACTGCGTGAGGCGTCCAGGGCAGGCAAGGAACTTGTGGAGGTGGAGCTGTCACTTGACCGCTCCTTTTATACGTTAGCCTTGCGTATCGCTCAGGAACTCCACCAACCATTCCTTGTCGCATTCATCCGTTGCGAGATCGATGCGTTAAACCTCGCAACCGGAGTGAAACTATCCACCATCGGGTTCGAGGGAGAGTCAGACCGTTTCTTCTTGCAGGGAGGAAGAGATGTGAAACTCTCCCTGTTCCGGCGGCTGGCAAATGGCGAGTTGGCCGCGCTGCAAGAACTGAGCGATACCGAATTTGGAGCGGTGGCCGAGGCACGTGATCTGGTGGCGCTGGAGCGAAACCTGCGCTGCATCCTGCTGGCCAA
>Ga0335070_10002296_pt1 | contig 22286 bp, 12 predicted proteins | sample Lox_Sample_13_FD_206722 | JGI IMG/M metagenome (GOLD analysis project Ga0335070, IMG submission 206722) | Soil microbial communities from Loxahatchee National Wildlife Refuge, Florida, United States - Lox_Sample_1.3 | ecosystem: Environmental > Terrestrial > Soil > Wetlands | place: USA...
CCGACCGATCGCGTACCAGGATGCCGTGCTCGCGCATGGACTGCACGAATGCATCTTTCACCGGGCCGAAGCGGGCGAGCACGAAATTGGCCCGGCTGGGCCAGCTCCGAATTCCCCAGCAATCGAGTTCCTCGCGCAGCGCTTCGCGCCCGCGCCGAACCGCACTGACGTAGTTACGAACGTATTCGGCATCTTCGAGCGCCGCCGGCAAGCATGCCAGCGCGACTCCGTTCACGTTGTAGGGAGAGCAGACGCGCCGCACCAGCCGGATTTGTTCCGCACATCCGGCAAGCACGCCCACGCGCAGTCCCGCCATGCCGTAGGCTTTGGAAAATGTGCGCGCGATGAACAGGTTGGGAGAGTCGCGCCAGAAGCACATCAGGGTCTCGCCGTAGAAATCGAAATAAGCTTCGTCGATCAGGATTGCGGATTGGGGGGCGCGCCGGGCGATCGCGATCAAATCCGATGGTGCGGCCACCGCACCCGTCGGATTATTGGGATTAGCAATCGCGATCAGGCGGGTACGCGGCGTCACGCTCGCCAGCATGTCCTCGACAGGAAATCGGTAATCGGCTGCGGCGGGAACGGAAATAATGCGCGCTCCCGTGGCGGCTGCCGAAATCCCGTACATGGCGAACGTGGGAACTGCGATCAACGCCTCGTCGCCGGGGTCGAGAAAAGTTTCGCTAAGCAGATGGATTGCCTCATCGATGCCGTTGGTCAACAGCATCTCTTCGGCATCAATTCCAAGATGACCGGCAACAATTACTTCCACCGGCTCGCGCTCGGGGTAGCACGCAATCTCGTCGGCCGGAATCGATCGCAAACGAGCCAGTACACGCGGAGAACAGCCCAATGTGTTTTCGTTGAAATCGAGGCGCAGGCCCTTGCGTCCGCCAAGCGGCGGACGATAGATCTGCAGATTGCGTACCGCCGCCCGAGCTTTAAGCATGCGCCGTCCTCAGCCGGATTGATTCCGCGTGCGCGCGCAAACCTTCGGTAGTCGCCAGCGATTCCGCTACTGGGCCGATCTTCTGCAATCCACGGCGCGACAGTTTCTGGACACTGATCACCTTCACAAAGTCCGCGACGCTCAGTCCTCCTCGAAAGCGCGCGGCGCCAGCCGTGGGCAGGACGTGGTTTGGTCCGGAGGCATAATCTCCCGCGGCTTGCGGCGAATAGTCGCCCACGAAAACCGACCCCGCGTTGCGAACCATAGCAAGATCGCCCTCTTCCACCGTCAGATGTTCCGCGGCGATCTGGTTGGCCCAATCGAACGACTGCCGGCGTGATGCGGAAACCAATATCGCTCCATTGCGGCGAAGCGAGTCCCGTGCGATTCGCTTGTCGCGGCTCAGATTCCTCGCAGCATCCGCCACAAGGGCGGCCAGTTCGGATTTGCTTGTTATAAAGACCGCAAACGCCTCCGGATCATGCTCCGCCTGCGCTACCAGGTCGGCGGCGATGAATACGGGCGATCCATGATCGCTGACAATGACTACCTCGGTTGGCCCCGCCAGGAAATCGATGGCGCAGTCGAAGGCAACCTGTGTCTTGGCGGCGGTAACATACAGGTTCCCCGGCCCGATGATTTTGTCGACGCGATCGACGCTTTCGGTTCCGTAGGCGAGTGCTGCGATTGCCTGCGCACCCCCAACTCGATAGAACGCGCGGACGCCCAGCATTCCGGCGGCGGCCAGGATGTCCGGCGATGGCTGTGGCGACACCACGCAAATGTGCTCCACTCCCGCAGTCTGCGCGGGTATCACCGTCATGAGCACCGTGGAGACCAGCGGATAGCGCCCCCCGGGAACGTAACATCCAACCGAGTTCAATGGCCGCACCAGTTGGCCGAGCGAGATGCCCTCACGCGTGCACGTCCATTCTTTCGGCTTCTGCATTTCACAGAAGCGCCGGATGTTTCTCGCCGCAGCGCGCAGAGACTTTTTTAATTCAGGCCGAGCCGAGTTCCATGCCGTTCGCATCTCTTCTTCGGAAACGCGCAACGACATTCCACGGCGCAATCCGTCCCAGCGTTCCGCATATTTGCGGAGCGCCCGATCGCTCTCGCGCTGGATCTCGGCGATGATTCGGCGTACAGCAGGTTCGACCTCCCCGAAACGCGAGTTGCGGCCAGCGATCTTCTTTACGCGCCGCTCCGCCGCCCCCCCCGCAAGAATCCGCATCACATGACCACCTTGTTCAGCGGGTATTCGACGATGCCCTGCCCATTCGCCTCTTTCAGGCGAGGGATAATCTGCCAGGCGCACGATTCTTCAATCACGGTATTGACGGCGAGCCAATCTTCATCGCTCAAAGTCGAGATGGTCGGCTTCTTGAGAGCCGGGAGAACGGCCAGCACAGCCGCCAGGTCTTTCTTTCGGACATTCAGCATCAGGCCTACGCGGTCTTGAGCATCCATCGCTCCCCGCAGCATGAGAGCAAGATTCTCGATCTTGCGGCGCTTCTCTGCGTCGCACCAGGATTGCTTGTTGGCGATGATCTGAGTGTTCGACTCAAGCACCGTATCGATAATCCGCAGGCGGTTGGCTTTGAGAGAACTGCCGGTTTCTGTGACCTCGACGATCGCGTCGGCGAGCATGGGAGGCTTGACCTCGGTCGCTCCCCAGGAGAATTCCACTTGCACGCTGACGTTGCGGCGCTCGAAGTATTGTCGGGTGACATTGACGAGTTCGGTCGCGATGTTTCTTCCGGCCAGGTCTTCCGCGCGTTCGTACTGCGACTCTTCTGGAACCGCCAGCACCCAGCGCACTTTCCCACGGCTCTGCTTGGCATAAATCAGGTCGGAAACTGTCGCCACCTCCAGACCGCTTTCCACAACCCAATCGAAGCCCGTGAGTCCGGCATCCAGCACGCCATGTTCGACATACCGGGCCATCTCCTGCGCGCGAATCAGCATGCATTCGATTTCAGGATCGCCGGTGGTGGCGAAGTATGAGCGAGCGGCGAGAAAGATCGGCAGTCCGGCACGTACAAACAACTGGGTGGTCGCTTCCTGCAGGCTCCCCTTGGGAATGCCAAGCCGTATCTTCACGGCTGCACCGCTGAGGGCGAGTCATTTCTTATTGCGTAGCCGTCGGGCAGCAGGGGCTTCGTAAAGCAGGACCTCGTCCCTTCGTGACAAACCACGCCCTCTCCCTCGACCTTCACGCGAAGCAGGAGCGTGTCGAGATCGCAATCGGTGGTAGCTGAGATCAGCCTCAACCGGTTGCCGGATGTCTCTCCCTTGGTCCAGAGCTTCCCTCGTGTGCGGGAGAAAAATGTCACATATCCGGTCGAGAACGTCCGCTCCCAGGCTTCGCGATTCATGAAGCCGAGCATCAAGACTTCCCCGGTGGCGGCATCCTGCACGACGGCCGGCGCGAGTCCCTGCGCCTTCGCAAAATCAATTTCCCGATCCATATCCGCCTTCCCGAATGCACACAAATAAAAAGCCCGCTGAGCCTGGTTAGCATCAGCGGGCTTTGAAACTTGTAGGTGTTACTTCAGCTCAGAACACCTCCGCCGACGCGCTGTGCGCGGGATGGTGGTGTTGGCGATGAGCTGATCTCAGCACGCGGTTAACATAATCAACGTCGGGAAATGTGTCAAATCAATTTCCCCGATCGTCAGCATCATTTTTTTGAGTCCGGGCGCTCGAAAATGAAACGAGAGCGCATGAATGCCGTCAGATTCCATGCGGCGTCGGACGTCAATCCGCTACTGACTTGACTTCTTTCTCGGGACCTTCGCGCCTTTCTTGCGTGCTTCCGACAGGCCGATGGCAATTGCCTGCTTGCGGTTTTTCACCTTTCCACCCTTGCCGCCAGGGCCTGAACGCAGAGTTCCGCGCTTTTTTCTGCGCACAGCGCTGGCGACTCGCTTCGAAGCCGTGCGGCTGTATTTCCGGCCGCCCGACCGGCGCGATCTCGATTTCTTCTTTGCTGCCATTTCTGTTTCTCCCTTGTTGAGTGATGTGGCACCAATCCTCCTAAGCCGCCCGACGGTTCCGCTTGCGAGTACTTCGAGGGGACTTCGGTCCTCCCGTAGCCTGCTCTTCTTTACTCTCACTTTCAGCGCCTTCATTGGCTTGCGGATTGATCTCTTTCGCAAGCTGAGTCAGCTTTTCGTCCGCCCGTTTCTCTTCCTCGAGCGTCTCGTTCAAGAGGGAAGCGTGTTCGGACTCCCCGAGGATTTGTGCAAACTCCGCGACCGTCCCGTAGGCTGCGATTTCGTAGTGCTCGACTCGCTGGGCCGCGCCAATCAGAGCGGCATCCATCAACGCCCCCTCAAAATCCTCATCCATGATCTCGGAGCCTTCTTTTACCAGGCCCTCCATTCCCGCACACTTTTTGCCTTTCGGGCTTTCATCCAGCGACTCGAAGATTTGTTCCAGCCGCTGAACGTGGCTTTTCGTCTGTTCGAGGTGCTCTTCAATTCCCTGGCGTAGCTCTTCCGACGAAACGGCTTTGGCCAGCTTCGGCAATGCCCTCACGAGTTGGTGTTCCGCGTTATAGAGATCCTTCAGTTCATCCACGTACAATTCTTTGAGACCCTGATTTGTCATGATTGCTCTCCGTGATTTACCTGATTTTCCGCATCCCGGCATGCGGAAAGAGGTTTGCGCATCGTTTAGTTGCCGCGTTTGCGACGCCGGTTGGATTTAGCGCATAAAGTTGGAGTGTTAATTCCGTAGACTTGTTTTACGAGCCGCCGATCTCGTGCATCCAAGGTTCGTTTGTGGAATGCGATCGAGGCCGATGCGACACTCGGCTGAGTGGAACCCGAGTAAGATGTTGGTCCATGTAGTCTGGAATCTATCCCCTGGTTTCGAGGTCCATCATCCACTTCTTTACGCAAGATAAGCCGATTGTGTGGCCCGGAAGACCTTATCCCCTGGGTGCTACGTGGGACGGCGAAGGAGTGAACTTCGCGCTCTTTTCGGAAGCGGCGGAAAAAGTCGAGCTTTGCCTCTTCGATCCGACCGGGCGGCGCGAAATTTCCCGCATACAAATTCCCGAGCAAACCGACCAGGTTTGGCACGGGTATCTGCCGGAAGCGAGGCCGGGCCTCCTCTATGGCTACCGCGTATATGGCCCGTATGAGCCTGCGCGGGGTCTGCGATTTAACCACAACAAGCTCTTGCTGGACCCGTACGCGAAACAGATTTCCGGACCGCTTCGCTGGAGCGATGCTCATTTCGGATATCGCATCGGACACAGGAATCTTGATCTCTCGTTCGACCGGCGCGACAACGCTTCCGGGATGCCGAAGAACGAAGTCATTGACCCGGCCTTCACCTGGGGCGAGGATCGTCCACCACGGATTCCCTGGCATCAGACGGTCATTTACGAACTGCACGTTCGCGGTTTCACCATGAGGCACCTTGCCGTTCCGCAGACTCTGCGCGGAACCTACGCCGCGCTCGCCACGGCTCCAATCATCGACTACCTGAAGCGCCTGGGGATCACCGCCATTGAGCTGATGCCCGTGCACTACTTCGTCGACGATCGCCACCTGGTGGAGCGCAGCCTGCGCAATTATTGGGGCTACAACACCGCTGGTTTTTTCGCGCCGGAGCCGCGCTATGCGGCAAGAAACGGAGTCTCTGAATTCAAAACCATGGTGAAGGCCATGCACTCAGCCGGGATCGAAGTCATCCTCGATGTCGTGTACAACCACACGGCGGAGGGCAATCAACTTGGACCCACCCTCTCATTTCGCGGCATCGATAATCCTGCTTATTACCGGCTGACTCCCGACCAGCCGCGCTATTACATGGACTACACCGGTACGGGAAACAGTTTGAACATGCGCCATCCCCGCGTGCTGCAGTTGATCATGGACAGCCTGCGCTACTGGGTCCTGGAAATGCACGTGGATGGGTTTCGATTTGACCTCGCAGCGACCCTCGCGCGCGAACTGCATGAAGTCGACCGGTTGGGTGCATTCCTCGACATCATTCACCAGGACCCAATCCTCTCGCAGACCAAGCTGATCGCGGAGCCATGGGACCTGGGTGAAGGCGGCTATCAGGTCGGAAAATTTCCGGTCGGCTGGGCGGAATGGAACGACCGCTATCGCGACACGGTGCGCGGCTACTGGAAAGGCGATGACGGCCTTATTGGGGAACTTGCTTATCGAGTTACCGGCTCGAGCGACCTCTACGAGCGCAGTGGGCGGCGCCCGCATGCCAGTATCAACTTCGTGACCGCGCACGACGGATTCACCCTGCGCGATCTAGTGAGCTACAACGAAAAACACAATGAAGCGAACCTGGAGGACAACCGCGACGGTTCCAACAACAACTTGAGTTGGAACTGCGGCGTGGAGGGCCCGACCGACAATCCCGAAGTGAATGCGCTGCGCATCCGGCAGTCGCGGAATTTCCTGGCCACGCTGCTGCTCTCGCAGGGAATTCCCATGCTCGTCGCAGGCGACGAAATCGGGCACACGCAGAATGGAAATAACAACGCTTATTGTCAGGATAACGAAATCAGTTGGCTGGACTGGGATTTGAAGCCGGCCGATAAGGACCTGCTCGCATTTGTGCAGCGTCTGATCATGATCCGCAAGCAGCATCCCCTGTTTCGCCGGCGAAATTTCTTCCTCGGACGCCCCATCAAAGGCGCCGGCGTGAAAGACATCCTTTGGCTTGCGCCCGACGGCCACGAGATGACCGAGGAAGAGTGGAAACAAGCCTCCGCGAAATCTCTGGGCGTCTCCTTTTCTGGCGAGGGACTGCAAGAAGTCGGCGAACGAGGCGAGCCAGTGACAGATGATGATCTGCTCATGCTCATCAACGCCGGTCACGAGGACATCGAGTTCCAGTTGGTTCGAATGAAACCCAACGCGGATTGGCGGACGATTCTCGATACGAGTTGGGATGATTTGGCCCGCCGGTCGATCCATCAGGCGGCAACTACTTATGCGTTGAAGGCCCGATCGCTCGTATTGCTGGTTGGCCACAAGCGCGCTGACCGGAGAACCGAGACGTGAAGCGGCATCATGCGATGCCATTTGGCGCGGAGTGCCGTCCTGACGGTGCGGTTCGTTTCCGCTTGTGGGCTCCGAACGCAAAGAAAGTCAGCCTCTGCCTCGCTGGTCCCAAGCTCGCACCGCTGCCAATGTACCCCCATCATGACGGCTGGTTCGAACTCACCACTGATGAAGTACCAGCGGGGTCTCGCTACAAATTCCAGATCGATGACGGCGCGCAAGTTCCCGATCCCGCTTCGCGGTTTCAGCCTGAAGATGTGCATGGTCCCAGCGAGGTGATCGATCCCGCCGATTTTGAGTGGAGGGATCAAGCTTGGCGCGGTCTCGCGTGGGAAGAGGCCGTTCTTTACGAGTTGCATGTCGGCGCTTTTTCTCCAGCCGGAACATTCGACGGAGTGATTGGACGCCTTCAGTATCTGGCGAACCTCGGAGTAACAGCGATCGAACTCATGCCAGTCGGCGATTTTCCCGGCAAACGCAACTGGGGATATGACGGCGTTTTGCCTTATGCGCCCGACAACAGTTATGGACGTCCGAACGATCTCAAGCGGCTGGTGCAGGCTGCTCACCAGTTAGGCCTGATGGTTTTTCTCGACGTCGTCTACAACCACTTTGGGCCGGAAGGCAACTATCTCCGCGAGTACGCGCCCCAATTTTTCACCGACCGTTATCAGACTCCCTGGGGGGAGGCCGTCAACTTCGGTGGTCCAGGGAGCCGGACAGTGCGGGATTTTTTCATGCAGAACGCGCTCTACTGGTTGAATGAATTTCACTTCGACGGCCTGCGCCTGGATGCAGTTCACCTGATTCTCGACGAATCCACGCCGCATTTCCTCAACGAACTCGCGCAAACCGTGCGCGCCGGCGTAGCTCCCGGACACCAGATTCACCTGGTGCTCGAAAATGATGCCAATGAGGCTCGATACTTGCAGCGAGGCCATAACCGGCAGCCGGTTTTCTACGACGCGCAATGGAACGACGACATTCATCACGTATTGCATGTGGCATTGACCGGAGAGAACGACGGATATTACGTCGATTATGCAGATCACACCCTGGAGCGTTTGGGCCGGTGTTTGGCCGAGGGATTTGATTACCAAGGTCAGGCATCGCACTTTCGCAACGAAAAGAGACGCGGCGAGCCGAGCCGGGACCTTCCGCCAACGGCGTTTGTTTCATTCCTACAGAATCACGATCAGATCGGCAATCGCGCCTTCGGAGACCGCATCGCGCAACTCGCTCCCGCGCCTGCTATTGAAGCGGCGATGGCCGTTCTGCTTCTTGCGCCGTCTCCACCGCTCCTCTTTATGGGAGAAGAGTGCGGGGCCGTGACTCCGTTTCTCTTCTTCTGCGATTTCGGACACGAACTCGCTCAGGCAGTCCGCGAAGGAAGGCGCAATGAGTTCGGACGTTTCAGCCGGTATAGCGATCCGGGAGTGCGCGAAAAGATCCCCGATCCGAACGCGGACAGCACGTTTCTCATGTCCAAACTCGATTGGAACTCGCTGAGTACATCCTCGTCGCGCAACAGGCTCGACTTCTACCGGAGGTTTCTCGCCATCCGGCGCGCCAGCATCGTGCCACTGATTCCGCAAATAAAAGCGGGTGAAGCTTCATACCGTGTGCTCGACGAACGCGGCGTCTCTGTCTCCTGGCCTCTGATGAATGGCGGTAAATTATGTCTGTCCGCCAACTTGAGCAACAAAGAAATCTCGATCGCACCTTTTCCTGGAGCCACTCTCCTTCTCTCTACCTCCGAATCGGGTGCGACGCCGCCAAATGAACTCGCTCGCTATGAGGTGAGGTGGACCCTCTCCACATGAACTCGCCCCTCGCCATTCCGACGGCGACCTATCGCTTGCAGTTCAACCGCGAGTTCACATTTCGCAATGCGGCCGCGATCGTTCCTTATCTCGCATCGCTCGGAATCAGCCATTGCTACGCTTCGCCCTACCTTCGAGCGAGACCAGGAAGCCTGCACGGGTACGACATCATCGACCACAACTCGATCAACCCCGAGATTGGTAGCACTGAAGATTATGAAAGTTTCGTCGATGCCCTGCACCGCCACGGGATGGGTCAAATTCTCGACATTGTTCCCAACCACATGGGCGTGATGGGCAGCGACAACGCGTGGTGGCTGGACGTGCTCGAGAATGGCGAAGCTTCCGAATTTGCCGACTTCTTCGATATCGATTGGCAGCCGGTGAAGGATGAACTGCGGGGAAAAATCCTGATTCCGGTACTCGGAGATCAGTATGGGATGGAGTTAGAGAGCGGTCATCTCCGCCTTACGTTTGATCGTGATCGCGGAGAGTTCAGTATCTTCCACTATCACCATCGCTTCCCCATCGATCCGCGGGAATACCCGCGGGTCCTATCATTCCGACTGGAGCAAATCAAGGAGGACTTGGGCGCGGCGCATGAGGACCTGCTCGAATTGCAGAGCATCGTCACCGCTCTGAGTCACTTGCCTGCGAGATCGGAGACAGAACCAGAAAAGAAGTCGGAGCGCGCACGCGAGAAGGAAGTTCAGAAACGGCGGCTGAGCGCGCTTGCGAACCGGTCTGCGGCGGTTGCTCGTGAGGTCGAACAAGCGGTCGTCGATCTGAACGGCACCCCCGGCGATTCGAAGAGCTTCAATACCCTGCACGAACTCATCAAGGCCCAGGTTTATCGGCTGGCGCAGTGGCGAGTCGCGGCCGACGATATCAATTACCGCCGTTTCTTCGATGTCAATGATCTGGCCGCGCTATGCATGGAAAACGACGCGGTTTTTGCCGCTACTCACGGCCTGGTGCTTAACTTGATCGCGTTCGGGAAAGTAAACGGGCTGCGAATCGATCATCCGGATGGGCTCTACGATCCGGCCAAATACCTGCGGCAACTGCAAGCCTCCGTCCCGCAGAGTGCGGACCGTCTCCCGGAAGAGACCAGGCAACAGATTTATGTAGTCGTGGAAAAAATCTTGACCGGCGCGGAACGTTTGCGAAGCGATTGGCCGGTAAGCGGCACCACTGGATACGAATTTACCAACCTAGTGAGCGGTCTGTTCGTCGATCCCTCGGCTGCCACCAAGATGGATCGTATCTACCGCGCATTTACAGGAGATGTCGTCGAGTTCGATGAACTCGTCTACTTCTGCAAGAAACTGATCTTGAGAGTAACGCTCGCCAGTGAACTGACAACTTTGGCAAACGCCCTGACGCGCGTCGCCCTTGCCAGCCGCTACACCTGCGATTTCACGCTCAACAGTTTGCAGAACGCGCTGGCAGAAATCATCGCGAACTTCCCGGTCTATCGCACCTACATCAGCGAAAATCATGTCTCGGGCGAGGACCGCCGCTACATTCAACGCGCAGTTGCGCTTGGAAGAATCAAAAGCCGGGCAGGTGATCTGAGTGTCTTCGATTTCATCCACCACATCCTCCTGGCCGAGACGAACGGAGATGCGCCCAGGTCTTACCGGCGCTCGGTCGTGCGCCTTGCCATGAAGTTCCAGCAGGTGACGAGCGCGGTGATGGCTAAGGGCCTGGAAGATACGGCCTTCTATCGCTACAACCGCCTGGTCTCTTTGAACGAGGTCGGCGGCAATCCGATCAAGTTCGGATCGACGCTCGATGAGTTCCACGCAGCCAACCGCGAACGCCTGGCTACTTTTCCGGACTCCATGCTCGCCACTTCTACTCACGATTCCAAACGCTCGGAAGACGTTCGAACCCGGATTGCGGCCCTGAGCGAATTCCCCGGTCTCTGGCGGCTGAAGGTGGGCAGGTGGAAGTCGCTGAATCGCAGCAAGAAGCGCATGGTTGATGGCGAGTTGGCGCCCTCACTCAACGATGAGTACTTGTTCTACCAGACCCTTATCGGGACTTGGCCGCTTTCGTCCGCATCGGAGGAAGACTGGCGTCAATTTGTCCAGCGAATCGAGCAGTTCATGACCAAGGCGATTCGGGAAGCCAAAGTGTTTACCAGCTGGGCAAGCCCAAACGATGCCTACGAGGCTGCAACCGTCAATTTTGTTCGATCGGTACTCAACCGTGACGACAAGAACACGTTCCTCAGTAATTTTTCCGAGTTTCAGGCGAGCTTCGCCTCCCTAGGCATGCTAAGCAGCCTTTCGCAAACGTTGCTGAAGCTCACGGCGCCCGGCGTTCCCGACATCTACCAGGGAAACGAACTGTGGGACTTCTCCCTCGTCGATCCGGACAACCGGCGCCCTGTGGACTACGTGAAAAGGCGCGCGATGTTGACTGGAGTGCAGAAAGCGGCGAGTTCTCGCCCGGGCGCGGATTTCTGCAGAGACCTTGTCGACCACCTGCAGGACGGTCATATCAAGCTCTACGTGACGTGGAAGGCTCTCTGCTTCCGCAAATCGCATCCCGCGATTTTTCGCGAAGGCGCGTATCTGCCACTCGACCTCACGGGCACTCATGCCCGGCGCGTTTGCGCATTTGCGCGAATTCTCGGTTCGCAAGCGGTCGTGGTCATCGCTCCGCGGCTGTGGGGTGGGCTAATTGGAGAGGATCCATTTTGCCTAGAACGGGACTATTGGCAGGACACCCAACTCTGTCTTCCAGAACTCCCGGTTCGACCCTACCGCAACATATTCACGAATGACGAACTTATAGCGGAGCCCGGCAGAACAAAGCTTTCGCACTTGCTCCGGCACTTCCCGGTCGCGCTCCTGTTTGCCGAAGCGCCTCAGTAAAGTTTGACGCCTGGAAGTTTGTCGGACTCCTTCCGTACCCCCCAAGAGCCTGCCTGATCGCCGGCGACCTCCGCTTTTGCGAATCCAATTCGAGCCCCCGCCCTCCAACCTTTGCTGACGCCCGGCATCGAAGGGCTCACGAGGCGTCTCCCGAGCCAGTACATCGGTGCCCGATGCGTACCGCGCATTCGACACCCGCCAGCCCGGTGGGATTAAAGTCAAACTCGAACCGGGAGTGGCAACGCCGAGGGCGGCGTAGAAATTGCGAAATCTCGAATCTCAAAGGAGAGAAATTATGCCAACCGAAGCACCTGCAAAATGCGCCCATCTTCCCTGCGCCTGCGTGCCGCCTGCCGGCCAGAAATATTGCAGTCAATTCTGCAAGGAAGCGGGATCCGGTGAAGCCGAAATCGCCTGCGATTGCGGGCATCCGGCGTGCGAAAAATAACTATGGTGAAACCAGCGCCGCGTTGATCTGTTCCTCAGGCCGCTTTTTCCATACCCAGCAGAATCTCCGCCGCTGCGCGCACGCCCGTCTCGATAGCGCCATGAACCGTTCCATCATGGCCATATAGGTTAGTCGCCTCGCCCGCAAAGAAAAGTGTGTCCGCCAGCGGCGCGGCCAAAACTTCTTGAGCTCCGTCAGCGCCGACTTTGGCGTAGCTGTAAGCTCCCCGAGAGAAGGGATCGTTCTGCCAGTCGTGAAAGTTCGCTGACGCGAGCCATGCTTCAAGGTCGGACATCGAAATCCCAAGCAGCTTTGAGAGTGTGCGCAGCGCTTGTTCGACCACCAGTGCCTCTGCCTGCCCCGAGAGTCTCTCCGCGCTATGTGCCGGGGCCCATCCCGTGATCACTGGGACTTTGCTCGGCATTAGTGTCCACCACGTCGGAAAGTAGTCGTCCCGGGAAAGCAGAAAACTCATCTCCTCGAGCGTGCGCGAATCCTCGCCTTTCAATCCATCCCAGAAGCGCTTCCGAAACACGAGGACGACTCGAATCACCTTGCCCATCTCGAGTTTTCCGAGCGCTTCCACTTTTGAGTTCGGTAAAGCGGGAACGAATCGGATTGACCCTTCGCTTCCCGGGCCAGACTGCAATACACCCAGCGGAACCGTGATCAGAGCCCGCGAAACCTCGATGGTGAACACCCCATCCTTCCCGCGGCCGCTCACCACGGCTCGGCCATCGCTCCACTCGATCTTCTCCACGACCGCCGACGTTTGGACCGTGACGCCAGCATCCGCCAGTTGCCCGAGAAAAATCTCAATCAGGCTCTGGTAACCACCCACCAGGCGAAACGAACGATCCCCCTCAATCTTCTCCACCGCACGTCGATCTCTTACCAGCCAATGAACGCTGACTCGCCCCGGATCAGCCGCATTGAATCCGCTGACGTAGCGGATCGCTCTCTCGTTCAGGCGTTCTTGCCGAGATGACCCGGGCTCTGGGCAGCAGCGCGCCAGGAAGCTGCGAAACGACTCGTCCGGTTGCCTGTCGTTCATCTTCTGCAAGACCTTCTGAACGTCGGAAAAGAAATCGCAGCGGCACAGGCTATCGTCTTCGACGCACCACTCGTCGCCCTCGACTTCAATGGCCCTGAGGCCGTTGCGCTGAATCAACGACCAGGTGGCCGGAGAGAATCCATGAATGAACTCCGCGCCCAGTTCGACCGGCGCACCGTGAAGCGGGTCCCGAAGAGTGAAAATCCGGCCGCCGATTCTATCGCGAGCCTCAAGAATGAGGACACTTGCTCCCACCTGGGACAACTGCAATGCAGCAGCCAATCCCGCGGCACCGGCACCGATGACGACCACATCTTTCTGGTTCTTCATAGTTGTAAACCAAGTTACCGAATTCTGAAGCTGATAGATGCTCGTCACAGATTCTGTGGTACAGAAAACACCCGATTGCGGCAGTTGGCGAAAGAGGTTTTACTGACAGTCGACAAAGTATCCGTCTCGTTGGAATTATCCACAGCGAGTAAGCCCATGTTGAACTCAGCCGCCAATACGAAATGGTTTGCGAGCTACACAGCGGCCATGCTCGGAACCAGCGCGCATAACACGCTCGAACGTATTGCAGTGGCCGAGCGCGCGCTTCGCGATCGCATCGCCGAAATGTCTCTGGATTCTCCAGTCACAAGTCGGGAGCGCCAAGAAATCGATTACGCCCTGAAGCACCTTCAACTGCTTTCGAAGCATCCGACCTTATAAGGCTGATAATTATGACGTTGTCGATGCGTGGCTTTCCGGCACCGTGGCGCGAGCTTTATCTCGCCGCGCTATTCGAATCGAATGCCAGCGTAAGCGATCGGATCGAACTGACCGAGAAGGCGTTGCTGGAGCGCGAACGGACGCTGCTCAGCGATCCCAACAGCGGCGAGGAACGGAGGGCAATCCGCAATGCGCTTGACGCTCTTAGAGCGCTACGTCTCGCCCACCGCCTGCGGAAAAAAACGGCGCCGCGAGCAGCCTAGTTCCCAGGCTGCCGACTACCGGGCAATCCCCCTAGATTTACCCTGGCGGGGATCTGTATCTCATTGATCTCAAAAATACCCAGGTTCAACCTCGAGCGCATAGACCCCCTCCATACAGTAAACACCGTAGGGTGATAACCAGTTTTCCGTGCTTAGATAACCGAAAGTAGTGCGGACTGCATTTGCTGCCATTTCTTTTCCCCGCCAATGCTATCCCGCTGCTTCCGTCCTTGGCGTGCGCATGAAGAAGCGATTTCGCGACTCGGGGATCATCGACTAACAAAAAGCGGCCTCGCGCGCGAACGGAATCGGGGCGCGCATAGGGGATACCCAGTCCCCCTCGGGCCAGGAGCAAGACATGCGGAACAGTATTCGACGAAACTCGCCAGAGCCCACAGAGAATGCGGCGATCGCCGCCCTGCCCGCCAAGGCCGAGGTACCCACTAACGGGCACAGCGGCGCCGGTCCGGAGTTAATTGCCATTCTCACCAGTCTTCAAACCATGCGGGACGGCGATTTTTCAGTGCGCCTGCCGGGCTCCTGGACGGGCGTCGTCGGCAAGATTGCCGACACCTTCAACGAGATTGTTGCCGCAAACCAGCAGATGGCGCAGGAACTCAAACGCGTCGGCCACGTCGTCGGTAAGGAAGGCAAGACCAAAGAGCGGACCCGTTTCCATGAGTCGCGCGGTGCGTGGGGTGAAATGGAAAAATCGGTGAATACCCTCACCGAAGATCTGCTTCGTCCGACGACCGAAGTTACACGGGCAATTGCAGCGGTCGCGCAAGGCAATCTGACCCAGACTGTCCGTCTCGACGTGGATGGCCGTCCCCTCGAAGGCGAGTTTTTGCGGTCCGCCAACATTGTCAACACGATGATCCAGCAGCTGGGAATTTTCACTGCCGAAGTGACGCGCGTGGCCCGCGAAGTGGGTACCGACGGCAAACTTGGCGGACAGGCGCAGGTTCCGGGCGTCGCTGGCACATGGAAAGACCTGACCGACTCGGTTAACTCCATGGCCAGCAACTTGACGGGCCAGGTGCGAAACATCGCCGAAGTCGCGACTGCCGTGGCCAGCGGAGACTTGTCCCGCAAAATCACGGTCGATGTGCGCGGTGAGATTCTTCAACTCAAAGAAGCGATTAACACGATGGTCGATCAGCTTCGGTCATTTGCTTCCGAAGTGACCCGCGTGGCTCGCGAAGTCGGCACCGACGGTAAACTCGGCGGACAGGCCGTCGTTCCGGGCGTGGCCGGAACCTGGAAAGACCTGACCGACTCCGTGAACGCGATGGCCGGCAATCTCACCGCGCAAGTGCGTAACATCGCCGCCGTCACGACCGCCGTGGCCCGCGGCGACCTCTCCCGCAAAATCACTGTCGACGTCAAAGGCGAGATTCTCGAATTGAAAGAAACCATCAACACGATGGTCGACCAGCTGAACGCGTTCGCCAGCGAAGTCACGCGCGTGGCCCGCGAAGTCGGAACCGAAGGCCGACTCGGTGGACAAGCTAACGTCCCCGGAGTAGCCGGGACGTGGAAAGATCTCACCGACTCGGTGAACTCTATGGGCGGCAACCTGACCGCGCAGGTCCGCAACATTGCCGAGGTAACCACGGCTGTCGCTCGCGGCGACCTCTCCCGCAAAATCACCGTCGACGTAAAGGGTGAAATTCTCGAACTTAAGAACACCATTAATACGATGGTCGATCAGCTCAACGCGTTCGCTGGCGAAGTCACTCGTGTCGCCCGCGAAGTCGGCACCGAAGGCAAACTCGGAGGCCAGGCAAACGTGCCTGGGGTCGCCGGAACATGGAAAGACCTTACCGATTCCGTGAACTCGATGGCCGGCAACCTGACCGGTCAGGTCCGAAACATCGCTGAAGTGACCACGGCTGTTGCCCGCGGCGACTTGTCCCGCAAGATCACGGTCGACGTCAAGGGCGAAATTCTCGAACTCAAGAACACCATCAACACGATGGTCGATCAGCTCAACGCATTCGCCGGTGAAGTGACGCGCGTCGCCCGCGAGGTCGGTACCGAAGGCAAACTCGGAGGCCAGGCGCAGGTGCCGGGCGTTGCCGGTACGTGGAAGGATCTCACTGACAACGTCAACTTTATGGCCAGCAACCTGACCGGCCAGGTGCGAAACATCGCCGAGGTCGCCACTGCCGTTGCCCGCGGCGATTTGTCTCGCAAGATCACGGTCGATGTCAAAGGCGAGATTCTCGAGCTCAAGAACACCATCAACACGATGGTCGACCAGTTGCGCGCGTTCGCTTCGGAAGTCACGCGCGTAGCCCGCGAAGTCGGAACCGATGGCCGCCTCGGAGGACAAGCCCAGGTGCCGGGTGTCGCCGGAACATGGAAAGATTTGACCGACTCCGTCAACTCCATGGCAAGCAACCTCACCGGCCAGGTCAGAAATATCGCCGAAGTCGCCACCGCCATCGCCTCCGGAAACCTGTCGAAGAAAATCACGGTCAACGTCAGCGGGGAAATCCTGCTGTTGAAAGAGACCATCAATACGATGGTCGATCAGCTCAATGCGTTTGCCAGCGAAGTCACCCGTGTGGCCCGCGAGGTCGGAACCGAAGGACGCCTCGGCGGACAAGCCAACGTGCCCGGTGTCGCCGGCACCTGGAAAGACCTTACCGACTCCGTGAACTCCATGGCTGGCAATCTGACGGCCCAGGTCCGAAACATTGCGGAAGTTACTACAGCCGTGGCTCGCGGCGACCTGTCGCGCAAGATCACCGTCGACGTGAAGGGCGAGATTCTCGAACTCAAGAACACCATCAACACAATGGTCGACCAGCTCAACGCATTCGCCGGTGAAGTGACGCGCGTCGCCCGCGAAGTCGGTACCGAAGGCAAGCTCGGTGGTCAGGCGGAAGTCCCAGGCGTCGGTGGAACCTGGAAGGACCTCACCGACAACGTCAACTTTATGGCCAGCAACCTGACCGGCCAAGTGCGAAACATCGCAGAGGTCGCGACTGCCATCGCGAGAGGCGATCTCTCCAAGAAGATTACGGTCGACGTCCGAGGCGAAATCCTGCAACTCAAAGAAACGCTCAACACCATGGTTGAGCAGTTGCGTTCGTTCGCTGCCGAAGTCACCCGCGTTGCCCGCGAAGTCGGAAGTGAAGGCCGCCTGGGAGGTCAGGCGAACGTGCCTGGTGTCGCAGGAACCTGGAAAGATTTGACGGACTCCGTCAACGCCATGGCCGGCAACCTGACGGCCCAGGTCCGAAACATCGCTGAAGTGACCACGGCTGTGGCCCGCGGCGACCTGTCCCGCAAGATCACGGTCGACGTCAAAGGCGAGATTCTCGAACTCAAGAACACCATCAACACGATGGTCGACCAGCTCAACGCGTTTGCCGCCGAAGTCACGCGCGTGGCGCGCGAAGTCGGCACCGATGGAAAGCTCGGCGGCCAAGCCAAAGTGCCCGGCGTCGCGGGGACGTGGAAGGACCTCACCGACAACGTCAATGTCATGGCTGCGAACCTCACGGAGCAGGTCCGCGGCATTGTGAAAGTCGTGACCGCCGTCGCCAACGGAGACCTGACGCAGAAGTTGACGGTCAACGCGAAGGGCGAAGTCGCGGCGCTCGCCGAAACCATCAACAACATGACCGACACCCTTGCCACCTTCGCCGACCAAGTCACCACCGTCGCTCGCGAAGTCGGGGTTGAAGGCCGTCTCGGCGGTCAGGCCAATGTGCCCGGCGTCGCCGGCACATGGAAGGATTTGACGGACTCAGTCAACGCCATGGCCGGCAACCTCACGGCCCAGGTCCGCGCCATCGCAGATGTCGCCACTGCAGTGACGCAAGGAGACTTGACGCGATCAATTCAGGTCGAAACCCGCGGCGAGGTCGCCGATCTCAAAGACAACATCAACACGATGATCGACAACCTGCGCCTCACTACCGATCGAAATAAGGAGCAAGATTGGCTGAAAACGAATCTGGCTCGCTTCACCGGCATGTTACAAGGACAGCGCGAACTCACCACGGTGGGGCGCATGATCCTCTCGGAACTCGCTCCGCTCGTGAATGCGCAGCAGGGCGTGATCTACCAGATGGAGACAGAAGAGTCGGCGGGGATGGTTTTGCTCTCCGCCTATGCTTCTGACGATCAGGATGGCCATCTGCGACGAATCAAATCCGGCGAGGGCCTGGTCGGACAATGTGCTACAGAAAAGAAGAGCATGCTGATCTCCGAGTTGCCGCCCGACACGGTGTCGGTGCGGTCCGGTTTATTTAACGCGGTCCCCAAAAATGTGATCGTGCTTCCGGTGCTCTTCGAAGATCGCGTGAAAGCGGTCATCGAGCTTGCATCGCTGAGCGCATTTACGGCGTCGCATCTGGCCTTCCTCGAACAGTTGACAGCCAGCATCGGCATCGTGCTGAACAGTATCGAAGCAACCATGCAGACCGAAGGTCTGCTGAAGCAATCGCAGCAGCTGGCCGCTGAACTCCAGGCGCAGCAAAAAGAGTTGCAGCAGACCAACGAGCAGTTGGCGCAGAAAGCGCAACAGCTTGCCGAACAAAACGTCGAGGTGGAACGCAAGAACCAGGAAATCGAGCAAGCCCGCGGCGCTCTGGAAGAAAAGGCCAAGGAACTGGCGCTCACCTCCAAGTACAAATCGGAATTCCTGGCGAACATGTCGCACGAGCTTCGCACGCCGCTCAACAGCATTCTCGTGCTGGGACAGCAACTCAGCGACAACCCAGACGGCAATCTCGCTCCCAAGCAGGTGGAATTCGCTCGGACCATCCATGCGGCCGGCACCGACCTGCTCAACCTGATCAGCGACATTCTCGACCTGTCAAAGATCGAGTCGGGCACCGTTTCCGTCCAAGCCGAGGAAGTTTTCTTCGGGAACCTGGTGGAAATGGTTGCGCGCCCGTTCCGTCACGAGGCCGAAAACCGCAAACTCGCCTTCGAGGTGAGCACCGACTCCACTCTCACCGGAGGCCTGGTAACGGATTCCAAGCGCCTTCAGCAGGTGCTCAAAAACCTGCTGTCGAATGCCTTCAAGTTTACCGAGCATGGTGGTGTCCGGCTCGCAGTTTCAAAGGCCAGTGGTGGTTGGAGCCATGGTCACCAGATTCTCTCTGGCGCAGGCTCGGTCGTTGCCTTCGAAGTCAGCGACACCGGCATCGGCATTCTGCCTGAGAAGCAGCGAATCATCTTCGAGGCTTTCCAGCAGGCAGATGCCGGAACGAGCCGCAAGTACGGCGGAACCGGGCTGGGCCTGGCCATCAGCCGCGAGCTGGCAAACTTGCTGGGCGGCGAGATTCAACTGCGAAGCACTCCCGGCAAGGGCAGCACATTCACACTCTACCTGCCGCAGACTTATGTCGGCCCCACGGGGGCGATGGGCGCTGCGCACGACCGCAGCATTTCAGCGGCTACCACGTCGCAATTGTCTGCTGTTGTCGTCGACGTTCCGGTGGAGCGCGTCAACGATGACCGGGAGAACATTCTTCCGGAAGACTCGGTGTTGTTGATCGTCGAGGACGATCTGCACTACGCCAGAATTCTGCGCGATCTCGCCCGCGACAACGGGTTCAAGGTCCTGGTCGCGATGCGTGGCGCGGAAGCTCTCTCGCTTGCGCGCGAATTCACTCCCTCAGCCGTCTCTCTCGACGTCTTCCTGCCCGACATGTTGGGATGGACTGTCCTCAACCATCTGAAACAGGACCCCGCCTTGCGTCACATTCCTGTCCAGATGCTAACGCTCGATGAAGACCGCCGGCATGGGCTTGCGCGTGGCGCATTCTCTTTCGTGACCAAGCCAACTTCCGCGGACAAATTGAATGAAGCGCTCTCGCGGATCAAGGAATACTCGGCCCAGCGCCGCAAGCGCCTGTTAGTGGTCGAAGACAATCCTGCGGAGCAGCTCAGTATTCGCGAGTTGCTGGGATCCGACGATATCGATGTCACAGAAGTGATGACTGGCAATGACGCCATCACCGCCGTTTCTGAAGGAGACTTCGATTGCGTGGTGCTCGACCTTCGGTTGCCCGACATGAGTGGGTTTGAGGTTCTCGAGCGCTTCCGTGAAATCCCCTCGCTCAGCGAATTGCCGGTGGTCGTGTTTACCGGTAAAGAATTGTCACCTGAGGAAGATTCCCGCCTACATGAACTCGCCCGCAGCGTGGTCGTGAAAGGCGTCGAGTCTCCGGAGCGCCTGCTGGATGAAACTGCTCTGTTCCTGCATCGGGTAGTCGCCGACCTGCCCGCCGACAAACAGAAGATGCTCGACCGTCTGCACCGTTCTGACGACGCGCTCATCGGCCGAAAAGTGCTGGTGGTGGATGACGACGTGCGCAACATCTTCGCGCTCAGCAGCGTGCTTGAACGCCGCGGCATGACCGTTCTTACTGCCGGCACGGGGCGGGAAGCGATCTCCACATTGGAGTTGACTCCCGATGTCGGGATCGTTCTCATGGACATCATGATGCCGGAGATGGATGGCTACGAAACCATGCAGGTGATTCGGCAGAACCCGTCGTTGCGGCGCTTGCCCATCATTGCCCTTACGGCGAAAGCGATGAAGGGCGACCGCGAGAAGTGTCTGGAAGCCGGGGCCTCGGAGTATCTCGCGAAGCCCGTAAATACCGAACAGCTGCTCTCCGCTCTGCGGATGTGGCTGCATCGATAGGAGCGCGATTGAATCCAGGCTGGCCAAGGAACAAAACGATGAGCATTCACGAACCCGTCAATATCTTGATGGTTGATGACCAGCCCGCCAAGCTGCTCACGTATGAGGTCATGCTTGCCGAGTTGAACGAGAATCTCATCAAGGTAACTTCCGGCAAAGAAGCGCTCGAGTGCCTGTTGAAGAACGATGTCGCCGTTGTTCTCCTCGATGTCAGTATGCCCGACCTGGATGGGTTCGAGCTTGCCGATCTCATTCGACAGCATCCCCGTTTTCAAAAGACGGCGATCATCTTCATTTCTGCCGTTCACTTCACAGATTTAGATCGCGTGAAGGGATATCAGCGCGGCGCGGTCGATTACCTTTCCGTCCCTGTCGTTCCTGAACTCTTGCGCGCCAAGGTAAGCGTCTTCGCCGAACTCCACCGCAAAACTCACCAGCTGGAGACATTGAACGCCGAGTTGCAGCGTCTTTCAGGCCGCCTGATGGCAACGCAAGACGACGAGCGGCGCCGTTTTGCGCGCGATCTGCACGACGGACTCGGTCAGGAATTGGCCGCCGCGAAAATGATGCTGGATTGCCTTCTGCAACAGTCCCCCAAGCAGTGGAAAACCGATTCCATCGTCGAGGCCTCGGGTTTGGTCAGCAACGCAATCCAGCAGATTCGAACCATCTCTCATCTCCTGCATCCTCCGCTGCTCGATGAGGGCGGTCTTCTCCTGGCGTTGCGCTGGTACCTGGATGGGATGATGTCGCGAAGCGGGATCGCTACGTCGCTCGATTTACAACCGGTCGAATTTCCCCGCCTGCCTCCCCCTCTCGAACGAACGGTCTTCCGAATCTTTCAGGAGGCACTAACCAACGTCTTCCGCCATTCTGAAGCGCGGAATGTATTCGTTGGATTGACCTTCCGCGAAGGCACTGTCTCCCTCAGCGTGCGCGACGACGGCCGTGGCGTCGGCGATCGAATCGTGCAGCTGCGCCCCGGAAGCTACGGCATCGGCATCGGCACCATGCGCGAACGCGCTCGCGAATTCGGCGGAGAGTTCCGTGTCAGCAATGCTGACCCCGGGACCCTGGTGGAAGTCATCATTCCGTCCGTCGTACCTACGATGCAAAACGCGCAAATGACCGCCTGAGTGCGAACGCAAGGCGGCGCAGTTCCGCGGATTTTTTTGATCGAGGGATCTCCCTCTCGCCCCCGCCCGATTACAGGATCACCGTACAGTGCGTACAGTGCCCGCCGGATGTCTCGGCCACCTCACGGGGAATCCGTTCCGCCGTCGCGCCGTGGACTAAAACGACGGGTCGTCCTGCTCCTCTGCGTTTCTCTCATCGCCCGGGGAAATCCCGCCGGCTGGCGCAAACTTCCTGACCGCTTCGAGCAAATCCATTCCCAATCGGCCCTTATCCAAACAACCATC